>Ga0307486_1003433_pt1 | contig 10239 bp, 5 predicted proteins | sample CBIW02metaG_FD_203663 | JGI IMG/M metagenome (GOLD analysis project Ga0307486, IMG submission 203663) | Sea-ice brine microbial communities from Beaufort Sea near Barrow, Alaska, United States - CBIW 0.2 | ecosystem: Environmental > Aquatic > Marine > Coastal | place: USA: Alaska | collected... | reverse complement strand
GGAGAATCATTAAGAAAAGGAGCTTTAAAGAACGAATAACATTAATTTTTTATATAATTGCAGTATCTTTCAAAGTGGCACTGTTTGACCGAAACAGGTGGCACCATCACTCCGAAATAGCCACTATACACGGCGTTTAGCAAACTAGTAGAAAAAAGCCCTTTTTTACCCAACAATTAGAGGGGCTTCTTTTTGTTAGTTTGTGTTGGCTGACATCCGGTAATTGGTCTGTCCGTGTATAGGTGGTTTAGTAGTTCTTGGATTTTTTTTCGCGATTTTTATACAGCAAATTCTATTTTCGTATTCTACAGCTTAATTTTTATAGTTAAAGATGTTTTTTTATTATTGATAAAGACCTTTTGCCTTCATCATAGCTATATGTTTTTTTAAATTTTTGTCATCTTTAAAATGAGGATGCCTTTCTAACTTTTTATATTCAATAATAACATCTTTAGAAAACCCTTCCTTTTCTGTCATTGAAAATATGCGTTGCATCTCCTCTGCTCTGTATTTCGCTTTGTCTAAAAATTCTTCAGCATTTTTCTCATTTTCATAATGGTCTTGAATTTTAAAATGAACATCTATATTTCCTGATTTGGCAATTATCCAGTTTGTAGCGTTAGATTGTGTTATTGCATTTGTGGTAAATGTAAAATCCTTGTCATGTATTAATCTATTTATTACTGAATCTCCATCTTCAAAACTATTCGGATGAATTTCTAAAAAATGATAGGAATCTAATGGTAGCGTAATAACTGAATTTACATCAAAAAGCCCCGCGAATTGATTTGTTTTCATATGCCTTATTGAAACAGGATTATCGCAAGTTATTAATGGCGCTGTTTTATCTTCAATTTCTATTACATTAATTACACAACCATATTTAAAGTGGACAAAATTCATCCATTGTTCAAGGTGCTTAACGTGAAATATTGTTTTATTGTTTTTTTGAAAATCTTTTTTTATAGTATCTATTTTATCTTTATGAAACCTCAATTGCTTTCCAAAATAGTTTAAAGTTACTATGCCATTTTCATCTGCATATGGAACTGCATTATCGAAGATTTCATTAGTAATTTTATTATGTTGATTTAGATAGTGAGGTGTACGAAAGTATAAGGATAAACAAACATACAGTATTTGGAATTTCTGATTTTTGTCAACCTTTTTTATCGACTTGTCCGTAAGGATTTTATAGATATTGGGATATTCAGAATCTACATTATCAGCGTAATATGTTTCTAATGCAAATTTTTTAGATTCATCATTGGTTTCTATGGTATAGATATGCTTCTCTAAACAAATATCTTTAGTGCTTAAATCCTTTAGTAATACTTCATCATTTATTCTGTATCCATCTACAACAAAAGTTTTTTTAGCTTTTTCAGTAGCGAAATTTTTTAAATATGAACGCGGAATGTAGTGCTGTCTTATTGGTGCTGACATTATATTAATTTTTTAAAAAATCCATATTCGTGATCTATCAATAATGAGCGGTCTAAGAATGAATTAAACTCTTCACAGGCGTTTTCAGGGATTAGAGTACAACTATAACAAGCTGCCATATTCAATCCACCTATTCCTTGTCCATCGTCTGTATTGTAGCATATAGGGTCTGATGCGCAGTCTGTTGCTCTTCTTATCGCTGATTTTAATAAGCGTAACACTCTTGCTTCTGGTGCTTGAGAAACTAAGCCTCCATAACTGCCTTCTGCTCCTGCAATAGTGTATAATAACACACCTTGCATTTGATTTTTATCTACGAAGAGTCTTTCATTTAGTGATGTTGAAGGATAACCACATAGAAACTCTAATTCCTTAATTAATAGATGCGAAAGTGTATGAACTAATAGAAAACGTATTAAATGTTCTCTATTTACGTTCATTGCGAACTTTTCGCGTACTGATCGATAAGCATGACTTTCTATATTAGTATATAGTTTATTAATCCTCTTTTTAAAGCTGTCATTTTTTTCTGCTTGTTTTATCCAACTTTCAATCTTGTCATTTGACAAAGCTATAAATATTCCTTCACCGAAACTTTCAATTGCAGGAAGGTATTTTGTTTTGTCTGCCCATTTTGATGTAAATTTCTTTTCTATTAACACCTGGGTTTCGTCCATTTCAGAAAAGAAGTCATCATTCGTTAGTGGCTCTTGACGAGTATAGCCTATTTGTACGGTTGTCATCTTGATACGTCTTAAAGCAATAAGTTGCTCAAAACCAAATGAGGTTAGTTTTGAAAGCGTTTCCTTTTTAAAGATTAGATTCTCATCTTCATCTGTAAAATCTATATTTTGATTTTTAACAAGGAAGTTATACTCATATAAACGATATTCTAACTCTGGTATATAGCTATTGTCGCTATCGTTGTTGAGTATTTTTTGAATTTGTTCTAAAGAATATTCTTCTTCTAATGCTTCGTATATAAACTCTGCATCTTTCCCTTTTGCCTTAAACCTTTTTATCTTATCAATATGCATATTTCGTACTCCTTTGTCTATAGGTAAAAATATACTGGATACTAGAATAGGATAGTACACGCTATTACTGCTCCGGATAACTGGTTTGAAATATACTTTTGATTCCTTATTATCCTCGTGACGTTCTAAAAGTTCTATTTCCGTGAAATATTTCTTTTCCCGCAAGCCAAATAAACCTGATAGATTCATTATTCTTCCTTTATGACGACACCCATCATTCATACATTTAACATTGATACCTGCCAAATCAGAAAACTTTGTGGATTTAGTATAACGTAGGTCTGGGTTTTCACAGCATAACGCGTCATAGTCTAATCTTACTGAACCATTCTCTGCGTCTTCATCCTTTACCGCTTTTTGGGCTTTGTTCCACCTTCGCCAAGGTATTTCTTGAATATCTCCAGTAGGCGCTGTCATAATGAAGCGTACTTGCTCTAATTCTGGCGCAAACTTGTTTCCTCCTTTAGAATAACATACTCCACACTTAGGCGGTGCAAACTCTTTTTTAGTAGCGTTAGGTTTTGCCAATTCCCATTCACGCCACCAGTGTTTTATATGCTTAAATCTTTTACAGGAATTACAGTAAAACCATTTAGGGAAAAATGATGCACTAATTGTATCATTAATATGCTCTGGAATATCTGCTCTACTTGATGATGAAACATTATCAGGAACATATACAAATGCTTCTAATTTTTCAAAACCATCTTTATGAGATAAACGTTGTAATAGTCTTTCATCATTGATATGATATGATGCATCAATAACCGTTTGCCCATCCTTTTTATTAAAATAAAAGAAGGGCCATTCATCAAAATTATCAATCATTAATGCGCCAAAAGGTGTCTCTATTATAGAGCCTGAACCACCATAAGAACTAATGGCTTTGCGTGTTTGAATTTTAACAAACTTATTGTCAGCTACTCTGTTATTTCTTCTTATTGCCATTCAAAATTCGATTTAATTCTTATAAAGGTATCTGTATCTATCTCTCTCATTGATTGCATTACTGTCCAATCTATTGCACTTTCATTTTTATCAGAAGGTCTTTTAAGCAGACGTTTATATTTTAAGTCATTGGTAGCTCTTGCTTTATTTTCCCAATCTTCTACTATATTTTGATACCTGTGGTCAAAATAGGACATCATTTCTATATTTTGGACACCAAACCTTTGTTCAATAAAAGTTCTGTATTCTTCTGCTAAAGCTGCTTTGAAATTTGTTGCATCTGTATCTTTATTTAAGTTTGGATATTTGTTGCGAACAAAAGCTACTAATGATGTTGTGAGCATTTTATCTATTGTACTTTCTGTAAAGGGTGTTATACTTAAAGGTTCAACGCATTTGTAAAATGCTTGATGAAAGTTTATAAAGTGTTCGAAATAAGACTTTTCTCTTGCTCTATTAGGGTCTAATAATGATACTACCAAACCATTAGTTTTACGACCAACACGACTGGATGCCTGTATGTATTCTGCAATATTTTTAGGCATTCCATTTATGAGCATTAGGTTTAATCTACTTATATCGATACCTACCGAAATCATATTTGTTGCTAATACGAAATCAACCACATCGTTTAAATATCTATAACCTTTATCGGAAGTAACTATATTTTTTTCATCAAAAGGAAGCTCTAATTCTTTAAGAATAGATTTTATCCGCGAACTTTCCACACGACTGGTTAATTCTTCAGTACGAGAAGCTATACCTGCAAAATTGAACCTGTAATCATCAATAGGATTAAATAAATCTTCTAAACGGTATTGAAGTGTTGAAGTAAAGTTTGATACTTCATCGCCTACTTTATTGAAAATCTTACCTACATCTTTTAAGCTGTTGTAGTATGATACTATTGTCCAGTAATTATCAGCAAAATCAGTAGTTTCTTTGTTTCTATATACTTCAAGTCGCGCTACAAATAAATGCGCTAAAAGCTGTAATTGAGTATCAATAGATGTTTTACCTGTTGGCATAAAGCCTATGTAACGTCTTTTACTTTCCTTACTTTCTCTTGAAAAGAAACTATCATTTTGGTTAATACCTGATGGCGGAAATATATTTACTTCTCTATTACCATATAGTTTTTGTATTTGATGTTTGGTATTTCTTGTTGTTGCAGTAGAAGATATAATCTTTGGTGCTATACCGTTTTTAGTACATAACAATTCAATAGTAGATTCAAATAATGCGGTAATTGAACCTAATGGACCATTTAATAAGTGAAGCTCATCCTGTATGATTAAGTCTGGTGGCAAACCACTATCTGCATTTGCTTTAAAGAAATTATGTGCTTCATCTTGCCACGCTAACATTGCAAACTTATCTACTGTTCCAAATAATAAGGTAGGTGGATTTTTATATAAGTTTTCATCAACGACCTGAATTGGTAGCTTTTCGTGAAAATGACATTGCTTATTTATACAAGATACCTTTAATGCGCCTTTGTTTACTTTGAAACCATAACGCCATATTGTTACCCCTTGTGAGTTCTTTTCTTTGGATACTGACTTTGTGCCGCACCAAGGACAACTACTAATTTGAAATACGTTTCTTCGTTCTGGATTTCCTTTTTCCCCTTTTAAGGCTTCTTCATCCATTTGAGAAACTAGCACACTTGCACCGTTATCACCTGAAATTTTATTCGGTGTAGAAGCTTGTCCTACCCAAAGACCAATACTAATAGGTTCTTCTTTTAATGCATCTTTAAACTCTGGTTGAGAACGCATAAATTCTAACGTTGCAATTAATCTTGAAGCACGTTCAAATTGTTGTGCTGTAAGCAATCGCAAGGTATATCGCATAATAACAGTTGTACCACCATAGTTATTCTTATTATGTATTCTGCGAAATGCAATAGTAAAAGCTGCAACAGCTAAATAAGCTTCTGTTTTACCACCACCTGTAGGAAACCAAATAAGGTCAACGGTATTATTTGCTTTACGTTTTTCAGGTTGTGCTATTTCATCTAAACTGAGCAATAAAAAGGCTAATTGAAAGGGTCTATATTTTGGAACAAAACCTAAGTTTTTTAGAGTGTTATATTGTTCAAAATAAATGAGCCTATTCGCATTAATGGATTTGTCAATTTCAATTAAGTCTTTTTCTGTCTTACCTAATTTTGCGTCATTAGATATAATTAGCTGTATAAGCATTGCTGTATTGGCTAACTGAAAAGCTTCAAATACCTTTTCATCATCTAATAAACTAATGTTATTTTTCAGTCGATTATAGTTTTGCTGTTGTCTGATTATTACCTCCTCTGCTACTGCTTTTTCGGTAGTGTTTAGTTTGTTTTTTTCTTTTATTTGCTTATTTATCCATAGCTCATAACTGGCAACAAAATCTTTTAAGTTTGCTTTTATTTCATCTTTTGATAATCCCCAAATAGAGAGATTACGCATATCTAATGCTTTGTCTAAGCTGCTATCTTCAAACTCATTAATAACATCATTTATATTTTGCACGGGTAAGAATGTAGATTGTACTGTTTTGGTTTTTGCATCCCAAATCACAGAACAGTTATGACCAATACCGAAACTTTTTATGTTTCGATAGATTAATTCTATTTCTTCTGCTTCAGTATCTCTTATTTCATCATCTTCTGCATAGGTATTTAAGCTGTTGTCCTTATACTCTATTAAACCATCTGATTGCACTTTGATGCTTCCTTGAAATAAGGATTTGAAATTTAGATTTTCTGATCTGTTTGAGAATCGATTTGCAGGATGATCTTCGGAACGATTTACTAATTGAATTTTTACAAATCTTGCCCTACTATCTTCATATACTTTTATGTTATATCCAGCATCTGTTAGTTTATATATCTTAGTTGGGAAATCAAAGGAAATAGGGGATTTAAAGGATTCTTCTACAGCAATGGTTTGTTTGAATGTGTATGCTGTTCTTTTCCATGCTCTGCCTAAGAGTTTTTCTAATTTACCAACGTAGTAATATGCTGAAAAGAAACCACCTTCTTCTGTTTGCCTTGTTAGGTTTTTTCTATTTTTGAATTCGTCATATAGACCGTATTCTCCGTTTGCTCTTTCAGGATTTTTCTGTTCTCCTTTAAGTTCTCTATTCAAATACATATATCCATCCTCGTACTTCAATGCATCTCGAAATGATAATGGAAAAGGAATGCCTTGTTCAAAGAAAGAATCGTATCCTGCTTTGGAAATTTTTATTTTTCTTTCTTCCGTTTTTGCTTGTGTGTATAATCCAAAAGAAAATTCAACTTCTATTTCCTTAACCGATTTATCTAAAGCTACCGTAATACCAATGTTAGTAGGGAAGAAACTATTAGTGTCTAAATTGAAGTCTTGACGTTTAATTTTTACTTCTTCCTGCTTTTCTCCCGGATCCTTAGTTTCCTCATTATCCTGATTTTCATCATCTGTTGAGTCCTCTTCGTTATCATCATCAGTTACTAAAGAGTCGCTTTGTAATGCCGCATCGTCCTCTTCTGACTGTGTTTTTGGTGTTACCGATTTATTAGGAAATAGTACACCGCTGAAATATCTGGGCAATGGATAATCTGATATGATTTCTTCTTCATCTGGAAGTCCCCACATATCAGAACCAGGACCTATCATTCCTCTTTGGATGCGGTCTTGAAAAATTTGTCTTGCTTTTTTATCTAAGTCATCAGTTTGATTCTTCATCATCTGTGATTTCTTTACTTACTATTGTTCTTATTGGTGCAGCACTTTCTACAAAAGCGTTTATTTCTTCTGTTTGAAATTTTGATAGCATTTTGCCTTTATTTTTTCCTTCTGAAACAATGAAATCCATTACATCATCACTAAGGTCTCTACCCAAACTTATCATTAAGCCACGATAAAACCCTTTTATTCTTAATAATGCTGAATACTTGTTATTAAATTCATCATTATCTACTAACTGTTTTATAGCTTTTAACTCATTATTACTATGTGGAAATCGCTCTTTATCTGTTTCATTGAGCCATTTTGCAATGGTTACCGAATTAGTGATTTTACTCCCTTTTGCTCTAAGCGAACTTAATAAGCTCTCTCTATCATAATGTATGTCTTGAGCTACCCGATTTGTAAAATATCTTAATAAGGCTTTTTTCCAGAATTTTGACATTTCTTCTATCTCTTGAAACCTACTGTTACTATCTTCTTGAGATGCAATATCAAATAGACGTTCTTTTGATAGATTGCTATAAATTCTTACGATGTCGCCTGGTAGTAAGTTGTAGGTTTTGGATTGTATCCAACGACCATTCTTATTTATGAGCACCGTTTTTGAACCATCATATACTAAAGTTTCTGTATTACCCTCAAAGTTAATGCTATAGTTTACCTGCTTATTTGATTCATAATCATACACTTTCTCTGAGTGTTCATTTCTTTGGTAAAAGCCATCCATTATATCTTCTAAAGACTTGTTTTCAATGACCTCTTTAAGATTCATTTTAAATTCTAAGCTTGTGAGTTTCTTGCGGTCTTTTGATTGATACTCTGTGATTAGACTATTATCATATTTATCTATGAATGTTTTTATTATTTGTGCCTCTTCTGGGTAGGATAAGAAAGTGAAACGGTGTTTTGAGTTTAGGGCAATATCTAATACATCGTCATAATACATACCGTTGTTATAGATACTGAGAACATATACTTTTTTACTTCCTCCTATTTTATTCTGGAATTTTTTAAATTCTTTAAGGCTACATATTTTATGATGTTTTCCTTTAAATTCATCTTTCCAGTTTTCTACTAATCTATCAGGAACAATAAGGTAGTTTATAAAACTTTTGCGTTCTAAGTACTTTAATTTGTTATTATTGAAGTTCTTAAATATATCATCTATTTGCTCTATAAGCTGTATTTGTACTTCTATATCGTCTATTTCTAAGTCATAAAAGTCTTGCTCAATAGTTTCTGATGCTACTTTTTTAAGTAAGTGTTGTATAAATTCTAATTGTGATAAGTTGCGACTGTTGCTATGCTTTGATAACACCAAAGCGTACAAAAATCTGCGTAAACGTTTTACGTTGAGCAATGTCATACCGTTTTCCTTTTCTAAGGTTCTTAGGTAGTGCATAAAACCATCTATCTTTTCTTGATAAGTGGCATCTTCAATGCTTATTACTTTTATTTCTCCAGGTTCTTTATCTTCTAAATATTCAAACTCTGGGAAGGTCCATTTCCATTTTAGGAATTGGTTTTGTTCATCGTTAATGCCTTCACTACCTAAAATTATGCAGTTAGAAACATCTTCATTTCTGAGTGCTAAACGAATTTTCGTGCTGACTTCATCTTTGTACTTGTTTTTACCAATAACGATGAGCGTTTCTATATCAATGCCCTTATCTAATACATAAGTTTGTAGTGTATCATAATCAGGCACGCAATAAATCATAGGTTCAATCGGAATATAATTCCAAGTTTCAACACCAGAACGGGCTATCCAGCGCATCGGAATTGCTTTTTTTACATTAATGTCTATATACTTTTGTGACTTTAATTCTTCGTCAAACTCTTTTTTAGACATTATAATGGCTGACCTATACTTGAATTGAGAGGGAACGTTTTTAATCTTAAAGAGTAAATTATACAATTTTCTATATTCCGTTAAACGTGCTCTTGGAATACTATTTATCAAAGCAGCATCAACCACAAAGTAAAGTTTTAGCTGCTTTAGGCTAATATATTTGGTGCCATTCCTATTCTTTAATATATGATCCTTACCATCGTATTTAATATACTTAAAACGCTCCCCGGTAGGATGTTGTAAAACTACACCTGGTTTAAAAGAGGTCACATCATCACAGAAATTTTTAAAGAATAATGAAATGGCTACAGATAAGACCGCAGGAAATTGTGATAATGCAGGTAACTCTTTATCAAAAGATTCAATAAACAAATTTTCCTCTTTAAAAATAGCCTTATCTATCAAAAAGAAATTGACTGACTTAAAATCCGAAAGATTTAAAGCATTTATATGATACTCTTTTGTTAGGTACAGTTTTGTTTTATTAACTAACTCTTGAGTATATAATTCAATCTCTTTCATCTATAGATCATTAATTTTTTAATTTTCTTCTTCCAGAAATGTTCCAGTCCAACTCCTCAGAATATTTATCTATAAGCCAATCTTCTAATGCTTTTCTCATATAGTGAGGCTCAATAGCTATAAATGAAATGCCAACAATGTTCTTTTCTGATAAAGCCCTAATTATTTTCTTTAGTTGAGCACCGGTTTTTTCATGCTTTTTGGTCAAATGATTTCGCAGTCTTTGTCTGGAATACTTTTTACCAACATGGCCTATATATTTATATTTTAATTGCACTACTGAAGGGCCAGTCCAAATACAATAAACTATAGGCTTTTGAGATATAAGACTTAAGAAGTTTTGATTATTAACATCGAAACTTTCGTGATCATAATTTTCATACTTTATTATTGAAATGTTATCTCGATTGAGCAGAACACTTTGTGCTTGCTCAAATTTATTTTCTATAGCTATTTTGTCAAAATGGAATACCATAATTAACTATTTTCTACAATCTCGATCTCTTCCCCCGTCAAACCATAAAGCTCATAAACCATCTGGTCTATCTTTCTATCGGTTGCGTCTATTTGTTGCTGAAGTTCTTCTGCTTTTTTCTTGTTTTCCTCAAACAGCTCCATCCATTCAAATTCATCTTTTTTGCTGAGCGGTTCTCCTTTTTCTTTTTTAATTGCTTTATTGATCTCTTTTATGAATTCAGAAAAATCCAGTTGGTGC
>Ga0307486_1003429_pt1 | contig 10253 bp, 5 predicted proteins | sample CBIW02metaG_FD_203663 | JGI IMG/M metagenome (GOLD analysis project Ga0307486, IMG submission 203663) | Sea-ice brine microbial communities from Beaufort Sea near Barrow, Alaska, United States - CBIW 0.2 | ecosystem: Environmental > Aquatic > Marine > Coastal | place: USA: Alaska | collected... | reverse complement strand
TACATCAATCAGGTACATCAATCAACCTTTAATGAAATTATCAGTTTTCACTTTCATCATCATTATATGCTTTTGTTTGACTACAAGTGCACAAGTAACCAAGAAGCAACTTCATATTCAACGAGCTCCAGAGGCCCCAAAAATAGACGGGATCCTGGACGATACAGTTTGGGCCAATGCTCAGGAAGCAGGTGGCTTTACACAGTTTCGTCCCAATATGAATGTTATAGAAACAGAAGAAAATAAGACTGTTGTAAAAATGACCTACGACAATACTGCCCTATACATCTCTGCACACTTATATGATGATCCCACAAAAATTGCAAAACAGCTTTCCAGTCGGGATAATTTTGGAAGTGCCGATTTCTTCGGCTTTGTAGTAAACCCCAATAACGACGCTCAAAATGATACCGAATTCTTTGTATTTGCCTCGGGAACCCAAGCCGATGCCATTTCTACCCCAAGTGTGGGCGAGGATTTTGGCTGGAATAGCGTTTGGAGCAGTGCGGTAAAGATCGTAGAGGATGGATGGATCGTGGAGATGAAGATCCCTTACCGTTGTCTTAGATTCAATAATAATGATGTGGAAACCTGGGGAATTCAATTTCATAGAAGGTTTAGAATAGATGAATCTCAATATACCTGGAACCCTATAAATGTTTCCAAAGGAAATATTGGCTTGTACCATGGCGAATTAAAAGGATTGAACGATCTAGACCCTCCCACAAGACTTTCCCTTTATCCGTTTGTTTCTACCGTTCAAAATTATTATGACGGGGCCTACGAGTCAAACTTCAATGCAGGCTTGGATGTGAAATACGGTCTTACCGAAAACTTTACACTGGATGCTACTTTAATTCCCGATTTCTCGCAAACAGGATTCGATGATATCACTTTAAATCTTGGGCCTTTCGAGCAAACTTTTTCTGAACAAAGACAATTTTTTACTGAAGGAGTAGATCTTTTTTCCAAAGGAGATTTGTTTTTTTCCAGAAGGGTAGGAGGCGCGCCTGTAACAGATCCCGTTACCTCTGCGAATGAAGAAGTAGTATATTTTCCGGAATCGGTGAAGGTGCTAAATGCTATTAAGGTTTCTGGAAGAACAGCAAATGGCCTAGGTTTGGGCTTCTTTAATTCCTTTACCGAAAAAGCAGAAGCTACCATAGAAAATTTAGATACGGGAGACAGAAGGAAGGAAGTGGTAGAACCTTTTACCAACTATAACATCGTGGTGATAGACCAACAATTTAATGGCAATTCCTCTGTTGGGATCATCAATACCAATGTAACCCGGGAAGGTTCTTTTAGAGATGCCAATGTTACCGCACTTACTTCCAGCATTACGAATAAGCGCAACACCTATCAGGTGCGGGGCGATCTTAAACTGAGTAATGTCAACCTGGAGTCTGGTATGGAAACTGGATTTAGTTCCTTTTTCGCAGCCCGTAAGGCACACGGAAACTTGAGATATGGAATAGATCATAGTTATGCCGACACCAAATACGATCCTAACGATCTCGGTTTGCAGTTTAGAAATAATTATAACGATTTTGGGATCGACATTAACTATCGAACTTTTGAGCCATCTGGGAAATGGAACCGTTACTTCTCCAATTTCTATATGAACTACACCAGGCTGGCAAATCCCAGTACCTTTACAGGTCTTGGAATGGGGATAAGCGCGAATGGTTCAACCAAGAAATTGAATGAAATGGGCTTCAACATTAATCTAAAACCAGGAAAACAATACGATTATTTTGAACCTAGAAAAGCGGGAAGTTATTTTATTACAGAAAATGGAGTAAACCTAAATGCTTGGTGGCAATCCAACAACAATAAGAAGGTAGCTTTAAGCACCAATATAGGAGCAGAGACCCTTTTAGAAGATGGTCGCGATTACTTTAATTATTGGTTCGGACTTGGGCCTCAAATACGCTTTAGCGATAAATTTATGATCTCTTATTTCTTCTCTAGAGATTACTATACTGGGGATAGAGGTTATGTTACCGAGGTGGACGAGAATGTAATATTTGGAGACCGCGAGCGGGAAGAGATCGAGCAGACCTTTAAGGCGAGTTACAATTTTAATCCGAACCACACCTTATCACTTACCCTCAGAAATTACTGGGGAATTGTGAGATATGATGAGCAATTGTTCAGTTTGCAGGACAATGGGCGTGTTACAAACACTACAGGTTATACCACCACTAACATCCCTGATAACCCGGATATCAATTTCTCTACCTGGAATTTCGATCTTGGCTATTCCTGGCAATTTGCACCGGGGAGTTTTGTGACCGCGCTATACCGTAATCAGTTGTTTAATCTTGATACCGAAGCTCGGGATTCTTATACAAATAGTATAGATACTTTGTTCAAGCAACCCATTAACAATGTGTTCTCCCTAAAACTGCAATACTTTTTGGATTACAATCAAATATCAGGCTTGTTTAAAGGTTAGATTTTTTAATATATAGAATAACATCAGCTACCCCTTGAAATTAAACTTTTAAGGGGTAGCTGGTATTTAGGAGCTTTTGAAGATTCCATAAAGCTCAAGAAAATCAAATAAGCCTTTAATCAGTTCCCTAAATTTAATTGTAATTATATTTCTTTTAAGGCTTACATCGTTTAAAGAGGCCTCAAAATTAATAGAGTTCACACAGGATTTAAAAACTACATTTGCGCTTCGAGAAACTCAGCACAGGTTTCTGTAGCATTTTGCTCAATCTTCTGCTGAATTAAGCTTAGCAAATAGGTTATGGAGAATAATGAAACAGAAATAAAAAGCCCGATCACTTCTGCAGAAATTGAAAGCTGTATTGCAGTATTGGCGCAATTGGTAGGAGATACCGATCAGATCTTTGATATTCCGAAAGAACAAAGAACCGAACTTTTAAAAGTGGCCGGAATGTTTTCCAGGCCAGATCGCGATGAATTTTCCCGACGAAAAAAGGATGGAAAAAAAGCAGCCAAACGCAAACAGGAAGCCAAAGATAAAACTGCACGCAAAGAAACCGGGATTAGAAATGCCAGGGAAGCAGTGGTTTTTGTCGCTCCCAAACTGCTCCCAATGTCTCATCTGACCAATAAAATCGAACTCGAACTGGAGACTCCGCGAAAATGCTACGTCTGTAAAACGGAATTTACCAAAATGCACCATTTTTACGATTCTATGTGCACGACCTGCGGGAATTTTAATTATGCCAAACGTTTTCAAACTGCAAATGTAAAGGGACAGGTAGCGGTTATTACGGGCTCCCGCTTAAAAATTGGATATCACATTTCCCTGATGCTTTTGCGTGGAGGAGCAACCGTGATCGCGACCACCCGGTTTCCTGTGGATTCCGCTTTGAGGTTTTCAAAGGAAGAAGATTTTAGCGATTGGGGACACCGCTTAAAAATACACGGACTCGATTTACGGCACATCCCAAGTGTGGAGATTTTTTGCAATTTTATCGAGCATAAATACGAGCGATTGGATATCCTCATCAACAATGCGGCTCAAACCGTGCGACGCCCGGCCGGATTCTATCAACATTTAATGGAAAATGAAGAACGCCCGATAGCTTCCCTGCCAAAAACGGCCTGGGATCTCCTGGTAGATCACGGGGATTGTTTACGGGAATTAAAGGTTTTGACCACGGGAGCTTCATCAAATCAAAATATGCCGGTTACCTGGCACGGACCAGAACCCGGAATTGGATTGCGGGCTTCGGCCAAATTATCCCAGATCCCTTATAGTTTTGACAATAGCCTTGTTGCAAAAGAAGTATTTCCGGAAGGGAAACTTGATGCCGATCTGCAACAAGTAGACCTCCGAAAAACAAATTCCTGGCGCTTGAGATTGGGTGAAATAGAAACCACCGAAATGCTGGAAGTGCAACTGGTAAATTCAGTAGCACCCTTTGTGTTGTGCAACCGACTTTCAGAAATAATGAAAAAGGACAACACGGGAAAAAAACACATCATTAATGTTTCGGCAATGGAAGGGAAATTTCACCCTGTTTTTAAGGAAGACCGACATCCGCATACCAATATGGCTAAAGCCGCTTTGAATATGCTCACGCATACTTCTGCCGGCACCTTGGCAAAGGATGGCATCTTTATGAATGCGGTGGATACAGGCTGGGTTACAGATGAAGATCCAGCTGCCCTGGCAAAATTGAAACAAGAACGAGACGATTTTCAACCTCCGCTGGATATAGTTGATGGCGCCGCGCGGGTGATGGATCCTTTATTTGACGGGATCAATACCGGAAAGCACTGGTGCGGGAAATTCCTGAAAGATTATCGGCCTATTAGCTGGTAGCAAAAGTTTAGCTCGAAATAACTTTATATTCGGGTAACATTTTAAACACTGGTTGTCGATAAATCCGGAACAGTAGATTCTCCTATAACTTTGTTTTGTATTTAAAAAAAAATTAGTATTATGAGAAATACTGTATATATAAAAGCTGTTGAATGAGCAATGGATGTTTTTATAGTAAATGAAATGACACTAATAGCATAAAGAAAACTAAAGTCAGCATTAAAATTATATTGAATCAATTAAAAATTAAAAACATGAAAGCAATAGGATTTAAAAAATCATTACCAATATCAGATAAAGAAAGTTTTATTGAGTTTGAAACTGAAAAACCCTCTCCAGAAGGTTTTGATCTTTTAGTAAAAGTACAAGCAAACTCCGTAAATCCGGTAGATTTTAAAATACGACAAAATGCAGCCAAGGATACGGTTTTGGAAACTCCAAAAGTTATTGGTTGGGATGCTGTTGGCGTTGTAGAAGCAGTAGGAGGGAAGACCTCTAAATTTAAGGTGGGCGATGCTGTTTTTTACGCCGGGGATATTACAAGAAGTGGTAGTAATGCAGAATTTCAATTGATAGATGAGCGTATTGTTGGCAAAAAACCTAAAAAATTGAGTATCGCCGAAGCTGCTGCCATGCCATTAACAAGTTTAACGGCCTATGAAGCTTTGTTTGACCGCATAAGAATTGATCCCGAAAAAGACAAGGGAAAATCGGTGTTGATATTGGCCGGAGCCGGTGGAGTAGGATCAATAGCTATTCAATTGGCTAAAAAATTAGGAAACTTAACCGTAATTGCTACGGCTTCACGCGAAGATTCCATCGAATGGTGTAAAGATTTAGGAGCCGATTTTGTTGTAAATCATCATCATTTAAAAGAGGAATTAGAAAAAATAGGTCATAGCCAGGTTAACTATATTTTGGATTTTGTAGATCTGGAAGGCTATTGGGAAACTGCCACAGAGATTATTAAACCACAAGGTCATATTGTATCTATTACCGGTAGTAGCAAGCCCTTAAATCTGAATCTGCTAAAAAATAAGAGTGTCACTTTTTCTTGGGAGTTAATGTATACTCGATCTATGTTTACCACAGAAGATATGGAGAGACAACACGATATTTTAAATCATATTGCCGATCTATTGGACAAAGGCACTATAAGAACTACGTTAACTACCACTTTAGAAGGCTTTACAGTAGAGAATTTAAAAGAAGCGCATAGACTCCAGGAATCTGGTAAATCTATTGGTAAAACAGTACTTTTATTCTAAAATGCTTGAGTTATGAATCTGGAAGAAAACAAGAAGAATGCGAGTGCATTCTATAAAATGGCCTATGAGGGGAATCCTTCAAAGGCCATTGAACTTTATATTGGTAGTGAGTATATTCAGCACAATCCTTCTGTTGCCAATGGCACCAAAGGATTTATAGCCTATTTCAAAAAAATGCAACAAGAGTATCCTGAAAAATCCATTGAATTTGTGCGCAGTATCGCCGAAGGAGATCTAGTTGCATTACATACCCACCAAATCTGGCCGGGCAATGATGAAGCTGTTACTATGGACTTTTTTCGATTTGATGAACATGGAAAAATTTGTGAACATTGGGATGTCATCCAGCAAATCCCTAAAACTTCAGCCAATAAGAATACGATGTATTAATTATAGGGGTACAAAGTGCACTTAGATCCTCACTCTATAGTTCCCCGATAGTTGTCTTTTAAAGAGTTGATTTCTGCATTTATAAAAGGACAACGGCATTTTGATATCTCCGATTTTATAAAACATCACCCCTTCGCCAATTTTAGTAAGTATCTTAAAATAAGGATTTTGGAACACCTATTTAGCTAAATCAGGGATTATTTAGGCAGGGGTTAAAAACCGAATTCAGTGCAAAACATAAAAGCTTCTTAAATTATTGTCCTGATATGGTATAATGTTTAATTTTAATTAAGCACAATAAATATGCTTACAAATAAGAAAATTAAAAGCAAATATCATATTAACTAAATACTTTAAAAATGGCAAAGAAAACGAAGAAAAATTCTTCAGACACCAAAAAAATTGAGGACTTAAAAAAGGACCATTGGGAAATGAAAGATACCACCATGACCACCAATCAAGGTCTTAAAGTAAACGACACCAATAACTCACTAAAAGCTGGGGAGCGGGGTTCCACTTTACTGGAGGATTTTCTACTCCGGGAAAAAATCACCCACTTTGACCACGAACGTATTCCTGAACGAATCGTACATGCTAGAGGTAGTGCGGCGCATGGCTATTTCGAGTTATCTAAAAACATGGCCGAATTTACAAAGGCAGGTATTTTCACTGATACTAATCGGAAAACGCCCGTATTTGTACGTTTCTCTACAGTTGCGGGCTCTAAAGGTTCACCCGATCTTGCACGTGATGTTCGGGGATTTGCGGTTAAATTTTATACCGATGAAGGTACTTGGGATCTGGTAGGTAACAACATGCCTATCTTCTTTATTCAAGATGCCATGAAGTTTCCAGATTTGATACATTCTGTTAAACCTGAACCTAATAATGAAATTCCACAGGCAGCATCTGCCCATGATACTTTTTACGATTTTGTTTCCCTTACTACTGAAGCGCTACATAACCATATTTGGGTGATGAGTGACCGTGCCATTCCACGTAGTTTCCGAATGATGGAAGGTTTTGGGATCCATACCTTTAGATTAATTAACGACAAAGGCGAGTCCCATTTTGTGAAGTTCCATTGGAAACCAGTATTAGGTGTGCATTCCGTAACCTGGGAAGAAGCAGTAAAGATCAATGGAGCCGATGCAGATTTTCACCGTCGGGATTTATGGGAGGCTATTGAAGCGGGACAATATCCTCAATGGGAAATGGGCATGCAGATCGTTCCAGAAGCGGATGAACACAAATATGAATTCGATTTGTTGGATCCAACAAAATTGATCCCAGAAGAAATGGTTCCTGTGACCATTGTAGGGAAAATGACGCTGAATAGAAACCCGGAAAATTTCTTTGCTGAAACCGAGCAGGTAGCTTTCTTACCAGGCCATATTATCCCAGGAATCGACTTTACCAATGATCCACTCTTGCAAGGGCGTTTGTTCTCTTATAGAGACACACAACTCTCCCGATTGGGAACGCCTAATTTCCATCAAATCCCTATTAATCGCCCGGTGGTGGATATCCACAATAATCAGCGCGACGGACACATGCAAACCAGTATCCCCAAAGGACAAACTGCTTATTTCCCAAACTCGTTAAGTGGGGGCTGTCCGCATTTGTCAAAAATGTCCGAAGGAGCTTTTCATTCTTATGAGGAGCGCATAGATGCTAAAAAGATACGCACTCGTAGCGAAAGCTTTAATGACCATTTCTCACAACCAGCCCTCTTTTACCGTAGCTTGGCTCCATGGGAACAGGAACACGTAGCAGGTGCCTATACTTTTGAGTTGGGCAAGTGTACTCAAGACCTTATCAAGGAGCGCATGTTGTGGCTCATAGCACAAATAGATAAGGACCTTTCCAATAAAGTAGCGGAAGGTTTAGGAATGAAAGTCCCTAAAAATATAGAAAAACCCATTAATCAAGCCATTGGTGCAGATGCTGATCCTAATAAGCACGAACCGGGACCTAAGAAAAATTATCTCGATGCTTCCCCAGCATTAAGTCAATCGAAAACCAAATTTGACAGCATTTCTACACGTCAAGTCGCTGTTTTGTTGGCAGATGGCTTTGATGCCAAAAGCTTTAATGCGATGAAATCCATGCTGGATAAAGAAGGAGCCAATGCGAAACTTGTCGCTCCACATGGTGGCACCGTAAAGGATTCCGATATGAACGAACATAAGGTAGATGCTGCAATCATGACCACGGAAAGCGTACTCTTTGATGCACTCTACATTCCAGGCGGAAAAGCTTCAGTGGATGCTTTGATGAAGCAAGCCAAATTCATCAAATTTGTTAATGAAGCCTTTAAACATTGTAAGGCAATCGCCGCCGATGGAGAAGGGGAGCGCTTGTTAAAAGCCACTTTTGTAAATGACCATATGAAGGATATGGCCATCCATTTGAACGATAAACCAGAAGCCTTTAAGAAAAGTATGGCAAAACACCGTAACTGGGAACGAAGAGGGATAACAGATTCTATACCAGTGTAAATTATAAATCATATTATATTTAAAAACCATCCATTAGGATGGTTTTTTTTAAGATCTATTTTGAATAGAGCTGGTAAAATACTTTTTATGTGAAATTTTATATCTGCGGTTTTGACATTGAAGAAATAAGAATCAAGTGAGTAAATAATTTTAATACTAGAACATAGCAGGGAAGCATTCCAAACCAGGCCGGGCAATGATGAAGCTGTTGCCATGGACTTTTTCCGTTTTGATGAACACCGGAGAATATGCCAACATTGGGATTCCATCCAGCAGATACCGAAACTACAGCTAATAAGAATACTATGTTTTAATTAGATTCTATAAAACCTTCAGATTAATTACCCAGAGGTTATATTTCCCAATCCCTGAGACTCGTATTTCAAAATACCTGGGGAATTTTGTACAGAATACCGCGCGGGTGATGGATCCTTTATTTGATGGGATCAATACCGGCAAGCACTGGTGCGGAAAATTCCTGAAAGATTACAGGCCGATAGGATGGTAAATTATTTAAAAAGGGTTCATAAATCACTTAATGTCAATTAAGCAGCTTACGAACCCATATTTATAAAAACAGGAGGTCAGTTCCTCAAAATTAAAACGGTTTAATCGAAATCGTTGGATCTCTCAAATTCCCTTCTATTGTAGAACGAATCATCCTCGGGATATTTATTTTCCTTATTTTGAAATTCGTTGGTTTCCTCATACTCAGTTCCTATATTTCCGGTATCATTTTTATCCAGAATATGCCTTTTTCTCTCGGCTTCCAGTTTTTTTCTTTCTTCCTTTAGCGCAAGTCTTTCGGCATCAAGTTTTCTACGTTCCTCTTCAAGGTTCCTTCTTTCGGCTTTCAATTCTTCCCTGTTCTTTTCAATATCATCAATTTCATTCTTATAACCTACATTATCTTCCTTTCTGCGCTCTGCGGGGGAGGGAGATACGGTTTTATATTCCGGGTCCCTGTCAAAATCTTCGTCATACCTTGTTTTGCGATCGCGGTTATAGGAATTTAAAACCGTCATTTCATAATCCCTGTTTATGTCGGCTCCCGGTATCATACGTTTTGTTCCGGCAAAGGTTTGATAACCAATACTATCTGCAAATACAAACTTTTGCTTGTTTTCTATTGTCACCAATCCAATTGGAATAATAATATGATTTTCTCCCTCTTTGTTCACAAATTCCCTTAGGCCAGCATTTGCCGGCGTTGCATAGGGATCGTGGTTTGCGTCTATGATGGAATCATCAACTTCCACATCCAGATACACCACTTTTTCCAGGTTTTTATTTACCAACAGGTTAGAAACCTTTCCTATCACCCGGTCCTCCCTGTCTTTTACCGGCCATCCGCTAACATCTGAATAGTGACTATCGACTTTATAATCTGATAATTCTTCCAGGTAATACAAATGTTTTTTATCTTCTTTTTTCATCTGTTTATATTTATTGTTTTTTATTGGTCCCCCGATAGCTATCGGGAGTAATTCGCATATCTTAATTGGTGTTTGTATCGAGTTTCCGTTATGCTCATTTCATAGTGCTTGATTTTTTTTAGTTGATCCATATTGCTGAGCGCATTTTCCGCTTCATTATAAATTAATTTATTTTAGTGCTCAGAAAAAGGATCTACATTGCTCCAAAACATAAGCTTATTAATATATATTTTCTTCTGAATTTACTGATATAGAGTCTTCAACTTTTTCATCCCATTCGCTGTTTTCCTGAATTTCGTACTCTGAAGGGGAATCGAAACTGTCATCATCTATCTGCTCTATTGTG
>Ga0307486_1003427_pt1 | contig 10257 bp, 13 predicted proteins | sample CBIW02metaG_FD_203663 | JGI IMG/M metagenome (GOLD analysis project Ga0307486, IMG submission 203663) | Sea-ice brine microbial communities from Beaufort Sea near Barrow, Alaska, United States - CBIW 0.2 | ecosystem: Environmental > Aquatic > Marine > Coastal | place: USA: Alaska | collected... | reverse complement strand
TTGATGATCACTGCACCGATCAACACTCTGGGGTTCAGGGCAGGCCTTCAGGTGGATTTAGCTGGGTTACGTCTATTGAACAGACCTACCAGCTGGTCCCAGGGAATCTGCGAACTTAAGTACAACCATCGGTTGGAAGGATCCAAACCGTTATAGAAGGGAGTTTCAAATCCGGCGAAAGAAAGTTGAGTTTGGCTGGTATATTCGCTCGTGGTGCACGCCTTTTGGAAGTCTTTTGCATAGTCTCTTGCACTTGTCTTCCCTTAAATTCCAAAAATAACTCCTTAATTGTATCAATAGTCCCCTTTTTTATTTTCTAAGCAGACCCTAAGTACCTGCACGCAAAAAAATAGAGGCTATCTCAAAAGGTGAGACAGCCTCTATTTTTTTGCGTTTGCGGTATTCATACACTGCTAAATATCTAGGCGTACATCGACACGCTAAAGAGAGTTGTTAGATGCTCACAATAAATTAGCACCATTAATAAGCGGTATCAATTGCCTAGCTGCCTCATTCTTGCCATATCTCACTCAAAAAATGTTCCGGGTGTGCTTGCATGAGTATGTCACATAGAAATCTAAATTCCAGCAACTAGAAAGTGGATCTTCATAAAATTTTATCTGTATCCGCTCTATTGCACGTATGGGTGAATTGCCGCAATAATCAACCGATCAAACAATCTATCCCCAAAATATCTCCTATTGAGTTTGTAAACGAATTCATTTCAGGTAATTCTGGAGATATTTGTAGGTGGTCATGTGGTTTATTCCCAGAAGTTTCCGCTTCAGATTGCTGATTGCTTTATGCACCCATCTGAGCGTGTCGTTGGTGGAATCTGTTCGGGAAACAACCGTGAAATGGGTCTCTACAATATCTTCAAAGTGTGAGTATGCTGTTTTACTGTCTGTGAATAGCACTATATCACCGTCAGCGTTCTTTTTGATGAACTATTTGACATGCTCACCGTCTACTTTGCCCAAAACTTCCATTTTAAAGTAACCACAGAACCTGCTTGTCTTGCCGGTCTTTAAGTCCTCCAAAGGAATGGATTCGGCAGAAACTCCCACCTCAGCTTTCCTTTGGCTCCCCTTGCCCCTTTTCAGGTTTCCTTTTACACGCTCCGGGGTGGCAATCCCTACATACGCCTCATCAAACTCCAGCATGTTTTTCAGGGTGTAAAGCGCATCTTTTTTACCCATGTACCCCCTGATTTTATGCATCATCCTGAAGGCTGTCTCATAGCGGCCCAGACCCAGTTGGCGCTGGAATTCCAGGCATGAAAAGCCTTTTTTGGTGGCTGAGTTCAGCATAAACGCCAGGAACCAAGTGTGTAGGGAAAGCTTGCTTTTCTCCATCACCGTACCGCTTTTGAGAGAACTTCTGCATCTGCATATGCTGCATTCAAAGAATTTGGCTCCGCTGAACCAGTAATGTCTGGTGATGTCTCCACAACTTTTACATCGGATCCCTGCTTTTTCCCGATGCTCTTTAAGATAAATTTCGCAGCTTTCCTCATCAGGAAAATAGTTGATAAAGTCGATGATATTCATGGTTTTGGCTACTTTTAACCAAATAACACCACTGCTAAATACCCTACAACTAAATGTCACAACCTGTCATTCTTTGGCTTCGTGCAGTTAAGCGGATACCATATAAAATTTTTATCATTACTAATCAGAGCGTAAATCTGAAATCACCATTCTATAGGCGCAATATCTTTAGTTCTTAAATATTCATTTGTTTTAGAGAAATGCCGGCATCCAAAGAACCCTCTGTAGGATGACAAAGGACTAGGATGGGGTGCCTTTAAAATTAGATGCTTTTTCTCATCAATTAAGGGCGCTTTCTTTTGAGCAAATCCGCCCCAAAGTAGAAAAATCACATCTTTTCTTTCTTGACTGATCGTTTGAATTACGTGATCAGTAAATTCCTCCCACCCTTTTTTCTGATGTGAACCAGGCTCTTGCGCCCTTACTGTGAGAGTAGCATTTAATAAAAAAACTCCTTGCTCCTCCCATCGGGTCAAATTACCAGATATCGGAATTGGCTTACCTACATCAGTTTTGATTTCCTTCAATATATTGGCCAGACTTGGAGGAGATGGAACACCGTCTTTCACAGAAAATGACAAACCATGCGCCTGGTTGGGTCCATGATAAGGATCCTGTCCAAGGATAACTACTTTCACCTTTTGTAAGGGACATAAATTAAACGCTTTGAAGATGTCTTGTTGGTCTGGATAGACTGTTCTTTTCGAATATTCATTTTCTAAAAATGAAACTAACCCTTTAAAATTTTCGTCTTCTAGTGAATACTTTAATTGATTTTTCCATACAGGATCAATTTTCAACTGCATCGCATTCTTGAGTTTGTAGTTAACTATTTATATATTTGTGGACTTTAAATCTAATAGTCAAATGGTTACGGCAGTCACATCTGGAATCCAAGTAAGCGTTGAAGTTACCTATCAGGCGGAATTTTCCAGTCCTCTTCAACATCATTATGTATTTACTTACAAAGTAACTATTGAAAACAAAAGTAGTCAAACAGTACAACTAATGAGTAGAAAATGGAACGTATTTGATGCCGCTGAAATCACAAAAAGAGTCGAGGGTGATGGAGTGGTTGGTCAACAGCCGGTTTTGGAGCCAGGTCAATCCCACACTTATGTGTCAGGAAGTAATTTAAAATCAGGACTTGGTAAGATGAGAGGGTCCTATACTATGGAAAAGGTGGTAGATGGTAGGACTTTTGAAGTGGAGGTTCCAGAGTTTCAGTTGATAGCAAACATTTTTAATAATTGATTTGCTGAAAAAAGCTTATCCATTTTTCTCATACTTAGATTATTTCCTTCGAAAAGAAGATCTATATTCATTACAATCTCCGATGTTGTTTGCGATGTACGGTGAATTGAAGGGATTTAGAAAATCAAGACAATACAATGATTTAGATATTGAGCAGTATCGAAGCAATTTGCTGGCTTCGAAGGAGAGTATTGATGTGGATGATTTCGATGCAGGATCAAAACATCTTCCCAATTCTTCCCGACAAGTTGCCGAAATCACCAAATTCAGCACCACAAATCGAAAATTTGCACAACTCTACCAGTTCTTTTGTAACAAAACTGCTGCACAAAATGTCTTGGAATTGGGCACCTGTGTTGGGATTACAACTAGATATCTTTCAAAAGTAACCACCGGTAAAATATACTCTTTTGAGGGAAGTCCAGAAATAGCCCGGATAGCGGCTTCAGCATCGGAATATAAAAACTTGGAACTAATTGAGGGAAATATCAATACCACACTTCCAGCATTATTGAAGACAGGTGACCTCGTGGATTTTGCGTTAATCGATGCTGCCCATACCTATGAAGCAACAATTCGTTATTTTCAACAGCTAAAATCTAACCTGCATTCTGGCTCAATAGTAGCAGTTGGTGATATACACTGGTCTAAAGAGATGAATCGAGCTTGGGAGTATATCAAGTCCGATGAAGCTGTCATATTAACGTTGGACTTTTATGAATGTGGCATAATATTTTTCGAATATGCTGGCCCAAAATCACATTACATTTTAGATTATTGAGTCTTACTCATGATCATGAACAATTCTGTATTCTTGCGCTCTGGAATCGAATTATAACATACTTCACAACATTCAATTGTAAAGTGGTTTTTGAAGAGTGATAGATAATCACTCTTGGTACCTCCAAACGGCGGGCCATCAAATGGAAACTGCCTGTTAAAAAATACTCCAACCAGTTTACCCCCAACAGTCAAAAGCTCCTTCATTTTGATCACATAATCTTCCCTTTGTACAGGATTAAGCGCACAGAAAAATGTTTGTTCGAGAATCAAATCATAGCTACCCTTATGATCAAAGAAATCTCCAAGATGAATATTGGAAACGGGGAAACCTGGAACACTCTTTTTTAACTGATCAAGAGGACTGGAAGAGAAGTCCAAAACATGGGTACGAACAAACCCTTTCTGGAAGGCAGCCTTGGCTTCATACCCATGTCCGGCACCGGGGAGTAATATTCTAACATTCTTATTTTCAAGTTGGTCTAAATATTGCATAAGTGGAGGTGATGCATATCCGATATCCCATGCGGTTTCGTTGTTTAAGTATCTTTTAGTCCAATAGCTTTCATCAAAAGACATTATTTCAAAGCTTTATTTTAAATAATCATGAATACTGAATTTGAGCAAAATACCCCTGAAAAGAAAGACCAAGGGAAAAATATCATCATAATCGTGTTGGTACTTTTAGTGATTATAAGTGGTATTAAATTGTATACCGACTATGTAGATCGAAGTAAAAAAACAGAAGAAATACTTCTTCTATCTACTGAAAATAACGATTTGAATAATCGTCTAGACTCGGTGACGTACCAATTGGAGTTAAGAATCCAGGAAATAGAAAAACTTGGAGGGGATGTAAAATCTTTGGAAGAAGTCAGAGATCAATTGATAGCAGAGAGAAGTACATCAAGACAAAGAAGCTCATCCGAAATATCAGCTCTTAATCAAAAGATTAAAAGCTATAATGGAATGATTCAAGAAAAAGATCAAGAAATTCTGGAATTACGAGCCATGAATCAACAGCTTTTCACTGAAAATCAGGATTTAAAGACCACTCAAGCTGAGATTGAAGACGAAGTTGCGCAGCTGAACATTCAAAAAGAAGATCTGCAGGGGAAAGTGAATGTAGCCTCTAGGTTGAAAGTCGAAAATATAGAAATCACAGCGGTTAATTCGCGGGGAAAAGAGCGCATTGAAACTGACAAAGATTTTAAGAATCGACAGATTGAAAGAATAAAGGTAAGTTTCAATATGGCTGACAATAAAGTTGCTGAGAAAGGACCGCGTAACATATATGTTCAAGTGATCGCTCCCAATGAACAGCCGATATTTGACGTCGCAAAAGGCTCAGGTACATTCATAATGAGCGGGAAAGAAGAATTTTATACGGTGAAGCAGGATATTATATTTGATAATACAGAACAGGAGCTCACCTTCTTTTATGAAAAAGGATCTGACTACGCCTCTGGCAATTACAGCGTTAGAATATTTGTAGATAATTATCAGGTAGGGACAAAATCCTTCACTGTAAAATAAAATCAACCTCCTTAGGGAGGTTTTTTTATGGGTAGACAACCTTTTGATGTTCTCATCTACTTGGAATCCAAGTAGAAATCCCCTACTTTTGCGGTCTGTTTATTAAATTCCTAAACACATTTAAGAAATGTTCCAAAGAAATTACGAGACGGTATTCATTTTAACTCCCGTTTTGTCTGATGTTCAGATGAAGGATACCGTCGACAAGTTTGTAAACTTGTTAAAAGAAGAGGGGGCAGATGTTATCAATGTGGAAAATTGGGGTCTAAAGAAAATGGCATATGCTATTGACAAAAAGACTACTGGTTACTACATGATGGTGGAGTTCAAGGCCGATCCAACAATCATCCGAAAATTTGAGCTTGAGTTCAGAAGAGATGAGAAGGTGATGAGATTCTTGACTACTGTTTTGGACAAGCATTCTATTGCTTACGCCGAAAGAAGAAGAAAAGGAGAATTTAACAAAAAAGTTGAAGTTAAGGAGGAAGCAGCCAAATGACACTAGTTAACGAGCCAATCAACAGAGGCGAAATCAGAAAAAAATATTGTCGATTCAAAAGACACGGCATTAAGTACATTGACTACAAGGATCCAAATTTCCTATTGAAGTTTGTCAATGAGCAAGGTAAAATCCTTCCAAGAAGACTATCAGGTAACTCTGCTAAGTTTCAGAGAAAAGTGGCACAGGCCATTAAAAAAGCAAGACATTTGGCTTTGTTGCCATTCGTAACCGATGGTTTGAAATAATTTCTTGTATCGTCAAATCACAAAAGAACATTACAAATGGAAATCATTCTAAGAACAGACATCAAAGGTCTTGGCTATAAAAATGACTTGGTAGAAGTAAAGCCAGGTTACGGAAGAAATTACTTAATCCCTCAGGGATTCGCAGTCTTGGCGACTGGCTCAAATAAAAAGGTTCTTGCTGAAAACATCAAGCAGGCTTCTCATAAAGCAGAGAAAATCAAAACTGAAGCGGAGAATATTGCTGCTAAAGTTGAGTCTCTTACTTTGGAGATCAAAGCGAAAATTGGTGAGTCAGGAAAGATTTTTGGAAAAGTAACTACTCTTCAGATCGCTGATGCTCTTGCTAAACAAGGCATCGATATTGACCGTAAGAAAATTTCTATCACCACTCCAGTAGATGGCGCGGGAGATTTTACTGCCGATATTGATCTTCATAGAGAAGTGAAAACTCAGGCAAAATTTGTAGTATCGGCTGAATAAGCTAATTCTACCTCATAAAAAAACCCGATTAAATCGGGTTTTTTTATGTCTAATAGTACCTATAATTAACTTAATGCTTTTTCTAATCCCTCTACAAGCTTCTTAGAAGTGGCCTTAGAATTCTTTTCTCTGGCTTCTTTAAAAAAAGCAATAGCCTCATTTCCCTTTTCTATGAGTCCAACTGGATTCTCATCGTTCTTGAAGCTGACCCAGCACCACGATAAGTCTGCAGCCAAATTATCGCCACCTTTTATTTTCTCTAATTTCTGAATAGCCTCAGGGATAAATTTTTCTAGTTTGTCTACTTGCATAGCTAATAAGTTCGAGTTGGTACCTTTATAATAATTCGGCAAAGAAGCTACTTAATTTTCAAATTCACACCACAAAGCACTGTAAATTAGAAGTATCGCAAATGCCATCTGGATTTAGATGTTAGAATGCCCCGCCCAAGTCTAAAAATTTAGCTTTGCAAAGCATTTTTATAAGAGTTAAGAATGAAATCTTTTCGTCCTGAGATAAAGGAGATTAACAAAAAAGAAGAAAATCTTTCGGTTCAATGTTGGAAAAAATAATTCAAAACTTTACCTTTGTGACACTTTAAAGGAGAGGAAGTCTTTCCGTACAAAAACTGGCTTATGGTGTAACTGGCAACACGTCTGATTTTGGTTCAGAAGAGTCCAGGTTCGAGCCCTGGTAAGCCAACAAAAAATAAAAAACCGTTGAAATCAGCGGTTTTTTTATGCTCATTTTTTTAAAGCCCCAGAAGTCATTCTACAGATCTGCTACACTCCAATACCTGAATCAACTTCTCAATATCCTTAGTTGTATTAAACATATTCACAGAAACCCGCAAATATCCTCCACGATTCGACACAGACACCTTTTTATTCAATAAATTACTTTTTAAAAGCTCCCCATCAACATCCTCAGGGAGCTTTAACCCAAAAAGATGATGAGAAACATATCGTTCATCTTCCAATACAACATTCCTGCTTTTTAGATATTCATAAAGAGGGATGGTCAGCTCATGACAATAGCGCTCTATTTCTGACACAGTCCATTCACTAACCTGCTTCAGAGCTTCATTCAGCATGGGCAAAAGAATGAAATTGCTCATCTCTCCTACATTGTATCTTCCTGAGCTTTCGGAGTACTCCTGATCGTAGTTGGTCAAATTGGCAAAGTCTTGAGAATTGGTGCGATTCATCCAGGATTCTTCCAGAGGTTGACCACCCTCAAAAGCTTGACCGAAATAAGAAATACCCATCCCATAAGGTCCAAGAAGCCATTTATAACTTGCACAGATTAAGGCATCAATCTTAAAACGCTTGACATCCATGTCCGCAGCTCCAACGGATTGAGTCCCATCCACTATAAAAATTACTCCTACAGATTTACATTTTTGTCCTATGCTTTCCAGATCAAATTTCAGCCCATTCATCCAATGCACCGAAGACATCAGCACCAAAGCTGTCTCATCAGTGATGCTTTCTAATAAGTTTCTGTTCCAGCTTTCACCTAATGTGGCACTATTCTTATCAGGACCGATCACTTTTAGCTCAGCCTGATTTGCATCACACCAAGTTTTTAGAGAAAAATAACCGCTGGGAAATTCGTCTTCCAACACAATGGCATGCTGACCAATATCACATATGACATTAGCCAAAGCGGTTGCAAATCCGTATGAGCTTGAAGGAATCAATGCGACTTGCAATGTATCGCAGTTAACCAGCTCGGCAAATCTTGCTTTCACTTCTTTTGGTAGCGTGAAAAAATCTTCTGGTGCTATACTCGTAGGATTTCTTTCCTGAATTAAAGCTTTAATAGCAGCTTGCTCAGCCGTTTTCATAAGAGGAGCTTTATACCCGCAATTGAGGTAATGAATGTCAGGATCAAGACTAAAGAGGTGTTTCTGTGAATCCATAGAAGTTGATTAATTCGAGTAATGAAATTTACGATAGGAAATCCTTTTATTATTTCGCTAGTGGTGAAAACTGAAATAAGATTTGCTGAAAGCTGAAGATGCTACCACTTTGATTTCCTTTATCAATTTTCCAGCATCTTCAAAAGTTTAGTTAGTTTGATGTATTACAAAAACAATCGCAAAGACCTCACTTTAAAACTCTCAATCTGTATGCATTCATAGCGAATTTACCTAATTGCTGAGTAAGCCGATAATTGGCAATTGCCCCCACTCCTGCTCCAACGATTGGTATCAATTGAGCCAGTTTCGCAAGATCGATGTAATCCCTATAATCCAACTGAAAAGTCCTCCAATCAAACTCCTTTAGGTTAGTAGGCAGGGTGTCCTGATATACTTCCCAGTTTTCCACAAGTCCTATCAACTCATTTCTTCTTTGCTGACTGGAAAAACTAAGTTGAAAAACATACAATAGAAATAAACGTTCATGATAATCCTTGGTATCAAAGCCATACAGCGCTGCGATATCAAAAAGCATTTTCATTTTGATAGTTAAAAAAGCAGGAAAATCTGCAAATCCCATTAAAATTCCTCCCGCACCGGTGACCGCTCCTTCGACAGACGCGGTATTACGGTACCATTTAATTCTACTTCGCACATTAAATTCGCGTTGTTTGAAAGACAGACTTTCAGAAGGCTTGGGAGCAATCCAACTTGAACCTGTAATCACTACTTTGACGATGTTTTCTATGGCTAATGTAATTGCACTGTGCACCTTGTCGGGGATCCAACTATTGATCTTGTTCTGAACTCCATGAGTTAATCGTCCTCCTAAACTTGGCTTTTTTTTCATCTGATACTGCCAGAGCGCAAGTTCGGCATGTGCATAATGTAAATAGGATTCCATAAAATCAATTTAGTCTACGTTACTCTCAAACGGATTTAAAATTAATAGTTATTACTCTTGAAATAATTAATAGAAGATTCAGCCATTGTGTACCTATTAAATTGAACATAATTAAGATTCAGAACCATCTTGATCTTTCCAGATTTCCATAAACAGCATCAGTAGGCTCGATTTCACACAAAGCTTTTTCAAAGAGAATCATTATAGGCTCTTCTATATTATGATCCAGCCCTTTGCCAAATTTTTTACTCCCTTTATGATGTAATTCAGGTTTTCCTTCACGTCTTTTCAAAAGTTATTATAAGGGTTTAAATCATTTTATGCTCTTTTTCATTAACTCAAAATTCTCAGTTAAAACATAGTTAGAGCAGCACCAAGCATCCCGACAACCTATTCCTGGGATAAAATAGAATCTGATTATACGCAATGTTGCCAGTAGCCATATTTTCTTTGATTTGAACGACGAAAGACTGATGCTTCGGCAAGCTCAGTACCAGTGACGGGTGAGCGAAGCGGCGTAATTGCCTGAGTTTACTCAATTCTATAATGCTTTTAACTCTTTTCTGGCAGAAAAGCGGATATACATTATTTAGAATATGTGTATTCGGATAAGCGCACGTAGCAAAATAAAGACAATTTGTGACACTAACTTGTCCGATAGTTTTAATTCGTGTTCCTTGGTTAAAAATAGCTAAAGCCGTGAATATCATCAATTTTGTCCATTATTTTCCTGATGAGGAAAGCTGTGAAGTTTATCTAAAAGCCTATCGTGAGAAGGTTGGGATTCGCTGTAAAACCTGCAAATCCAATACGAAGCACTATTGGTTTAGCGGAGGCAAATTTTTTGAATGTAGCAGCTGTAGACGTCGGAGTTCGCTCAAAAGTGGAACTGTGATGGAGCGAAGTAAGCTATCACTTCACATTTGGATGACTGCATTTATGCTTATAGCAGCCACTAAGAAAGGTTTTTCATGTCTTGAGTTTCAGCGTCAACTGGGATTGAGCCGATATGATACTGCATTCCGATTGATGCATAAAATTAGGGTAGTCATGGGAAAAAGAGACGCACTTTACACGCTCAC
>Ga0307486_1003424_pt1 | contig 10265 bp, 7 predicted proteins | sample CBIW02metaG_FD_203663 | JGI IMG/M metagenome (GOLD analysis project Ga0307486, IMG submission 203663) | Sea-ice brine microbial communities from Beaufort Sea near Barrow, Alaska, United States - CBIW 0.2 | ecosystem: Environmental > Aquatic > Marine > Coastal | place: USA: Alaska | collected... | reverse complement strand
ACTCCGGCCCCGAACGCCGTCGCGGCACGATTGCGCAATGCGTTTCGACGGACCTCGAGAATTGGGATGCGGTCGAACCATTCTGGGACCCGCGCCGCTACATCGCGCACGAATGCCCCGAAGTTTTCGAATGGAATGGCTGGTGGTACCTGGTCTTTTCTGAGTTCTCTGACGCTTTCACAACTCGTTACCGGATGTCGCGCAGCCTGCACGGCCCGTGGGAAGTGCCCGCTCATGACTCGATCGACGGCCGCGCGTTCTACGCAGCTAAGACTGCCGAACGTGATGGGCGACGCTTCTTCTTTGGGTGGATTGCTACTCGTGAAGACGAACGAGACAGCGGCGCGTGGCAGTGGGCCGGCACACTATCAACGCTCGAAGCTCGTCAGAATGCCGACGGCACTTTGGCGTTCGGGTTTGCGGATGAGACGCTCGCTCTGTTTGATCACGAAGCGCCCATGACACTCACCGCGACAACCAGTGATGCGCACCTTCCCGGCACCTTGACGGCGGCGGGTAAGCACGTCGTCGCGTTGTCTGATGTGGAAGCCCCCGAGACATTCCATGCGCAGTTCCAGGTAGAACTGCTCGATGACATCACCGAGTGTGGTGTCATCCTGCGTGCGAGTGCGGATGCAGACCACGGCTACGTTGTTAGGCTTGAGCCTGCTCGCGGACGTATGGTCTTCGACCGGTGGCCGCGGCAATTGACCGGAGGCGAGCAGTGGCAAATCTCCGGCGACGTGCCGTTCGAGGTTGAACTCGAGCGCCCCTGCGAACTCAAGCCTGGTCGCCACGTAATAGACATCATCGTTGAGGGTGACCTTTGCGTCATCAACCTCGATCGTTCTGTGAGCCTCAGCACGCGCATCCATGATTTGGATCGTGGCCGCATCGGGTTCTTCGCCACCGAGGGTGACGTTGTTGTCGAGAGCTTCCGCCTGACGACCCCGTCGGCCCAACCAGCTGTCGAGCCAGAGAGCGAACAGCTCTTGGCAGCTCACTAGCTAATTTCCCCGCAAGTAAACAACCATGCACAATAACCCTCGATCACTGGAGATGAGGATATGAACATCACACGTTCGATAATCACAGCAACAGCACTCACGGTCTCGGCAGCTCTCATGCTGACGGGATGCGTCGGAAGCCCCGGTGGAGTATCCCCCGACGACGTCAATCCCGAAGGTGAGATCACACCGCGCGAAATCTCGTGGCTGCTCTCACGGCCGGCGGATGGCGGGGTGATTACCGCGATGGAGCAAATCGCCAACGAATACGCCGAAGACAATCCGGGATTCTCGCTAAACCTGATCACTACCCCGGATCGACCTTCCTACCTGCAGAAGTATGAAACGCTTGCGGCCGCCAACAAGTTGCCAGAGCTTTTCGACACCGACGCAACCCCGTTTGCGCAAAAGCTCGCCGACCAGGGGCGAATGGTTGACGCTGAAGCGCTTCTGAAAGACATCGGGATGTTCGATGACTATCGTGAGGCAGCCCTGAACTACCAGCGCTTTGATGACGGATCGCTCTACATGATCCCATTCGAGTTCCAGCTTGAGTTCTTCTGGTACAACACCGCACTCTTCGAGGAGGCTGGAGTGAGTGTTCCCGAATCTCTCGATGATTTCCCGGCCATGTGCCGCGCCCTCAATAGCGCTGGCGTGACGCCGATTGCTCTCGACGGACAGGACCAGTGGCCGCTTGAGCGTTACATGTCGTACTACCCGTTCCGGGCAGAGGGCAATGACTACGTGCAAACCCTCAAGCGCGGAGACACGGAGCTCGCTGAGGACACCGGTCGCGAAGCTGTCGAGTGGATGCACTCCCTTGGAGAGGCCGATTGCTTCCAGGAGGGCTTCTCTTCTACCGGCTATGCCGACGCACAGGCAGCGTTTACTTCAGGTAAAGCAGCCGTCTACAACATCGGAACGTGGGAGTTGGCGAATCTAGCGACCGACAACCTCAACGCGACGGTTCGTGATGACATCGACTACTTCACCCTGCCGATGACTGCGGGTGCAACGACTTCGGCTAACGAGTTCGTGACGCCTTCGGGAATCGGGATGGCCGTCAACGCGAGCACCTATGACCCTCTGATGCGCGACTTCCTCGCCTTCGCGCTAGAACGCTACCCCGAGGTCTATGCCGCTACCGGTGCACTCTCTCCCACCTCAACGGTCGACACCACGATTCCGGATAATGCGACACCGCTGTACCAGCGTGCTGTCGATCAGGCCAATGAGGTTGGCCCAGCAATTGCGATGCCGTGGGACACACAGCTGGACCCCGCGTCAAACAGCCGTCTTCAGCAGGAACTCACGCTCCTGGTTCAAGGGGAGATAACTCCCGACGACTTCATCGCGACGATGGATGAAACGATCGCTGAGAACGCCGCCAAGGCGTTCGGATAAATCAACGGCGGGGGCGGTTCGCCGCCCCCGCCTCTCACACGACGAAAGGCTTGACATGAGCGTCAGCATGCTTCCCAGCAGGTCGAAGACATCCGTTCTCGTCTTCCTGGTTCCCCCACTTTTGCTGTACGGCATCGCTGTGCTGTTGCCGATCCTGCAGTCGCTGTTCCTCAGCTTCTTTAGCTGGGACGGAATCACAGCGATGAAGTTCGTCGGGATGGCCAATTACGTCGAGATGCTCACTGGCGATGATGTCTTCTGGACTTCGTTCCTGAACTCGCTCGGCTACGTTGCAATCTGTCTTGTACTTCAACTTGGTGGTGCTCTTGTTGTCGCGAGTTTGCTGCTCAGCATTCGACGCGGACGCGAGGTCGTTAAGACGCTCTACCTTTTGCCCGCTGTGATCTCGACGGTAGCGATTGCCCTCCTGTTCCAGCGGATTTACTCGCTCGAGCCTGTTGGTCTCCTCAACCGAGCGCTAGAGACGGTTGGGCTTGGTTCCCTTCAGCAAGCGTGGCTCTCCAACGTGGACACCGTGCTCATGGCCGTTTCGGTTCCAGAAGGCTGGCGATTTACCGGGCTCTACATGCTGATCATTTATGCGGCCCTGCTTGCTGTTCCCAAGGAACTTGAAGAAGCAGCACGACTCGATGGAGCGAATTGGTGGCAAGTGTTTTCTAAGATCCGCTTCCCGCACATCCGCCCCGTGTGGATGACGACCACGATTATGGCGACTACTTATGCTCTTCGTGGCTTTGACATTCCCTATCTGCTGACCAACGGCGGCCCTGGACAGTCATCGGAGCTACTGACGACCTATGTCTATAAGACGGCATTCGCGCATACGGAATACGGTTACGCGAGTGCGATGGCAGTGTTTATCGTCATCGAGTGTCTGGCGGCGGTTGGTCTCATTCTTCTTCTTCTCCGCAGAAAGGCTGACGCATGATTTCCACTATCGCTCCCCACAAGTCAGAGATCAGTTCGCCAAATTCGTCGACCGAACCAACTCAGCGCCGTCGACGCTCACAACGAATGAATCTGCACCAAACACTCTCAGGCATCGTGATCGCCTTGATTGTTATCGTGCAGGTTTATCCGCTCGCCTGGCTTTTCATTGCGAGCGTACGGACGCCGCAAGACTTTGCGGCGGGAGATCCGTTCGCGCTTCCCGCAACGATCACCTTCGAGAACTACGAACGAGCTCTGGGCGTCGGTAACCTCGGGCTGAACATGCTCAACAGTTTGGTCGTGACCCTCGGCTCGAGCGCCCTGATCGTAGTGTTGGGAATGATGGCGGCGTTCGCGCTTCAGGTTCTCGGATTCCGTGGCAGTAATGTCGTTCGACTGATCTTTTTGATCGGCATTATCGTGCCGGTGCAGATCGCTCTCGTGCCCTTGTTCATCGACTATGCCGCTGTCGGCCTCCTCGATACGTACCAATCGATGATCATTCCCCTCGCCGGATTCTCACTGCCGATGGGAATCTATCTCTTCTCTGCGTTCTACGAGTACATCCCGCGTGAACTTTATGAAGCAGCGTCGCTGGATGGCGCCGGACCGTACCGAATTTTCGGACAGGTCACGTTGCCGCTCTCGGTGAACACGATCGTGACCGTGGTTCTCGTGAACAGCATTTTCATCTGGAACGACTTCATCTTTGCGAACACTTTCGTGCTTTCGGATGGATTGAAGACGATCCCCCTTGGATTGCAGAATTACATCGGCGCGATGGGTAATGTCGACTGGACAGCGACGTTCGCGGCCGTGTGTCTTTCCATCACGCCGCTCTTGCTCGTATTTCTCGTGCTCAACAAGGCGATGATTTACGGGCTTGGGGGCGGCGCAACGAAAGGATGACAATGACACCCGAGCAGCCGACTGAGCCACACGCCGGGCACACCGGTGGGATTGAGCGCGCAACGCCCGTCACTATGCGGGATATCGCGCAAGTTGCCGGAGTGTCGGTTGCCACAGTTTCCTATGTCGTCAATGACAAGGCAGGCGCTCGCGTGGGAGCCGACGCGCGCGACCGGGTGAGGAATGCGATTGCAGAGTTGGGCTACCGTCCTAACGCCCTGGCAAAAACACTCGTGAGTGGTCACTCGAAGTTCATCGGGCTGGTTGCAGATGCGATCGCAACAACGCCATTCGCTGGTCGAATTATTCAAGGAGCTCAGGACGAGGCGTGGAAACATGGCTACGTACTATTGGTGGCGAATACTGACGGAAATGCGGATGCTGAGCGAGAAGCTATCTCGATGATGCTGGAGCACAAAGTGCGCGGCATTCTCTATTCGGCTTGGTTCCATCGTGCCGTCGCTGTGCCCGCGGCGCTTGCTGAAACAGCTGCAGTGCTCGTTGACTGTTACTCCGAGGCTGGCGAGATCCCTGCGGTTGTACCCGACGAAGTTCAAGGTGGCCGAACGGCGACAGAGATGTTGATCGAGGCGGGACATCGGCGGATCGCCTTCATCAATACGACCTCGCCATCTCCTGCTCGGATCGGCCGCTTGAAGGGCTATCGTGACGCGCTCGAGGCAGCAGGAATCGAATTCGATCCCGGCCTCGTTCACGATGCGTCCTCCGATCAGGAGGGCGGTTATGGCGTGGGGGAAAAGATTCTTAGTCAGGATGCCACTGCCGTGTGCTGCCACAACGACCGTGTTGCTATGGGCCTCTATGACGCCGTTCGCGAGCGCGGCCTGCGCATTCCCCAGGATCTTGCAGTCGTTGGTTTTGATGATCAGGAAGTGATCAGTGCCCACGTGCGACCACCTCTAACAACAGTCGCACTGCCGCACTACGAGATGGGTGCTGCTGCAGTGCGGTTGCTCCTCGGTATCGACAAGTCACCTGGTCGCGATCCGATGCTGATTCAGTGCCCACCGGTCTACCGGGACTCGGTCTAGCAGCTAATTGGTGAGGCGCGCGAGGGAGCGCATTCGAGGATTAAACGTTTAACCAACGAACTGATAAATCGAAGAAGGGACAACGATGAAACACAACGAAGTGAAACATTTACGGTTCGCGGGGCTTGCTGTCATTGGCGCAATCGCGGCGGCGGCAATCCTCGCGCCGGCGCAAGTTTCCGCTAGTGCGCCGCCCGAAGATTCTCTGCGGCCGGGGTTCCACCTCACGGCGCCAACGGATTGGCTAAGTGACCCACAACGCCCGATTTTCTACGACGGCGAGTATCACCTCTACTATCTCTACGGCGATCGGGAATCACCGGGTGGTGGCTGGCGCCATGCCACGACAACCGACAACGTCGTCTTCCGTGATCAAGGGATGGCGATCGATAAGGAGCCGGACTTTCCGGTATGGACCGGATCTCTCGTAGTCGATACAGAAAATACTGCCGGCTTTGGCGCGGGCACTATCGTGGCACTCGCCACACAGCCGACTGATGGCGATCGTTATGACCAAGCGCAATACCTGTACTACTCGACTGATGGTGGCTACTCATTTACTGAATATGGTTCGCCTGTCATCGACAATCCGGGGAACAACGATTGGTTCCGAGATCCCAAAATTGTGTGGGACGAAGCGAATAATGAGTGGGTCGCCGTCATCGGCCTTGCGCAACGGATGCAGTTCTTCACATCGCCCGACTTGAAGACCTGGACCTATGAGTCAGAGTTCGCCTATACAACGCCCAACATCGGCGGGATGGAGTGCCCTGATATTTTCCGCATCAAGGCGAGCGATGGCAGCTGGCACTGGGTGCTCGCCGCGAGCATGCAGGGGGATTACATCGGCCTCCCCAATACCTTGGCGTACTGGATCGGCGAGTGGGACGGTACTGATTTCGTAGCGGATGACCCGGACCCGCAATGGGCAGACTGGGGATTCGACTGGTACGCCGCGGTGACGTGGCCTGATGAGCGAAGCCCTGAAGACACTCGTCTCGCCATCGGCTGGATGAACAACTGGCAGTATGCGAGTGAAATGAAGGCGATCCCTTCGAGCGTTAGCGATGACATCAGCGGACAGATGTCGATAGTTCGCGAGATGCGCCTCGAGTCACGTGGTGGCGGAGACTACGAGATGCTTTCCACGCCCGTGTCGACCCTCGATGAACACGTCACAACCGAAACCGTATTGCCGACGACCACCATTACCGATGAAGTTGTGGATCTCGACTACCACGGCACCGCCTACGAAATTGAGACAGATCTCTCATGGTCTCAGGTACAGAACCTCGGTATCTCAATCGGCGTTTCTGCGAGCGGTTCCCGCCACACAGATCTCGGAATCTGGCAGAACGAAGAGTTCTACCTCAACCGTGGCGGCTCAGACCAGCCCGGGCAGATGCCTGATATTTCATTCGACCCTTGGTTGAAGTCGGCATCTGACTTCGACAGCACTGCACGGTCCGCGCACCTCCGCATCTTTGTAGACAAAGGCTCGGTCGAGGTCTTCGTTGATGACGGGGCCGATGTCCACTCGAGCCAGGTGTTTTTCGCATCGGGGGACACCGGCATCCGGCTCTTCGCCGAGAACGGCACCGCGACATTCTCGAACTTCACCATCAAAGAGTTTGAGGACATTACGACGGCGGCAGACCGTGAAGCGGCCTACGAGAACTTCGAGGGAGCAGACTTCGGCTCGTGGTCAACGACGGGTTCGAGCTTCGGTAGCGCTCCAGCAATCGGAGCGCTTGTCGGGCAACAGCCAGTTTCTGGTTTTGAGGGCTCGGGATTCGTGAATGGGTTTCACGGTGGAGACTCCAGCACTGGCACGCTCGTCTCGTCATCGTTCACGGTCACCGATCCCTTTGTGAACTTCCTCATCGGCGGAGGGGACAATCCGCGTCCCGCCGAGGTATTCGCCGACTTTGAGAGTTCTGGCTGGGGCGCTGGCTGGGTCGGAGACGGCAGTTTCGCCGGTGAAGGCGCGAGCTCAAGCGCGCTTGTAGGCCAGGTTGGCACTCAAGTCGCCGACACCTTTATCGCGGGAGATTCAGACACCGGCAATGTGACGTCGCCCACCTTCACAATTACTCGAGATCGGCTTAATTTGCGCGTAGCGGGCGGCGACAATCCGTGGGGTGAACCAAACCCAACCTCCGTGAACCTCGTTGTTGACGGTGTTGTGTATCACTCAGCCACAGGCCGAGATGACGCGACAATGCGTGAAGTCTCATGGGACGTTCATGAGCTCGTCGGGCGTAACGCTTACGTGCAAATTGTTGACCAATCAACCGCAGGGTGGGGTCATCTGATGGTCGACCACGTGGTGTTTGCGGAAACGCCTGGAGCACTGGGTGGCGAACCTGACGTTCAAACGACGCTTAACCTCGTCGTCGCGGGCGAAGTGGTCCGCACGGCTACCGGCGAAAACGCAGAGCACCTCCACTGGGATTCGTGGCTTGTGTCAGACCTCCTGGGCCAGACTGCCCACCTCGAGATTGTGGACAATTCCACAGGCAGTTGGGGGCACATCAATGTTGACCGCATCGGGTTTGGCGCCCGCACAGCTGGTTAGCGAACACCCCAACCTGCAAACTACGGAAGGAATCTGACGATGCGGCCTTCGCTGCACTTCACCGCCCAGTCCGGGTGGATCAACGATCCCCACGGCATCACATTTCGCGACGGCAAGTATCACGTGTTTTATCAGTACGTGCCCGAGCGCACTGAGTGGGCGCTGAATTGTCACTGGGGTCACGCAATCGGCGACGATCTGCTGTCGCTGCGTGAGCTCCCTGTAGCGATAGCTCCCGGTGATGGCGAAGACGGAGTGTGGTCGGGCTGCATCGTCACCAACGAGGGTGGCGAGTCGACGGCGTTTTATACCGCAACCACGGCACCCAACCTGTCTGACGGAAAAGTGCGCGTCGCGCATCCGGCCGACTCTGAGTGGACAGAGTGGGTGAAGGGCGACGTTGTGGTGCAAGCGCCACCAGAGCTCGACGTTGCCGTTTTTCGTGACCCGATCGTGCGTCGTGAAGGTGACGGTTGGCGGATGTTCGTCGGGGTGAGTTTGGGCCACGGTCAGCCCGCCGTTCTGTCGTATACCTCCGCTGACCTTACGGAATGGTCGTATGACGGGATCACCCTGCGCAGCACGGGAGCTGAACCGGTGTGGCTAGGGTCACTCTGGGAATGCCCGCAGTTGATCGAGTTCGGCGATCGAGCAGTGATGCTCTTTTCCGTGTGGGAGGCCGACGAACTCTATTACGCTGCGTATGCCGTCGGGGAGTATGTCGAAGGGGTGTTCACCGCACATTCGTGGCACCGGTTGACCTTTGGCGATAGCTATTACGCGCCGTCTGTCTTCATTGATGCCGCGGGTGAGCCCGCTTTGTCAATATGGATGCGCGGAGTCGGCGGTCCCGAGCACGGTTGGGCCGGTGCCCACAGTGTGCCGTTCCGGCTTTCGCTCAAGAACGATCGACTATTCGCGAAACACCACCCGGATGTTGCCGCTCATCGCGGCGCAGCCGGTGGCTCGAACGCGGTGGCCGGCCTCGCAGCCGACATCGTGTGGAACGGCGAGGTCGACGGGGAACTCGCCGTTCTCTCGGGCGGCGCGCCCGTAGTGAATATCCTGCGAGAAAGTGCATCCCTCCGCGTGCAGGTCGCTCAGTCGGAGACAATAATGCCTGTCGACGGTGTCGTGAGGGTGATTCTGGATGGTCCGATCGTGGAGATCTCGTCGCGAGCGGGATTGTTTGGCGGCGTTGTGGCGCCGACGGGTACAGAGCTTTCGATCGTGGCGCCGTCGGGCGAAGTCGAGATCTACGCGCTCGCCTAAGGGCACGGCCGGGTGCGGGGCATCCACCGACTAGGCTCGCGCCTTTTGGCAGCTGGCTCAACGATCCACACTTTCACGGCGCAATTGGCAGATGTGGATCGCGGGGTCTACGACGACTTCACCCTGCGGGTGGCCCGTCATCCTTCCGAGACCGCCCTTTATATGGTGACGCGTCTTCTGGCCTATTGCCTTGAGCACGATGAGGGCATTGCATTCAGCGACGGTACTTCCTCTACTGATGAACCTGCCGTGCTCGCGCGTGATCTCACAGGGAAGATGCTGGCTTGGATCGAAGTGGGCGCACCGGATGCCGCTCGCTTGCATTTCGGGAGCAAGTCGGCCGAGCGCGTTGCTGTCTACACACATCGCGACCCTGCGAAGATTGCGGCGCCGTGGGCGGGTAAGAAGATCCATCGCAGTGACGACATCGTCTTCCGTGGTTTTGAGCGTGACTTCATCGCTGGTGCCGTTGCGGCGCTTGAACGTCGCAACGCAGTGACGTTTTCGACGACGGTGTTGTGTTCGAGGCGGTCCGGACTCGCATCGAGCAGATTCGTGACGAAGAAGAGTATCCGGGGATTGGGGTGCATATCTGAGCTCAGCTTCACATTGCGCGGATCGCGGTGAAGCTCGACATCAGCACAGGCGGCCCGATGTTTCCCCAAGCGCAGCGGGTCACGATGCCGCGCATCCTTGGCGGAGACTTCACACTGATGGGATACGCTCGAAACCGTTATTGTGGAGAAGTCGGTCACTGTCTTGCAACGTGGAGTCACGAGCACGCGCTGGCGCGACTACATGGACCTCCGGTCGCTGTCTCGCAGCCGGAGCTTAGAGGCGACCACATTGCGTAAGGTGATCGAGCAAGTGGCGAAGTACCGCGGGGTCACGCTGTCAGCCCCTTCTGCGTCACTGAGCGGTCACGATGAGATAGCGCAGCAGAAGTGGGCCGCGTGGCGCACGAAGTCCGACGTCGAGGACATCACCCTGGCCGTCCTCAAGAATCAGCTCATTGAAGTCTCGACATTCCTCGGCCCAATTTTCCTGAACACAGTCGATCCCGCGGCCGCGTGGGACCCAACTTCACAA
>Ga0307486_1003421_pt1 | contig 10271 bp, 10 predicted proteins | sample CBIW02metaG_FD_203663 | JGI IMG/M metagenome (GOLD analysis project Ga0307486, IMG submission 203663) | Sea-ice brine microbial communities from Beaufort Sea near Barrow, Alaska, United States - CBIW 0.2 | ecosystem: Environmental > Aquatic > Marine > Coastal | place: USA: Alaska | collected... | reverse complement strand
ATATTTGGAAACACAACTTCAGAACACTGAAAAATAGTCGCTCTATTAATGTAAACCACAAAAGTAAACAGATGAAAATTAATATCTCTCAACCCCAACATGTGTACCGCACCAATAAAGGTCTTTTGCAAATTTTGCATATTGATGGCTGGTTATTGCTTGGCATTTTAATTTTACTCGCGACCAGTGTGGCCATCGTCTACAGCGCCTCTGGTGGTGATGAAGCCGTTACCATTCGTCAACTCATCCGTATTGCTTTTGCATTTGCGCTCATGTTGGTTTTTGCCCAAATTCCACCGCACATTATCTACATGTTCACCCCCTGGTTGTTTTTGATCGGTATCCTCATGCTACTGGGTGTTTTGCTCTTTGGAGAAGTTGGCAAAGGGGCTCAGCGTTGGTTAGACATAGGGCCTGTTAAATTTCAGCCCTCAGAGTTAATGAAATTGGTTTTGCCCATTACGATGGCCTGGCTATTTGCCCACAGCCGCTTCCCTCCAAGCATGCGACGTCTTATCGTCGGTGCATCGCTGATTGGTTTTACCGCAAGTTTGATTGTGGTTCAACCGGATTTAGGCACTTCGCTTTTGATTGCGATGAGTGGATTATTTGTTCTGTTTTTTGCAGGGTTGCCTTGGAAAATCATTTTGGCATCCATCACCGCAACGGTGTTGAGTGCACCTGTTGCATGGCACTTTATGCATGGCTACCAAAAACAGCGCGTCATGACGTTCTTGAACCCAGAATCAGACCCTCTTGGAAGTGGTTACCACATTATCCAGTCAAAAATAGCCATTGGTTCAGGGGGCTTAGATGGCAAGGGATTTATGGGGAGTACGCAAGCTCACCTTGATTTCCTACCGGAAAGCACTACCGACTTCATCTTCTCTGTTTTCTCTGAAGAATTTGGCTTGATCGGTGTATTACTGCTACTGACCCTTTATAGCCTAGTCATAGCCCGTGGACTTTATATTGCATCGCAAGCCCAGGACAACTTCACTCGCTTAATGGCCGCCAGTTTAACCATGACATTTTTTGTCTATATTTTCGTCAATATCGGCATGGTCAGTGGACTCTTACCCGTAGTTGGCCTGCCTCTGCCTCTCATTAGTTATGGTGGTAGTTCGTTAGTGACACTCATGATTAGTTTTGGTATCCTCATGTCTATTCATACTCATAAAAAATTACTGACAGACTAACCAAACACCTCACTCCTCGACCTTTAAACCTCACTACTTATGACAGCTTTTAGGCGTGAGGGAAGGTTTAGGTTTCTAATAAAATATGGTACATTATCGGTCATATTTTATGACTCAGTTTTTTTGTATTTTTGATTTACTCCTGGAGAATCTGTCCCACATGCTTACGATAAAAAACACTTTCGGAATTTTGGCACTTTTGTGCGTTAGTATCTCCCAGGTTGCTTCCGCTGAAGCAATGCCGACGCCAAAGGTAGCAACCCCGCACGTTGTACCCTCTGCGCCGTCTATCGCAAGTGAAGCCTATCTGCTAATTGATTTTGACAGTGGCTATATGCTTGCCAATAAAAATGCTGACCGACGTATTGAGCCTGCTAGTTTGACTAAAATAATGACCGGTTATGTTGTGATCAATGAACTCCACAATGGCAATATGAGCATGGATGAAGAAGTCACCATCAGCGAAAAGGCATGGAAGATGCCGGGATCTAAAATGTTTATTGAGGTCGGCAAAAAAGTTAAAGTGCGCGATTTGATTAAAGGCATGGTCATCCAATCGGGGAATGATGCCAGTGTTGCATTGGCAGAGATGATCGCGGGGAGTGAAGAAGTCTTTGCGCAGTTGATGAATAAATACGCCAAATCCTTAGGCATGAATCACACTCATTTCGTCAATGCGACGGGTTTACCAAATCCTGACCACTACACCACTGCACATGACTTGGCCATTTTAACCAAAAGCCTTATTACGAAGTTCCCTGAAGAGTACAAATGGTATTCACAGAAAAAGTTTACTTTTAATGGCATTACTCAATACAACCGTAATAAGCTTCTGTGGCAAGATCCTACTGTGGACGGTTTGAAAACGGGACATACCAAAAGTGCCGGATACTGTTTAGTGGCTTCGGCTAAACGTGAAGATATGCGTTTAATCAGCGTGGTTCTAGATACTGCCAGCTCTAAGATGCGTGTTCAAGAAAGCCAAAAACTCCTTAATTACGGTTTTAGATTTTTTGAAACACATAAATTGTACAGCTCACAACAGCGTCTGAATGATGCTGTCGTTTGGGAAGGTAACCGTGATTTAATTGGTCTTGGCACACAACAAGACCTTTACATCACCATTCCACGTGGACAATATAAAAATATTACTATTGAGAGTTCAGTGCAACCTGACATTGTCGCGCCTATTACCAAAGGACAAGTATTAGGCAATCTCCATATCACCTTAGACGGAAAAGTGATCGCAGAACGTCCCTTAATTGCATTAGCTGATGTTGAAGAAGGTTCTTTCATTAAAAAGTTAATGGATCAAATCAGACGTTTTTTTAACCGTTTTTTTAGCTTTTTAGACTAAACCGATTACAGGGATAAACACAAACATGAATACCAACCCTATCACCGAACAAATTGTCTATTTGAATGGTCAATATATGCCTATGCTGGAGTCGAAAATTTCGACGCAAGATCGAGGGTTTTTGTTTGGTGATGGAGTCTATGAGGTCATACCTGTTTATGATCGTAAATTGTTTGCTTTACCCGAACACCTACAGCGCCTTAAAAATAGTCTACACGCGACAAGCATTCAAAATCCTTTGTCAGACGCTGAATGGATAGAGTTACTTAATACCTTAATTGAAAAACACCCTTGGTCAGATCAATATATTTACTTACAGATAACCCGTGGCATCCAAATACAACGTGATCATCTGCCAGAAGACGGCTTGATACCGACGGTATATGCCTATAGCAACCCATTAAAAGCTTTGAGTGATGACATTATTGAAAATGGTATTAGTGTAATCACACTTGAGGATATCCGCTGGTTAAATTGTGATATTAAAGCCATTACATTGTTACCTAATATTATGATGAAACTGACGGCTAAAGCACGTCATGCCGATGATGCCATTTTGGTGTCAAGAGAGGGATTCATTACGGAAGGCACGTCCAGTAATTGCTTTATCGTCAAAAACGGGACGTTAATCACGCCCCCAAATGGGCAGAGTTTACTCCCGGGAGTCACGCGTATGGTGATCGAACGAGTTGCCATTGCGCATAATATTCCAATGTTAGAACAACAAATCACTTTGACTGATTTAGAGTCCGCTGACGAAATTTGGCTCTCGAGCTCAACGAAAGATGCCCTACCTGTGACACGTCTAAATGACTCAGCCGTAGGCACGGGTAAACCAGGGGCGGTCTGGCAGAAAATGCGCGATTATTACCAGGAGCACAAATTAGCATTTATAGATGAACAGGCAGAATAACCTTAATAATTTATGACATTTTACTAATTGGAAGAAGCTGATGACGACTGATTTACACACCCCTGACAACGAAAGCCTGATTGAATTCCCGTGTGACTTTAAGTTAAAAGCCATGGGTAAAAATTGTGAAAGTTTTGTGGAACTGGTTTACCAGGTAACGATTAAACATGCGCCTGAGACACCTCGTGAAAACATTGAAATTACAGATTCTAAAGGCCAAAAATTTGTCTCCGTCAATATCACTTTTTATGCGACCTCTATCCAACAGGTCCACGGTATTTATGGCGACTTAAAAAAGCACCCTGAAGTCTTAATGACTCTTTAAGTTTTCTTTCATGCCGATTATCATTAAAACCCTTGGTTTACAGCCTTATGAATCCACTTGGCAAGCCATGCGGAATTTGACCGAACAGCGCCAAGAAGACACTCCTGATGAATTATGGATTGTTGAACACCCTTCCGTGTTCACCCAAGGACTCAATGGCAACCCTGAACACCTCCTACTCGGTTTGAACGACATACCACTTGTCCAAACCGATCGTGGCGGGCAAATCACCTACCATGGCCCTGGTCAGCTAGTGATCTATATCTTATTTGATTTAAAAAGGGCCAAACTGGGTGTACGCGCTTTAGTCACCCTAATTGAGGCATCTATTATTGAGTATCTGCATCAGCTCGATATTGTTGCGATCGCCCGTGCGGATGCCCCAGGTGTCTATGTGAACAAGCAAAAAATCGCCTCATTGGGACTTAAAATTCGCAAACAACGAAGTTATCATGGCTTGGCTTTAAATGTCGATATGGATTTATCCCCATACAAACGGATTAACCCTTGTGGTTTGCATGGAATGCAAATGACTCAACTCTCTGACTTATTGCTTGGATCAAACCGCCAAAGCCTGCAGCAATCGGGTGAAAGGCTTGCTAAAATTTTAAAAAATCGTCTGACAGACTTCCACTCTAAAACCTGAAATAGAAAGACTTATCCTTTATACTACAAGCAATTAAAATCCCTAAACACAGCAGTCTGCGACCCCAAACTATGTCAAACACTCCACAAATTCAAGAAATCAGCTTAGATTCAATCGGTAATTTAAAAGCCCGTAATGAAGCGATGCCTAAAGGCCAGTATAAAACCAAGTCCTTAAAACATCGTCCTGACCCAACCGCCGACAAGCTTAAAAAGCCAAGTTGGATTAAAGCCAAACTCCCGAAAGCGAAAGACATTCATCGCGTAAAAGAGTTGAAAAATATCTTACGTGAGCAGGGTTTGCACAGTGTATGCGAAGAGGCTTCATGCCCTAATTTAGGGGAGTGTTTTGGCCACGGCACAGCAACCTTTATGATCATGGGTGATATCTGCACACGTAAGTGCCCTTTTTGTGATGTGACCCATGGTCGTCCGAAAGCCTTAAACCAAGAAGAGCCAGAACACCTGGCGAAAACGGTGAAAGCAATGAAACTAAATTATGTGGTGATTACTTCTGTTGACCGTGATGATTTACGTGATGGAGGAGCTGAACATTTTGTAAATTGTATTACTGCGATTCGTACAGAAGCGCCTGACACCAAAATTGAAACCTTGGTGCCGGACTTTAGAGGCCGTTTAACGGTTGCACTAGAAACCTTATGCCAAGCGATTCCAGATGTGCTAAACCATAACTTGGAAACGGTTCCTCGCTTGTATGAAGAAGCACGTCCCGGGGCAAATTATCAAGCTTCACTCGATTTATTGAAACGCTTTAAAGCCATGAATCCAAGTTCAACCACCAAGTCAGGACTGATGGTAGGTTTGGGAGAGACCATGCCAGAGTTGCTTGAAGTTATGCGGGATTTACGTGCCCATAATGTTGAAATGTTGACGGTCGGTCAATACTTACAACCAAGTGACTTTCATTTAAGCGTCAAAAAATACTGGACGCCAGATGAGTTTAAACACATCGAAGATGCAGGTTATGAGATGGGATTTACCAATGTAGCGTCTGGTCCTATGGTGCGTTCGTCATACCATGCAGACTTACAAGCACAAGCTAATAACCCGTAATATTAAGTCGTAACCAACCGCCTTTTGCCCATCCCCTATTTGTGGAAACAACGATGACCAATAATTCAATTCAACGTTTTTTATTTAAAGAACTTAATATCCGTGGTCAGGTCATTCAATTGAATGAAGCTTGGGAGCTGATGTTAAAAGATCGCCATTATCCTAAAGCTATTCGCCATTTACTCGGCAAGTTAACGGCTTTTTCGGTCATTATGGCCAATGGCATGAAACACACTGGAAAAATCACGTTACAAGTTCAAGGCAGTGGCCCTATTACGCTATTAGTCGTTGAAGTCACCCATGACCTTAACATCCGTGGTGTCGCCAAAACCAATGAAACCATTCCAGAACAAGCAACTCTAGATGAATTGCTGGGCGATGGTCAAATATTGGTTACCTTAGAAAACACCCAAACCCAACACCATTTTCAATCCTATGTTGATCGCACCGGCGATAGCATCGAAGAGACATTTGAAAACTTTTTGAGCCAGTCAGAACAACTGCCTTCCAAAATCTGGTTAGCCGCAACCGATAAGGCCTTAGGTGGCGTACTGATTCAAAAAATGCCCGAATCCGATGATCTTGATGCCGATGGTTGGGACCGTATCCATAGCCTCACAACGACGGTGACTGATGAAGAGTTGACTCAACTCGATACTGAAACCCTACTACACCGTCTATTCCATGAAGAGACTGTCGAACTATTTGAGTCTCAGAGCATAAAATATGAATGCCCTGAAGATAAAGAGCGTGTTATCAACATGCTGAAATCACTCGGTGAGGAAGAAGTCCGTAAAATATTAGAAGAGCAAGGTGAAATTGTTATCCATAACGAAATGTGTAACTTTCATATGCGTTTTCATCAAAAAGACGTTGACGCCTTGTTTGCTGAAGAGAAGCCGACCCTTCAATAGAACATCAAAATGGCAAAAAAGTATTTTCTAACTTCACCAGGCCTGGCCCATTTAATTTAATTCTATTGACCCTTAAGTCTGATGATTCTTTAAGCATTAATAATAATTTAGATTTTTTAGGCGTTTACCATGGCTAACTTATCGCTATTTAGCGTAGCATCTCCTGCAAATCATCAATCGCTGGCGCAAACCAATAGGAGCCAGAAACCGCTTTTGAATAGTTAATTAACTGGTCGATCTTTTTGTCCTCCGTTAAACCATACATGCTCTCTAATTGAGTCGTAAAGCGTTTTAATTCACATGCAAATGCTAGAAATAGCAGCCCCTTTTCTTGCACCGTGCCAAAAGGCGCAGAGCGTCGATACATTTTCATTGCAACGCCATCCATCTCTAAATCGGTACGACTTATATGCGAATCATCGAGCATGGCATTACCCTCTAATTCAAGATTTTCATCTTTGGTTCGACCAATAATGCCTTCTTGACAACGCACTGGTACAGCATTCCATTTAGTGAGATCATGCGCCCATTTTTGGCTTAAAACTAAACTCCCACCTTCGCCCACTTGGCCTTTTGGAATCACCGCCGCCTCTCGTTTTAACGCTTCCGTTTCTGGATTGGCTGTCCCATCTTCAAACCCCGTCAAGTCCATACTATGATGATAATCAAAACCTTGCTGCTCGAGTGTCAGTTCAGCAACCACTTGCATGTTATTATGTATCTGCATAGCCTGATCAAAAACCACCCCCACATCAATGCCTTGTATCCAAAAGAACACGTCGGCTTGGGTAGAGGGTGCAATATGACTCTGCTGGCCATAAAGTGTCATAAAATCTTCTAGAGATGCAGGAGTCCAATCCGGCTGTAACCGGTGCCAGGCCTGTTTACCAAAACTCACGACTAATGAAATATCGTCGGGGTTGATATTAGCCATCGCACCGACAATCGAGTGCTTTATCTCTTTTAGGTTTGAACGGTTAAGTCGGTATTCTAGAAAATGCATATGTTGTGCATTTTCTCTAAAAATGCCTATTTGAGAAAATTTCATCGGCATAAACTTTCTTTAACCCGTTTATATATACAAACGGAACAGGCCTGGTTCGTTTTGAAATTAAAATGCATTATTCAACTCTATCCTTCGATTTTACGCGTGAATATCCAATCGGTTTCACTAGAAGATTCAGCATCAAAGCCATAACCATCCACATCAAATAACTTTAACTCTTCAGCATTTTCAAGCAGATTATCTGCGGCATAACGCGCCATCAGCCCACGGGCACGTTTGGCATAAAAACTGATAATTTTGTATTTGCCGTTTTTCCAGTCTTTGAAAATTGGCGTGATAATCCTGGCATTTAACTGCTTAGGTTTAACGACTTTAAAGTACTCCACTGAAGCCAAATTCACCAAGGTTTTACTATTTTGTTGGGCCAGTTCTGCATTCAGTAATTCCGTGATTTTCGCCCCCCAAAAAGAGTAAAGATCTTTGCCTTTTTGATTCGCAAACTGAGTACCCATCTCTAAACGATATGGCAACATATCATCACACGGTTTAAGCAGACCATAGAGACCTGATAAGATGCGCAAATGACTTTGAAGGTAATCAATTTTCTGTTCAGAAAGGCTATAAGCGTCCAACCCTTGATAGACATCTCCCTTAAATAGCCATGCCGCTTGCTTGGCTAGTTCTGGCGGAAAGGGTAGCTGCCAATCCTGAAAACGCTGATAGTTCAATTCTGAGAGTTTCTCACTGATGTGCATCAACTGACCAATCTCTTCTGGGCCAATGCATTGCAATGCCTCAATCAATTGAGCCGCTTCTTTAAGCAATACCGCCTGAGTATGCAAGGGTGTTTGTACAGGTGTGCTTTCATCCAATGACTTGGCTGGCGAAACAAGCATTAACATAGTAAGATCCTTGTGATTTTCAGCTATTTTATGGCCGTTTAATTTGTGAGTCATTATAGACGATTACCCGAAGTTTGGGTCTAGAAAACGGGGCTTTAAAGCAAAATCCAAAACCCACCAAGCCTGATTAATTCACACGGATAATTAGTTTCATGAGAGTTATCCCGTCGCAGACCAAAGCGGCTCTCCGCTTATCTCTAAATAGGTCAGGTAAGCCCTTAGGTCAAATTCCAATTGATGATAATCAGGCTCCATATGCAAACACATTTGGTAGAAGGCCTTGTTATGATCGTGCTCTCTTATATGGGCCAGTTCGTGTACCACAATCATCCGCAAAAACGCCAGAGGCATTTCTTTAAACACCGAGGCGACGTGCATCTCTTTTTTTGCTTTAAATTTTGAACCATGTTGTGTGGATTTACGAGTATGAGTGCCTAATGCGTTATGCGTCAGATGCAACTTACGATCAAATACTACTTTATTGAATTGTGGTGCCTTACGCAGATAGCTATTTTTGAGCTCCATGACGTAATCATAAAGTGCTTTATCGGTACGGATTGAGTGTGCTACAGGATATTTTTTAAGCAGCATACCTCCAAAACGACCTTGATTGATCATGTCATGAATCTGATCCGTTAGGTAGGATGAATAACCGGCAATATAATTTGGAGATGGTTTGGGTTGCATAGACAGCGACTAAGTTTTGAAGTTGAATTTTTAGGACGCTATTTTACAACGAACTAGGTCTGACGAATTTAGAAATTGATACTAAAATCATCTGAGCATAGATTCAAATCTTTGAGTTGTTTTATAACTCAAATCCCCTACAATCCTTTGCAACACTCTAACTTAAATGGAATTAAAACATGTCACCTGACCTACTCACCAAAGTCATCCTCCCTGTCTCACTCTTTCTAATCATGTTCGGCATGGGATTATCACTGCTCTTAAATGACTTTAAAGCCGTTTTAAAAGCCCCTAAAGCCATGGCCATAGGGTTGATTGGTCAAATGCTCATACTGCCTTTAATTGCTTTTGCTATTGCCGTACTATTAAACCTCTCCCCTGAAATTGCCGTGGGGTTAATCATTATTGCACTCGCCCCTGGTGGCGCAACCTCGAACTTGTTTACCTACCTGTACAAAGGGGATGTTTCACTTTCGATCAGTTTAACGGCCGTTGTCAGCCTAATTGCTCCTTTTACCATTCCATTGGTGGCGGCCTTAAGCATGACTTATTTCATGGGTTCAGCACATGAATTTAATTTGCCTATCCTTAAAACCATACTGCAATTATTGGTGATTACCTTAATTCCAGTGGCATTAGGCATGTTTGTTTTATCTCGCTGGCCAAATGCCGCTAAAAGCATTGAAAACAAACTAAAGTGGTTCTCTCTGTTTTTCTTAATCCTTATTATCGTTTTAATTGTGCTCAAAAACGCCGACAATGTTTTCGGCTTTTTTGCCCAGGCAGGCCTGGCGACGTTCATTTTGAATGTCGTGGTTTTGGGGGTAGGTTATCAAATCGCTAAACTGGCAAAACTATCGCATCCACAAGCGGTTTCGATTGGGTTTGAAGTAGGTATTCAAAATGGCACTTTAGCGTTGGTAGTCGCCGGGTCTTTGATTGGCAATGACGTGATGATGATTCCTGCCGTCACCTACTCTTTAATTATGTTTTTTACGGGCGCAGCATTTGGTTGGTGGGTCAACAGAAAGTCGGCCTAATACCTTACTGATTGACGTAAAGAGCAGCCACAAAAAAGCCCGAAATTGAAGTGACCCCATAAAGTTGGACATTTTAGTTAAACGGCATTTAAGGCCTGATTTCGATATCCTATCGGAGTCAGGCCTTTTAGTTTCACCTTGATTCGTTTTGTATTGTAATACTCAATATAATCTTTAATCTCTTCCATCAGATGCTCAGCACTGTTGAA
>Ga0307486_1003417_pt1 | contig 10275 bp, 8 predicted proteins | sample CBIW02metaG_FD_203663 | JGI IMG/M metagenome (GOLD analysis project Ga0307486, IMG submission 203663) | Sea-ice brine microbial communities from Beaufort Sea near Barrow, Alaska, United States - CBIW 0.2 | ecosystem: Environmental > Aquatic > Marine > Coastal | place: USA: Alaska | collected... | reverse complement strand
AAGGGTTAGGCAATTCTCCTATTGCATTAGCAAAAGCACCAAAAATTACCGGGAATGGCTGGAAGAAGATTACTCCAGGAAATTGCGCCAGCAGATCAATCAGGAATTTTTGTTGAAGACTAGTTAGAATTGAGAAGTTAGATTTTAGAAAATAGACTATAGATAAAAGAATAAAGACAATAAATAGGGATTAGAGGTTCAGAATGGCAAAAAACAACACAGAAATGTCATTCTGAACGCAGTGAAGAATCCCGCTTACTGATTGGACGAATCATAAATGAACAGCGCAAACATTTCTGCTACTTCTACCCGCGCACTCCCTGTTGGGATTTTTCCCCGCCCAAAAAACCCGTTCAGAATAACAAAAGAATAACAAAACAAGAGAACTATCTTTCAGAATGGTTATAACACCACAGAAATGTCATTCTGAACGATAGTGAAGAATCCCGCGTACTGATTGGACAAATCATAAATGAACAGCGCAAACATTTCTGCTACTTCTACCCGCGCACTCCCTGTAGGGATTCTTCCTCGCCCAAAAGCTCGTTCAGAATGACAAGTCAACCTGCCGATAAAGGCAGTTTAGTCGCTTTATAAACTATCAGTCAACAATTCCAAAATAAACTGATCCCGAATTAAGGAACCCCAAATTAACGAATCTCTAATCAACAAATCCCGAACGAATATTTAACCGCCTTAGATTTTCAATTTGTGGGTTAAAAAATTATATTTGTTGAAAATCAATTAAATGGCTGGAAATTCCTTTGGAACACTCTTTAAACTCACAACTTTTGGAGAATCGCATGGAGCTGCAATAGGAGGCGTGATAGATGGCTGCCCTGCGGGAATCCCTCTGAATCTGGATAAAATCCAGGAAGAACTCGATAAGCGCAGGCCTGGACAATCGGCTATTGTAACTCAACGGAAGGAGCCGGATACGGTAGAATTCCTATCCGGAATATTTGAAGGAAAAACCACTGGTACTCCAATTGGCTTCGTGATCCGGAATGCCAATCAAAAATCAAACGATTATTCCCATATCAAAGATGCTTACAGGCCTTCCCATGCCGATTATACCTATGATGAAAAATATGGGGTTAGGGATTATCGCGGCGGCGGGCGGTCTTCCGCTCGCGAAACAGCTTCCAGGGTTGTGGGAGGTGCAATTGCAAAACAGCTGATTCCCGAAATTTCTTTTATCACCTATACGGCTTCGGTTGGGGATATAAGATTGGAGAAAGATTATAAAGACATCGATTTTAATTTAATTGAATCCAACCCGGTACGTTGCCCGGACTCTTCTTTGGCAGAAAAAATGGAAGCTTATATCCGTGAGATCCGCTCACAAGGAGATACTGTGGGTGGAACCGTGAAATGCGTGATTAAAAATATGCCCAAGGGATTGGGAGAACCGGTTTTCGATAAACTTCACGCCCAATTAGGCAAAGCCATGCTTTCAATAAATGCGGTTAAAGGATTTGAAATTGGAAGCGGATTTGAAGGTACTAAACTCAAAGGAAGTCAGCATAATGATTTGTTTAACACTGATGGTTCTACTGTCACAAATTTAAGCGGTGGCGTTCAGGGCGGAATTTCAAACGGAATGGACATTTACTTCAGTGTAGCTTTTAAACCGGTTGCAACTATAATGCAAAAACAGCAAACCATCAATTCAAAAGGCGAAGAGGTTGAAATTCAAGGAAAAGGAAGGCATGACCCTTGTGTGGTTCCCCGGGCCGTTCCTATTGTGGAAGCGATGGCAGCCTTGGTGATCGCCGATTTCTGGCTTCAGAATAAAATAGCGAAAATATAATTTCAAATTGCTGAAAAATATATAGAATGAAAAAATTAGCACTGCATTGGCAGATTTTAATAGGAATGGCAACCGGAGTGATCTTCGCACTTATCCTGACCAGATTTAATTGGGGTCCCGGATTTGTAAGTGACTGGATCAAACCATTTGGGAACATCTTTATCAATGCCCTTAAATTAATTGCAGTACCGCTAATTTTAGCATCCCTTATCAAAGGAATTTCCGATTTAAAGGATATTTCCAAACTCTCCAAAATGGGATTGCGCACAATTGTTACTTATATCATTACAACTGTAATTGCTGTTTCAATAGGCTTAACCCTGGTAAACCTTATTGAACCCGGAAAGGCAATTACCGATGAAACCCGGTCTGATCTCATCTCCAGTTATGAAACCGATGCATCTTCCAAAATTGAAGATGCCCATCGTCAAAAAGATGCGGGTCCATTAAAAGCTCTTGAAGACATTGTGCCCAGCAATATTTTTGCGGCAGCCAGCGATAATGCCAGTATGTTACAGGTTATATTTTTCGCGATATTTTTTGGAATAGGCCTGATTCTCATTCCCGAGGCAACCGCTAAACCGGTAAAAGACTTTTTTGACGGCTTTAATGAAGTTATTTTAAAATTAATAGACCTTATCATGCTCGCCGCTCCTTATGGGGTGTTTGCCTTACTGGCCTCATTGGTGGTGGAATCACCCAGCACCGATCTGTTCGCAGCCCTTGGAATGTATGCACTTACCGTAATTTTGGGCCTTCTTATTATGATTGGGTTTTATGTTCTGATAGTTTGGATCTTTACAAAAAACACCCCTAAATTTTTTATTAACGGAATGGCTCCTGCTCAGCTTTTGGCTTTCTCAACCAGTTCCAGTGCGGCTACGCTGCCGGTAACTATGGAAAGGGTCGAGGAGCATCTGGGAGTACATAAGGAAGTCGCGAGTTTTGTGCTTCCCATTGGCGCCACCATCAATATGGATGGAACAAGCCTTTATCAGGCGGTAGCAGCCGTATTTATCGCGCAGGCCTTTGGAATGGATCTTTCAATGGGAGCGCAGCTGGGAATTATTGTCACTGCAACCCTTGCATCCATTGGCTCGGCAGCTGTTCCGGGAGCAGGAATGGTGATGTTGGTAATTGTCCTGGCACAAGCTGGAATTCCCGAAGCAGGATTGGCACTTATTTTTGCCATAGACCGGCCACTTGATATGTGCAGGACTACTGTAAATGTTACAGGGGACGCGGCAGTATCCATGGTCATAGCAAAATCTGTGGATAAATTGGGCGCGCCAAATGTAAAAGATTGGGACGATAATTATAAGGCAGAAGAACAAAAAGCCTAATCCAAAAACTTAGCTTTTAACTCTGGAGTAGGAATCATACAGGCATCTTTTTTTCCAAACCATTTATAACGGTTGTTGGCGATAAGGTCGTAAATGCCATCGCGAATCACCTCTGGAAAAATAGAAAGGTAGCTTAAAAATGAATATCCGCCAGAAAGCTCCTTTGAAATTTCCAGTGCTGCAGTAGATTTTTGATAGTAGGCCACCCCCGGTTCTATCAAAACTATGGAGTCAATAACTTCAGGATCTATCCCCCGTTTTGAGGTAAGTTTTTTTCCGGTTTCACTCTGTAAGGATGCAAAGCGAAACACATCCTTTTTATCGTGCTCAATGATAAAATTTACCGCATTGTTGCACAAATTACAAACTCCGTCAAAAAGGATGATTTTTTTATCTTTTGGTAATTCCATAAGTTTATTTATAGGACTTTTCAATTTAAGGTTTTGGGTTATTAATTGAAATGCACTGTTTAGCTTTATAAATCAAGTAATTCTATTTCTTCTTTTTCATGGCCTGAACCAATTCCAACTGATCCAAAGAAATATTGGTGGTAAACATTCCGTAATTTACTATAGCCTTTCCCTTTTCAATAGTATCAATAGACCCAACGGCCCTACCATTTTCCATACGCACGCGGTCGCCAACATGTAAAGGATATTTTGGCTTATTGGCGTCATTTTTCTTTTCAATTTCTACTTTTTCCTTTTCTACTTTCTTGCGCTCCCTGATCACCTCTACTTTTTTTCCGGCTTCTTCAACGACTTTCTTCTCCTTTGCTTTTTTGACCTTTTTTTCTTTAGGAGACTCTTTCTTGCGTTTGGAATTTTCAATCTCGATAATTTTCATGAATTCCCCAATCAGATCTTTCTTTTTCTTATTGTCGAAATATTTTTCGCTGAGATCGTTTATTTTCTGACCAAGATAGATCAGCCGCTGGTTGCTGTCATATAATTCCTGATAACTTTCCAGTTTTTGCTGGATCCTGACATTGGTATCTTCAAGTTTTTCCTTTTGCTCAGCGGTTTTCAGTTCTTTTGATTTTAATGAATCGGTTGTTTTTTGAAGTTTGCTGCGTTCCTTTTGAAGATCGGCAATACTTTTATCAAAACGGATCTTTCCGCGTTCTACCTTTTTCTTGGACCGGTTGATCAGGCTGTATGGGATTCCGTTTTTTTGCGCCACTTCAAAAGTGAATGAACTTCCGGCTTCCCCCAGTTGCAATTTGAACAGGGGTTCCAGGGTTTTGGAATCGAACATCATATTGGCATTGGTCATATAGGGCAACTCGTTGGCCAGCATTTTCAAATTGGCATAATGAGTCGTCAGGATCCCGAAAGATTCCCTCTCATAAAATACTTCCAAAAAGGTTTCTGCAAGTGCGCCTCCCAATTCCGGATCGCTCCCGGTTCCAAATTCATCGATTAAAAAGAGGGTTTTATCGTCACATTTCCTAAGGAAATAATTCATGTTCTTTAACCGGTAACTATAGGTGCTCAGGTGATTTTCAATAGATTGATTATCGCCAATATCGGTTAGGATCCTGTCGAATAAACACATCCTGCTGTATTCGTGAACAGGTATCAATATCCCGCTTTGCAACATTAATTGTAACAGTCCCACTGTTTTCAGGGTAATACTTTTTCCCCCTGCATTTGGTCCTGAAATAACAATGATCCTGTTGTCCTTGGACAATTCTATGCTCTGCGGAAATGTTTTCTCCCCGTTTTTTTGATTGTTCCGGAGAAGCAGGGGATGATATGCATCTATCAATGACAACTCCCTCTCTTTGGTGATCTTAGGTAAAAGACCTTTGATTTCCCTTGCATATTTTGCCTTTGCCGAAATCACATCCATATCGCTCAGCAATTCCTGGTATTCGTTTAGCAATTCGCGAAAAGGCCGGAGAAAATTGGTGAGTTCCTTTAAGATCCTGTTGACTTCCTCCATTTCCTCATATTGCAAATTGTTGAGTTCCCGGGTATGGTTTAAGGTAGCTTCCGGTTGAATGTAAACGATGCTTCCGGTTTTGGAACTGCCTAAAATTCCGCCCTTTACCTTTTTGCGATACATGGCTTTTATCGCCAAAACCCTGATGTTTTCAACCACACTTTCCCGAATCTCGTCTAAATAACCATACTCGTTATATTTTGAAAGGGCACTGGAAAAACTGGAATTTATTTTTCCCTTAACCTGGTTCATTGCTCTTCGGGTATGGAGCAGGGCAGGAGAAGCCTCATCTTTTACCTCCCCAAAACGATTTATTATTTCATCAATTTTTTCATTGATGGCCTTGGTATAGGTAATTGGCTCGGTGGTTTCGTATAAACTTGGATAAAGCTCACTGAATTTATTAAAAAACCGGATCTGGGTATTTGAAGTTTCAGATAAACTTGAAATCTTTTTAAAACTCCCAACTTCCAAAATTGAATTGTCAATTCCCAGCATTTTTATTTCCTGGTGAATACTGTCAAATCCATGGTTGGGAATCCTACTGTCCTGTTGATAGGATTTAAGGTATTCATCGGTTTGATGTAGTCCGAAAATAGTTTTTTTATAAGTGGTGTAAGGTACAATTTCAAGTGCCTTTTCTGTTCCCATCTGCGTGATGCAAAATTCGGAAATTTGCTTACAAACTTTAGGAAGTTCTAAATCTAAAAGACTTTTGGATGCAATTTTTATCATAGTTTTTTTCCCTAATTTTGGGATTCTGCAAATTTACTTAAATATTTATGAAGGTTGACATTCATCCAGGCTGGAAAAAGGAATTAAATGCTGAATTTGAGAAACCTTATTTTCGGGATTTGCTGGATTTTATTAAAGAAGAATATCTGCAAAACACCTGTTTTCCTGAAGGCACCGGTATCTTTGAAGCATTTAACCGGACAGCATTTGACAATGTGAAAGTAGTTATTATCGGCCAGGATCCTTATCACGGGCCCAAGCAGGCGCATGGATTGTGTTTTTCTGTAAATGAGGGTATCGCCGTCCCGCCATCCCTGAAAAATATTTATAAGGAAATAGAAAATGACTTGGGAAACCCGGTTCCTGTAACGGGAAATCTTGAACATTGGGCAGATCAAGGGGTTCTTTTGCTAAATGCAGTTCTTACAGTTCGTGCTAAACAGGCCGGCTCTCATAAAAGGAAAGGCTGGGAAATTTTTACCGATAGCGTTATAAAACTGATTTCAGAAAAAAAAGAAAACGTGGTTTTCTTGCTTTGGGGCGATTATGCCAAAAAGAAAGGAGCCAAAATTGACTCCTCAAAACATCTTAGTTTAACCAGCGGGCATCCTTCTCCATTAAGTGCAAACAGGGGTTATTGGTTTGGAAATAAACATTTCAGCAAAACCAATGATTATTTGATAAAGCATGGAAAGGAACCAATAAACTGGTAGTTAGAAGCGATAACCCAGATTTGCATTGAGTTGTCCAACGATGGTAGGAGAATCTGAACTGAATAAATTCCTTCCTATTCCTGCACTTAGATCAAAAACAAAACCTTGTTTTGCCACAAATTTTCCACCCAGGCCAAAACCTAAGGCAAAATCCGTATAACTTTTTGAATCACTTATATAATAGCTCGTTCCATATTGATCATATTCATAATAATCATTATTATCTTCCCCGGAAGAAATCATAGCCAGCCCGTTTACATAAAAACCCGAGGTGCTGCGCTCCCCAAAAAAATATTTGAATTTCCCTGTCAATGAATAATCTTTTGAATAAGCACCACCCAGATCTTCATTATTCCGGTCCAGGGCCAGAATAAAAGCTTCAAGTGCCCAACTGGAGTTTGGAGTTAAAATACGTTCATAAGCAAGGTCCAGCGCACCAAAAACCACAAGGTTCAATGCTCCAATGCTCAGTTCATTTTTGGCAGTATCGCGTCTATAAATAGTTTCGTTTTCGGTTACAGGTTCCTGGGAAAAGGAACTAAGGCCTAGCAGTAAAAATAAAACGGGAATCAGGTTTTTCATAAAGAAGGCCCATAATAGGGGGGGATTGGTTAGATTATTTCTTCCTCTAAATTAGAAATTATTTTGGAACCGGGCATTTTTTTTGAAATTAATTCTAAATCCTGTAAATAGCTCTGCACTTCTTCAAGATCTTCTTCAGGAAGTTGGAATTGGCTCCAGGAAGTAACATTCATCCATTCCCTGATATCCTCCAATTTTTGATCATAACGTAAAGCCAGGGTTTCTTCAATTTTTGGGATTTCTCTAAAACTGGCGGTCTTTAAATTAATTACATCGAGCATTTTTTTTATATCGTGGACATTGTTTTCCAGGAACTCATCCCTTATGGCAATCACAAAACAGGGCCAGGGGGTAGGACAGGTGCCCAAACTTCTAAAAACACCAGAGTCTACCCAGGGTTTTGTGGTAAAATGTTCCCACATAAAATATTGGGCCTTATCTGCGGTCAAAGCCTTTACTGCTCCATCCAAGTTGCTTACAATTTCAAATTGAAGTTTGGAAAGGTCCCAGCCATTATTTTTAGCGTTCACATAAGTCATTAAATGGGATCCGGAACCCATTCTGCTGATGGCAGCTTTGGTATCCTGAAGCTCCGCCAAGGTATTGAATTTAGAATTCTGGGCTACATGAATTCCCCAGGTCAATGGAGAATCCACATAAGTTTGAACGATCTTGGAAGGATTCCCATCAATAATATCTTTGATGATTCCTTCGGTCAGGATTATGGCTACGTCAAGATCACCATTTCGCAAAGCGGTAGTCATCTCACCGGTACCTCCGTAATAATCATGCCATTCCACCTTGATGTTTTCATACTCAAAATCCCCGTCCTCTATGCATAAATGCCAGGGGAGGTTAAAATGTTCGGGCACGCCGCCAACTCTTATTGTTTTCATAGGTAGATATATTGTTTTTTATTGGTCTCCGATAGCTATCGGGAGTAATTCGCATATCTTCATTGGTGTTTGCATCGAATTTCCTTTATGCTCATTTCATATTTTGTGTTTTTCCTTCAAATAAGAATATATTTCATATTGAGATCGAATAGCTTTTTCATTTGGCCCTGTTTTTACATATTCATTGGTTTCGGCATCATCCAGAATACGGGCCTTCACATTATCGTTCAATTGCAATTCCAGAATATCTTTAAACTCGGCAGCAATATCCTTGTCGTAAATTGGGGCGATCACCTCGATCCTGCTGTCCAGATTTCTGGTCATCCAATCGGCGCTTCCAAAGAAGATTTTTTGGTCCCCGCCGTTTTCAAAAAGATAAATCCTGCCGTGTTCCAGAAACTGATCGATTATACCGGTGATATAAATATTTTCGCTCATTGCCGGTATTCCGGGAATGAGGCAGGTAAATCCCCTTATTAGAAGCCTGATCTTCACTCCGGCATTACTGGCTTTATAAAGCAATTCTATTATTTCAGGATCTTCCAGACTATTCATTTTAGCAGTGATGGCAGCTTTTTTTCCTGCAAGGGCATTTTCAATTTCATTTATTATCAACGAAGTGAAATTTTTTCGGGTAGAAAACGGTGAGATAAAAAGATGTTCCTCTCTGGGAACGATCATTTTTCCTTCCAGAACGTTAAAAATATTGGAAATTTCTTTTGTGAGTCGTTTATCGGCGGTAAAAATAGCGTGGTCGCAATATATTTTTGACGTTTTACTGTTGAAATTCCCCGTTCCTATATAGGCATAGTTCACCGCTTTATCATTTTCCCGGCGCACGACCAGTAAAATCTTGGAATGCACCTTTATTTTTGGAAAACTAAAAATAACTTCGGCTCCTTTTTCTTTAAATTTTCGCCCCCATTCCAGGTTGTTTTCCTCGTCAAACCTGGCCTTTGCCTCGACAAAAACCGTGACCTTTTTTCTTTTTTCCAGTGCTTTTAAAAGAATCGAGGTAAGTTTGGATTCATCGGCCACCCGGTATAGCGAAATTTTGATTTCTTCTACATCGGGGTCATTGGCAGCCTGTTCCAGAAAACTTTCGATATAATCAAACGACATATATGGAAAATGCACTGACTGGTCCTTTTCTGAAATTTCAGCAAAGTAATCTTTGGTATTTTCCAAAACCTTGTGCTTTACCGGTGAAATTTTTTTAAAGTGTAATTCCGGGTTATTTGTAGGATCCGGAAAAGAAAAGAAGTCGCTGAAATTGTGATATTCTCCTCCCGGCATCATATCAATTTCACCCAATTTAAGAAGTTTTCTAAGTTTTTTCTGAGTAACCTCCGGCATTGACGTGTCATACAGTAAACGCGTTGGCTGCCCATCGGTACGTTGTGCCAGGGATTCGTAAATTTTCTCTGCCAGCACTCCGTCAAATTCGTCATCTATATACAATTCGGCATCTCTGGATAATTTTATTTCATAAACACCCGATATAATTTCATCTGGAAATAAAGAAGGAATCTCATTTCTAATAATACCGTCCAGGTAAGTAATTATGTTATTATTAAAAAGCACAAATCTTCCGCATTTATCGGTTGGAATATTGATCAGGCCAAGCTGTTCATTGTTTTTAAAGGTGATCGCAAAATAAAGAACATTGTTTTCCAGGAATTGTTCAGGATTCTCGGATAGATCTATTTTTAAGGCTTTTAAGTGAGGCGCTATCTCATTTTTAAAATATTCCCCGGCATATTCTTTTTGTACCTTATTAAAATGTTCGGAATCTATTAAACTTATCCCGTTTTCAGCCAACTCGGGAATAATTTGTGTACGATATATTTCTCCAAATTTTTGTTGCTGAAGTTTGACTTGTTCAAGGATCAGCTTTGTAGTTTTATTGGGACGCAGGGCCAATTTTTTCCGGATGCTTTTTTTTAATTTTTTGATCTGCCGAAGCTGTGAAACCCGCACCCTGAAATATTCGTCAAGATTGGACGAAAAAATCGCAAGAAATTTTATGCGTTCGTAAAGCGGATTTATTTTGTCCGTGGCTTCTTGCAAAACCCGTTCATTAAAACTCAACCAATTCAGGTCACGGTGTTTTAAACGGGTTTCAGTAGGTAATAACATAGTATTTTAATTTCTCCAAAAATACAAAGATAGAAAGGGCGAGAAATTTAATGTTCTGTTAAAAATATGTTGGGAGTACGGAAGCAAGAACCAAGAATAAAGAGAAT
>Ga0307486_1003416_pt1 | contig 10277 bp, 12 predicted proteins | sample CBIW02metaG_FD_203663 | JGI IMG/M metagenome (GOLD analysis project Ga0307486, IMG submission 203663) | Sea-ice brine microbial communities from Beaufort Sea near Barrow, Alaska, United States - CBIW 0.2 | ecosystem: Environmental > Aquatic > Marine > Coastal | place: USA: Alaska | collected... | reverse complement strand
TGTTCGTCCAGATCGAACGCATCCTGAAGATCAACGAACTGTCGCTGGTCACGGATGATGTGTAAGCATCCGGCGAGAACCGCGGCCCTTTGGGTTTCCTGATGTGATACTCTGATGTTCATGGAGATTGACGAAGACAAGATCGACGACGCGGTTCTGGGGCTGCTTTGGCTGACGTTGCATGAGGAGCGTCGCGCCTGGAAGGGCATGGACTGGTCGGTACTGGATCGGCTGGTATTGCCAAGTTGTTTGCTGCGGCTTTTCAGGCTCGGTTGATCGGTAGATCACGCCGCCATTTCGGTGGTGTAATCGGCCCAGAGGCTGAATGCATCGTTGCGCGCGTGGGGGTATGAAGTTGCAGTGAGTTGGTAGCGTCGAGGGCGAAAGATTAGGTTGATCTGGTCATGTGCAGACAGAAACCTCTGAGCTTGGCGGTGGGATTTGAAGCGGCCAAATATCTTCTCTTGTTTGCGGGTCGGCCGATGCGAGACTTCGATCACGTTGTTTAGACCTTTGTGGGCGCGGTGGTCGGCGCGCGGGGCCAGTGTTTTGATTGGTTTAGTATAACTGCGCAATTTATCGGCGATCACCACCCTCGGTTCGCCGAACGCGACGACTAATCTTCTGAAAAAGCGCATTGCGGCTATGGCGTTGCGGCGTGTTTGCACGAGAATGTCGAGTACGTCGCCAATCGCGTCGATGGCGCGCCACAACCAATGTTTCCTGCCCCGGATCGTGATTACGACTTCGTCGATATGCCACTTGTTGTTTGGTCGTGGGCGATCCCGCCGGATGCAGTTTGCGAAATGTTGTCCAAAGCGGTTGACCCACAGACGGACCGCTTCCCGGCTGACAAGCACACCCCGCGCCGCCAAAAGGTCTTCAACATCTGCCGTGCTCAGCGCAAAGCGGTGATACGTCCAGACCGCGTATGCAATGATCTCACGAGGATAGCGGAAGCCCTTCAGACGCGACATGTGGGTTGGAATTTTCATCAGCCATCCATACCTTGATCAGTTGCGGCCAACAACTTGGCAATACCCGTCCACCACCGACAGGATCCGGCCAAGCGCTTCCGGGTCCACCCCGGTCGGTACAATGAGTCGGCGGCCATTGGGCAGAGCAATCTCGACCTGTAAGCCGCCGGGTGGCGCAATGGGATCAACCGATCCCGGCTGCGAGGCCGCGACCTCCTTCGTCACGGTGACAGGCGAAAAGGAATCCGCACAGGACGCGCCAAGTTCTCCGTTTCGATACTGCCGACGCCAGGTTGTCAGCAGCGAGCGGCAAACGTCATGCCGCCGCGCCGTGGCAGCCGCTTGCCGATGGCCAATAAAACTCTCTTCGACAATACGGAGCTTATCCTCATCCGCCCAATGCCGACGGCGAAAACCGTCAGCAGCGGAAAGAACCTCGATTTGCGGGTGGAAGGTAAAGTCGGACATAACGTCGAACTTACCATCGGATCGTAGCCTCGATCAGACGACCGCCACCGGAGCCTTACGTCCTTTCGGCGCGCTACGGGATCAATCAGAAAACCGTGGCCAAGTGGAGCAAGCGGACGTCGGTTGCCGATCTGCCGTCAGGCCTGTTCGCGCATGTCCTGTGCGCCGACGAATGCCGCGATGGCCTTCAACGCTTCGGCCACTTCCTGTCGCGTGTTGTAGTGGCACATCGAAAGGCGTACGCAATCCGGCAATTGCAGAGGGTGCAGGATATTGCCGCTATAGTGATCTGCCTTACGGGTGTGGGTGCGGATGCCCTGATCGCGCAGCGCCTCCACAAGATCGGCTGACGGCACACCCTTTAACGTGAAAGACACGGTCCCTACGCGGGCTGGGTTATCCAGCCCGGCAATGACGGTTATCCCGGGCAGGTGCCGCAACCCTGTTTGTCCATCCGTGCCATCGATTAGAGCGCGGGTCAGATCGGCCTCAAAGTCGTGGATCGCTTGCCCCGCAGCCTCGATGCGCCTGCGGCGGTCGGTCTCGTCTGCGACCTCCCCCCCCAACCAGTCCAGATAGGCAATCACGTCCGAAAAGGCTGCGAAAGCTCCGACGTCGCGCGTTCCCAGCTCCCAGTTGCGCTTGGGTCCGCCGATTAGCGCTTCGTGCGGTAGGGCCGTAATCCGCTCCGATATCCAGCCGAGACCGTAGCCGTGGCGCGAGAAAATCTTGTAGGGCGAGATCGCGTAGCCGTCGACATCATAGGCCGTAAGGTCGATCTGCCCATGCGCAGCATGCTGGATGCCGTCCACGACGATCAGACAGTCCGGCGCCACGGCCCGTATCGCCTTGGCAATCGACGTCACGTCGATACCGATGCCGGTCACTGGCGAGGCATGCAGAATGGTGGCCACCGCAACGTCCGGGGTCATCAGGCCCGCGTAATCCTGTGCGGTCACAGTGCCTGTCGCTGCATCATGCGCGACCTCAATGTACTCTAGGCCGGTGGTCTTTGCCCAATGCTGCGCCGCGCTCCGGCTTGAGGGATGCTCGATCGAGCTGCCTATGATCTTGGTGCCATGGGGCGCATTGACTGCGGCGGTCCTGATCATGCGGAACAACAGTTCAGTTCCGGTCTCGCCCGCAATAAACTGACCGGAGGTGGCGTTCATGAAGATGGCAAGGTCGGCTTTGGCAGTGTCGATCACCTCGCTCAGGGCCTTGGCCGCCGAGTTGTCGCGCCCTTGATTGTCGGGGATGGCCGCGTAGCGGGCAGAGGTCTTGACCACGGCATTCAGCGTCAAGGCACCGCCGCCGTTCTCAAAATAGATCCGCGGTCCGGCGAAGGGACAGTTGTCCACATGAGCAAAACGGCCCCGGATCTCGGAAATCAGCTCGAGGTCATCGGTGATGGGTCTTGTGATACGCAATGGTCTGTCCTCGTGTCCGGTGCCAATCGTCGGACAAAGGGTGACGTATTTAATTCATGATTTATAGCGATTTAAAGTCATAATTTTACATCGCCATTGGGAATGGTTGACGTGTGCGCGCTGCCTACTGGGAAAAAAAGCTGCCGTACTGGCAATGCTGTTTCGCGAGCATCGCGACATACTCGCGGAACTCCGAGGTGCGGTCTTTCTTGTAAAGCACTGCGTAGCGCACCTCCGGCAGGCTGATCTCTGTCGGAAGCCGGCGCAATTGCCCCGCGTCAATCAATGGCTGCGTCACCGGAACCGGCAGATAGCTGATCCCGAGGCCGGACACCGTGAACCCGATCTGCGCCACAAGGCTTTCGCACCGAATGGTCCGGTTCGAGTGAATGTTATGTTTTTCCATCCACTTGCTGTAGACCAACCCGGTTCCGGACCGATTGCCCTGCACCAATAACGAGAAGTCGGCCATTCGGTCCCTGCCAAGCGGGGCATTACCTTCGTGCAGGCTCGGCGCAATCATCCAGTCGTTTTCGACATAGGCAATGGGCACGCGGATACACCGGCCGTCGTCAAAGACGTCGGGGACGATGATCAGGTCGATGGTGTCGTCCAGCAGGCGCTCAAACAGCGTCGCGCTCAGCTCCACCTCGGGCTCGATGTTGGCACGGGGAAATTCCGAGCGGATGGCGCGTACCAGTTTCGGCAGCCAGGTCATCGCGGTCAGCTCCGTCACGCCAAGGCGCACCCGTCGGAACATGACCTCTTTTGAACTGGCGCGCTCGATCAGCTGATCCCGGTCACTGAGTAATCTCTTCGCATAGGTCAGAATTTCGTTGCCCTTGTCCGTCAGACGCGCGGTGCGCTTGGAGCGGTCAAAGATCTCGATCTGGAATTGGGCCTCCAATTCCTGCACCCGCTTCGACACCGCAGATTGCGTGGTGCAGAGCTTGTCCGCCGCCGCCGCGAAGCTTCCGAGGTTCGCGATCCAGTAGAGCGCCTCAAGTTGCTTGAACGTGATCATGTACAATGCCGTCCTGTGTCGACGTTCATGCCCCGTGACGCCTGCTTTGATGGAATGATGTCCGCATATTTACATGAAGGAAATTGGTCTATCAGGCAAGCGGTCAACCGTCTAACATGGGATAGGCCGCAATCTTGCACCCGCTGTCTTCTATCCCTGCACGGGTCGCATGGGCCAATTCAAGCGCCCTTGGCGTATCGCTGTGTACAAGGATCGACTCGACCTCGATCGGGACTTGCTCTCCGGTGATCAGACGCAATGCACCGCTGCTCAGCGTTTCTGCGACCCTCTGCTGGAGGGCCTGTGGATCGTCGATCAAGGCGCCCTCGACACCGCGTGGGGCGAGTCGACCGGCGGCACAATATCCGCGATCAGCAAGGAACGAGCGCATAACGGGTAGGCCTATACTCTCGGCGATGCGAATGGCCTCTGTATCCGGCAGGCCGACGAAGATGAGCCTGGAATCAATGGCTTTGACAGCCTTGAGAAGAACACGCGCCACATCGGCATCGGCAAAACTCAGGTTCCCTAGCGCCCCGTGGAAGTTGAAATGCGTGATCTTCGCGCCGCGTAGCCGTGCTACCCCCTGCAACGCGCCGACTTGCGTCACGGCCATCAGCTCCAGTTCGCGAGGCGTCATTGGCATGGGCCGGCGGCCAAAACCGGCACGGTCGGGAAAGCCTATATGCGCCCCGATGCGGACGTCATGCGTTTGCGCGGAGGTTATCGTCTCGCACATTACCTGTGGATCGCCGGCATGACCGCCACTGGCGATATTAGCCGAGGTGATCAGTGGCATCAGCTCGGTATCGGGAGCGATGCGATAGGGTCCAAAGCCCTCGCCAAGGTCGGAGTTCACATCAATGTAGCGCATTGGTTCATCCTCACTCGGTGAAAAGGTGTGGCAAGTTTGGCGTAAAGGTCCGGTCTCAAGCGGCTAACCCTTGCTTTGGCAGGCGGCGATACGGCGAATCTGAAGCACCAGCGCATCTTCCTCACGCCGCGCGCTGCGTGCATGCGCGGATGTCACAGGGCGGAATGTCAGCCTGCTGCCGAGCGTCGCTTGCGCCAATCGGGACAAGTCGGCATCGATTACCACCCCCAGTTTCGGATATCCGCCCACTGTGTTGGCATCCGCCATCTGAATGATCGGTCGACCCGAAGGCGGCAGCTGGATCGTGCCAGGCAATACTCCATGCGACAGCAATTCGCGGCGCACGACGGGCACAAGCACTGGCCCGTCCAGCCGATATCCGATCCTGTTGCTTGCTGGCTCGATGGTCCAGTCGGTAGTGCAGAACAATTGCTGACTCGACGTGTCGTGATCGTCCCATTCGGCGGCGGGGATAAACCGGACCTCAGTGGTCGCTGAACCTTCCCGCCACAAGTCTGGCCATGCGCGGGGGCTTAGGCCGAAATCCACGTTGCTTGACTGCCGCGTTGCCGCAAAGGAAGAGAGCCTGTCACTGGCTTTCAACGCGCGCCCATCAAGGCCCCCGAACCCGCCCTTGGCATCCGTCGCTCGCGAACCGAGCGTTACAGGCACGTCAATTCCGCCGGCGAGCGCGATATAGGCACGCATGCTGGTCCGGCTGTGCCCCATCCGAACCGTCTGCCCCGCCTGCAAATGCCGCGCCCACCAGCGCGGCAGGGAGCGACCATCGAGCGTCGCCTGCGTATCGGCCCCCGTGATTGCGAGGGTCACCGGCTCGACCACTTCAAATGACAGCCCTCCCAACGTGACCTCGATGCCGGCGTCTGAGTCGCAGTTGCCGATCATAGCGTTGGCAAGCCGCAGCGCGCGGCGGTCAAGGGCACCCGATTGCCCGACGCCTATGTGTCCAAGGCCGGTTCGGCCGAGGTCCTGCACGGCCGCGCCGACGCCGGGAGAGATGATCCGAATCATGCCCGAACGTCCTCGACCACAAATCGCAGCCGGTCGCCGGGCGACAAGGTCGCGGGGGGGGAGCGGCTAGGCTCGAACAGGCTGAAATTGGTCGATCCGAGGATGTGCCAGCCAGAAGGCGACGTGCGGGTAATGATACCCGTCTGTTGGCCGCCAATCACAACGCTGCCCTCCATAACCCGTTGACGCGGAGACGCACGGCGTGGTGTGGCCAGCCGCGGATCGAGGCCGCCAAGGTAAGGAAAACCGGGCTGTGAGCCCACGGCGAAGACTGTGTACTCCGGAGTGCTATGAAGGGCGACGACCGCGTCGATGGTAAGTTCATGCGTGGCCGCGAGCTCTTCCAGATCTTCACCCTGCGCGCCGCCATACCGGACAGGAATGTCGATCCGGCGTCCCTGTCCTTCCTTCGGCCTTATGCTGCGCCAGAGCTGTGGCAACCGTTCTGTCACGGTGTCGATCTCTGAGGCAGGGTCAAAACGGACGAGCAGCGAATGCACGCCCAACACGGTCTCCGTTGCTTCAGGTAAGCCGCGGCAAGACTCATCCAGAGCCCAGTAGAGCCTCTGGATATCCAGAGACATCGGGCCTTGGCTCTGGATCAGGAGCGCAGCCTCGCCCATTGCGGAGATGCGTATATCGGGATGGGGTTGATCTGTCATTGTTCCGTCAGCCACCTGCGACGAGGTCGGGCACTAGCGAAACGATGCCAGGAAAAACCGCCAGAACAAGAACAAAGATCAGCATGATCACGAAGAACGGCAGCGCGGCCCTGACGATTTCGCCCAGCGGCCTGCGCGTCAACCCCTGAAGTACGAAGAGGTTCATCCCCACGGGAGGTGAGATCTGCGCCAGCTCCACCATCAGGATCAGGAAGATGCCGAACCACAAGCTGTCATAGCCCGCCGCCGTCACCAGCGGCAGAACGATGGGAATGGTCATCACGATGATAGACATGCCTTCGAGGAAGCTGCCAAGAACGACGTAGACCACGATCAGCAGCCCGATCAGCATTAGCGGCGACAGGTTCAGCCCGTTGACGAAGGTGGACACGGCCTGGGGCATGCCCAGAAAGCCCATCGCGGTAGACAGGAACGATGCCGAGGCGATGATGAGCCCCAGCATCGAAACCGTGCGCGAGGTGCCGATGGCCGCATCGCGCACCGTGCGCAGCGACAGCGAACCTTCGAAAGCCATGATAACCACTGTCGCAAAGACCGCAAATGCGGCGGCTTCGGTCGGGCTGGCGAGGCCTCCGTACATCGATCCGAGTACCGCTAAGATCAGTATCACAAAGGGCAACAGTTTCGGTAGGCCGGTCAGGCGCAGTTTCCACAGCGCCTTGCTGCCAATCCGCTCGGTCTTGCCAACGATGGCAGGCGTCAGTTTTGCGCGCACCATGACGTAGCCTACGAAGGCCAATGCCAACAGCAACCCTGGCAGGATGCCGGCGGCAAATAGCTTGAGTACCGAGGTCTGGGATAGAACACCGTAGACGATCATGATGATCGACGGCGGGATCAAGAAGCCCAGCGTTCCTGCCCCCGCCAACGTGCCCAAGATCAGGCGGTCATCGTAGCCCCGGCTCTGAAGCTCGGGAATGGTGATACGTCCGACTGAACTGGTTGTGGCGGCGGAAGAGCCTGAGATCAGCGCAAAGAGCGCGCAACCGAAGATATTGGTGTGCAGCAACCCGCCGGGCAGGTTGCGCATCCAGGGCTCGAGCGAGCCGAAGACACCGTCTATGAACCTAGTGCGAAACAATAACTCGGCCATCAAGATGAACAGCGGCAGTGCCAGAAGTTCGGGCGAGGACAGCCCGTTCCAGACCGACTGCGCCAGCAGCTTGTCGGTGGGCATGTTGCGGAAGATCTCAAGGCTGAGAATGCCGATGCCGGAGAGGCCGAGACCGACCCATACTCCTGATCCCAACATGGCAAGGAGAATGGCAAAAGGCACGAGAACAGAGGCGGTCATTGCAGGTCAATCCATGATGGGGGCGATGGTGTCTTCGCCGGTTGCCTCAAGCTCGGGCGATTGGCCGGTGAACAGCGCGAACAGCCGCAGCGCAATCTGCAACGTCAGCACGACACTGCCGAAGACGATGAAACCGGCCGGAATGAAGAGCGGCGTATCGGTCGAGGTGCCGGTTGTGCGCCCCGATTGAAGGTAGCCAAGCGCGAGCTGCGTCATGGCGCCGGTCAGGAACAGGGCGATAGCCAACCCGATCAGCGCACTGATCCACTCGAAGGCGCACGGTATGACGGCTCGCAGCAGGGTGACGCGGATGTGCCCGCCGGTCCTCAGTGTCCAGCCCGCCCCGAGGAACACCGCGCAGAGGTGGATGAAAACGGAATATTCCCAGATGAAGTGCAGGCTGATTCCGGCAAATTTCCGAAGTAAGATCTCCGTCACGATCAGCACGACGATGCCGCAGATCGCGAGGCCCGACAGCAGCGAGAGCGCATAGGACATCCGGTCGATTGTCTTGAGCATGGCGAAACCTTCCGTCAGGGGATTTCCATATTAATGCCGCCGGCACGGAGATGTGACACGCAGCGCCGGCGAATGGGGTCTCGTCTCAGCGCGTCTTAAAACCTTCGACGACCGCGCGGGCTTCGTCCCCGAGGTCTTCTAGGACGTCTTCGCGCAGCGGCGCGGCGCGCTCGGCCAACGTCGCGCGCAATTCGTCCGAAATCGGCGCAAGTGTCATACCGTTCTCTGTCAGCAATTCCATGTTGCGCACGTCCTCATCCTGTGCAGCCTGCCAGAAGGTGGGCTGCAATTCCTCTGCGATAGACAAGATCGCCATTTGATCGGCCTCTTCGAGGGCGTTCCAAGTATCGAGGTTTACCGTCATCGCGTTGAGGTTCCAAGTCTGTCGGGTCGGATAACCGTAATCGATGAACTCCCAGAACGAGCCATCGACAGCCGAGGGCGAGGAAGTTGCGACCGCATCAATCGCGCCCGCAGCGAGGGACGGGATAACTTCGCCCCAGGGCAGCTGCACCGGCGTCATCTCGGCCGAGGCAAACACGTCGGTCGACGAGCGGTCGTAAGACCGGATCTTCATGCCTTCGAGCGAGGCCAGGTCGGTGACTTCAGACTTCGTCCAGATCTGCTGTTGCGGCCATGGAATTGTGTAGAGCAGCTTTTGATTGTTGTCCTGCATGATCTTGGCAAGTTGATCGCGGAAATAGGCTTCGAACTCGGCCAGTTCCTCGGCGGACGACAGGAAATACGGCAGGGAGGTGAGGCCGAGCAGCGGCTCGTCGCCCACCTGCTGGTTCAGTAGCATGTCTCCGATGGGAACAAGTCCATCACGGACGGAACCCAGCATTTCCGGTCCCTTGAAGCCGAGCGATCCACCGGGGTGCAGAGTGATGTCGACGCGGCGATCTGTTGCCTCGCGCACGTCATCTGCGAAGGTCCCGGCAGCGACCGATATATAATTGTCGGCCGGCCATGCTAGGGGCAGATCCCAGTTATCTGCCAGGGCGGGGGTTGCGATCAGCGTCGCAAAGGTGAGACTGCGAAAGAACATGCGTATTCCCTGTTTTATGAACTTGGCTTCAGTATTCAGCATCTCAAGGCTACGAAACCAAGGATTACAAAAAAAGAGAATATAATTGCACTCAAATCATTCCTACGGGGAATGACTCTGTTGCGCAGTAATCGCTAACCTGACCGGTCGTCATAAAGAAGCGGATTGGCCTCCCGGCCGCATCGGTGACCGCATGCAACTTGGTGTTCATGCCGCCCTTTGTCCGCCCGATCAGACGTCCACGCCCCCTTTTCTACCCGCAGGCTGGAGGCCGTGCGGTGTGCCTTGAGGTAGGTTGCGTCCGTTGCCCGGCAGTTGATTGCACAGCAATCAAAGAGAGGGGATCGAGATCGTCTTATTGTCTGAGGTTTCGGCAGCCAGCCCCATCATGATCCGCGCAAACACCCCCATGTCACTCCACCGTTTCCAGCGGTTATAAAGTGTCTTGTGCGGACCATATTCCCTGGGTGCGTCCCGCCAGCGCAACCCATTGCGATTGATGAAGATAATACCACTCAGCACGCGCCGGTCATCGACGCGTGGCACCCCATGGCTCTTCGGGAAATATGGCCGGAGCCGTGCCATCTGCGCTTCGCTCAGCCAGTAAATATTGCTCATAAAGCCCCCTCTCGGTTGGGAGCTTGAATCATGGAGAAATTGCAGCCTCAAGCCGTTTAATGGGTCCTGACGGCATCGTCAAGTTATCGGCCTTTCTGGCAGCGAAAGCCGGGGCGCTAGATCTCAGGCCGCCTTCAACTCACGCGTGACGTCGTCCCAAATCCAGTGGGCATCGGCTCTGGTCTGGCTTTAGGCAGCGGCTGAAAGTGCATGGCGGCGCGGACGGAAGACGATTTGGACCTGATCATGCACGGAAAGAAATCGCTGGGCTTGTCTCGGCGATTTGAACCTCCCCATAGTCTTTTCTCGC
>Ga0307486_1003415_pt1 | contig 10277 bp, 7 predicted proteins | sample CBIW02metaG_FD_203663 | JGI IMG/M metagenome (GOLD analysis project Ga0307486, IMG submission 203663) | Sea-ice brine microbial communities from Beaufort Sea near Barrow, Alaska, United States - CBIW 0.2 | ecosystem: Environmental > Aquatic > Marine > Coastal | place: USA: Alaska | collected... | reverse complement strand
CACCCCGCCCATGCGAGCATGTAACGGTGGAAACGCACATTCTCTGGGATATCGATGGCACGCTCATTCTCAACTCCCCCGATGGTGCCACGGTGTATCGCGAGGCGTACACGCGGGTCACAGGCGCCGCGCCCCGTCGCACCATCCCGAATCCCCACGGCATGACCGAGGGTCAACTGCTCGCCCAGCTGCTCAAACTCAACGGTCATCCGTCGAGCATGTTGGATGCCGTGCTCGCTGAGCTTGAGGACCGTGTCGGTGCACTGCATGACAGCGGCTTTACGCGTGAAGCTGTAGCCGGAGGCGAGACGGCACTGCACGAAGTCGCGAACCGCGGCTGGACGAATGGACTATTGACCGGCAACGGTCCGCTGCATTCGCGTTACAAATTGGCGGCGGCAGGCTACTCCATCGAGGACTTCAGCTGGGAGACCTCGTTCTTTGGTGATCGCTCACCGGACCGCCACCACCTCACTGCGCTCGTTGCCCCGCTCCTTGGCGCCGGCACTCACGTGATCATCGGCGACACCCCCAATGACGGCCTAGCCGCCAACTCCGCCAACATCCCGTTTATCGCGGTCGCTACCGGCATATACACGGTCGCGGATCTTCGAAGCACCAACGCACTCGTTGTTGTTGAGGATCTCGAACGCGGCCTCGATGACGTACTCGGTGCCATCGACCAACTCAACCAGCGCGGCTAAACCGTGGGAATGGTTCCAACAAGAGCCCGCAGGTAACGGCCAACCACGATGTGCTGCAGAAGTCGCAATGCGGGCGACAACAGCATCCACTTAGTAGACGCCGGTCGCGAGAACGAGCGAACAGTAATCCACACCGAGTTGTCGTCACGGCGCTCAAGCATGAACGACTCCTCACCGCGCAACGGATGCCCCTCTAAGGTTCCATACGCAAACCCGGCAAGCGTTGGCTCGTTGATGACGTACACCACCCGCACCGGCTCGTGTGCGGTCAACAGTCCGCGGCCAACAGTAAGAATAATCGTGTCGCCCGGACGAACCCTAGGGTGCGTAGGACTGTCCTTCGACAGATCGAGTGGCTCGCCGGCAGGATCACGGGGCAACAGAGTCACACCAAATCCGCTGCGACGCTTAACACCCCACGTAAGGATTTGCTCGCGCGCGAAAACCCAGCGCTCTTCGCCATGCCCGATACGAGCGCTGCGATTGACGCGACGGAATCCCTCCGGCGGGAGATCCGTGAAAGTGCTGCCGCGCGTGGCACCCACTGCACCGTACGTTACGGGCGCATTCGGGTAGGCGCGATCATCCACTTATCTACTTCTTCTCTTTGCCTTCAGTTTCACCAGACAGCGCCGCGATAAATGCCGCCTGCGGAACCTCGACACGACCAACCATCTTCATACGCTTCTTGCCCTCTTTTTGCTTCTCAAGAAGCTTGCGCTTGCGGCTGATGTCACCGCCATAGCACTTGGCAAGAACATCTTTACGCATCGCCCGAATCGACTCACGAGCGATGATCTTTGATCCAATCGCTGCCTGGATGGGGACCTCAAACTGCTGACGTGGAATCAGATTCTTCAAACGCTCCGTCATCAGCACGCCGTAGGCGTAGGCCTTATCGCGGTGCACAATCGCACTGAACGCGTCGACGGCCTCACCCTGAAGCAGAATATCTACCTTCACGAGATCAGCGATCTGGTTGCCGCTTGGCTCATAGTCAAGACTCGCGTAACCCTGCGTGCGGCTCTTCAGATGATCAAAGAAGTCGAACACGATTTCGCCGAGAGGCATCGTGTAGTGAAGTTCCACGCGGTCGGTGCCGACATATTCCATGCCCTGCATGGTGCCGCGACGCGACTGGCACAGTTCCATTACTGTTCCCACAAAGTCCTTGGGAGTCAGAATGGATGACTTCACCATCGGCTCGGTGACGCTCGTGATTTTGCCACCAGGGAACTCGCTCGGGTTCGTGACAGTGGTGAACTTTTTGTCGTCACCCATCACTTCGTAGACTACGGATGGCGCCGTCGCGATCATGTCGAGGTTGAACTCGCGCTCAAGACGCTCACGCACAATCTCCAAATGGAGCAGCCCCAAGAAGCCACAGCGGAAACCGAAACCAAGAGCAACGGATGTCTCGGGCTCATAGACGAGCGCAGCATCCGACAGCTTCAGTTTGTCGAGCGCCTCGCGCAGCACCGGGTAGTCGGAGCCATCAATCGGGTAGAGACCCGAAAAGACCATCGGCTTGGGCTCCGAATAGCCCTTCAGCGGCACCGTAGACGGCTTCGCGTGGTTCGTAACCGTGTCGCCGACCTTGCTGAGACGCACATCCTTCACACCAGTGATGAGGTAACCGACTTCACCTACACCGAGGCCCTTGGTGGGTGTCGGCTCGGGCGAGCTCACGCCAATCTCTAGCAACTCGTGAGCCGACTTCGTCGACATCATCATGACCTTTTCGCGCGGCGACATCTTGCCGTCGATCATGCGAACGTACGTAATTACACCGCGATACGCGTCGTAAACGGAGTCAAAAATCATTGCGCGGGCCGGAGCCGAAGGGTCGCCAACCGGTGCGGGAATTAGACGCGTCGCCTCGTCAAGCAGCTCAGGCACGCCAATGCCCGTCTTGCCCGAAACGCGAAGAACCGACGCCGGGTCACAGCCGATCAGGCCAGCGATCTCATCGGCATACTTATCCGGATCGGCGGCAGGCAAATCGATCTTGTTCAACACGGGAATGATCGTGAGGTCATTCTCCATAGCCAAATAGAGGTTAGCGAGCGTCTGAGCTTCAATGCCCTGAGCCGCATCCACCAAAAGGATTGCGCCCTCACACGCCGCCAACGAACGCGACACCTCATAGGTGAAGTCAACGTGGCCTGGCGTGTCAATCATGTTGAGCGCGTACGACTGCTCCTTACCGTTCTCATCGGTAAGGGACCAGGGCATACGCACGGCCTGGCTTTTGATCGTGATGCCGCGCTCACGCTCGATATCCATCCGGTCGAGGTACTGCGCTCGCATATCGCGGTCGCTAACGACCCCCGTGACCGACAGCATGCGGTCAGCGAGGGTGGACTTGCCATGATCGATATGCGCGATGATGCAAAAGTTGCGGATGAACGCGGGATCGGTCGAAGCAGGCTCAAGTGTGTAAGAGGCGCGAGGAGACATCCGCCCAATTCTCCCACGCGCGCGACGATCCTGCGTGCACCCGCCCTAAAAGGTTCGCCGGCGCCAGATTATAAGGCTGCAAGCAGCAAGAACGGCAACGAAAGCAGCGCCCCAGCAACTACAACGACAACCCACCCGAATGTTGCAACAATCGCCAAAACGATGCCCCAGATGGAGAAACTACGCCCTGTTGGCTCATCACGTAGACCAAAAACTCCCAAGAGGACGGCGGCTAAGGGAACAACAACGGTCTGCGCAAAGAAGAACGACGCAATACCTAGGCTGAGAGCCAGAATGCTCATCGTGCGCTGTGGTCGCGCTGCGGCTGCCGACTGGTTCGAAGTCGAAGACGCGTTTGGTGTGCCAGCCGCAGCGGGATGAACCTCCGGATGCACATCGGGAGGCCCGTCTGAAGCAGCAGAAGGATCAGGAACAGTCGAATCGGGAACAGTCGAAGTAGTCATAAATCGAGACTAAGAAAGATTCGCGCGCGACTGAATCGGGGTAACCCCCGGAAACGTGGAAGGGGCCGCCCGCGAGTGGATTCAATGACTCCGGTGCGGGCGTGCCTACAGGGCGCACAAAACACAGTTGTTGTACCGTGGGTAGTAAAGACAACAAGTGCAGGTCTAGGCAATGGACCTTGCAAACGTAGTTTGCTCGGCGCTGGGGTCGCGCAATTGCTCCGCAATTGTTTTAGCTCCACCGCGCGCAATTGCCATAGCTCCACCGCGCTGGTAACATTGCCCGTTGGCTTATGCATACGGTTCTTCGTCGAACAATATGCGCATCGCGGCCGGGAATCAGAACACCGATTCTCTTCCACGGCCGCCCCACCATCTCTGAACCACAAACAAGAAAGCACATACACGTGGCAAATATTAAGTCGCAGATCAAGCGCATTGGTACCAACAAGAAGGCACAGGACCGCAACCGCGCAGTCCGCAGCCAGGTCAAGACCGCGATCCGCTCAACCCGCGCAGCAATCACCGCGGGTGACAAAGAGACCGCAACCGCACGCCTGCTCGCAGCAAGCAAGACTCTCGACAAGGCTGCCGGCAAGGGCATTCTGCACAAGAACCAGGCAGCGAACCGCAAGTCGGCAATCGCCAAGCAGGTCGCAGCACTCTAAAGATCTCGTATCGGCGTAGAGCCGACGACACTAAACGCCTCCACCGTTCGCGGCCGGAGGCGTTTAGTCGTTAAACGAGCGCTCGGTCGTTAAACGAGTCCGCGTGCAGCAATCACAGCGATCATGCGTTCCAAAGCGAAAACGGGGTCACGACCCAAACCCTTCACCTGAGCATCCGTGTCGGCAATGGTCTCGATCGCTGAACCAAGGCCAGCATCGCTCCAGCCCTTTACGTCCTTCATAGCCCGCTCCGCCTGCCAGGGCGCCATCCCAAAAGTCTTTGCGGCGTGCACCGACGACATCGAACCACCCGAAAGCTTCGCCATCGTTCGCAATTTCATCGCGAAGGCAGCAACGATCGGCACTGGATCAGCCCCCGATGCCAAAGCGTGGCGCAAGAGAACAAGCGCCTCCCCCGGGCGGCCAGCAATTGCGGAATCCGCGACCTTGAACGCGCTGGTCTCTACCCGGCCCGAATAGTAGCGAGCGACCGTCGCCTCGTTGATCTCATCTGCATCGTCGGCAATGAGCTGCTGACAGGCGGCCGCAAGCTCAGCAAGGTCCGCGGAGAACGCAGACACCAGCGTACGCAGCGCACCGGGCGTCACACGACGACCCTTGGTAGAAAACTCTGCAGCCGCGAATTCGTACTTCTCGGTGTCTTTCTTCAAATCGAGGCACGTGATCTCAATACCGCCGCCGGTGCCCGCACGAATGGCATCAAGCAGCTTCTTGCCACGCACCCCTCCAGCGTGACGCAACACCACATAGGTGTCATCAGCGGGAGCATTCAGATACGACAGTGTTTCGGTGATGAACGCGTCAGTACACTTTTCAACGTTGGTTACCCGAATCATGCGTGGCTCGCTAAACAGCGAAGGACTTGCCAAACTGATCAGCTCGCCAGGCGCATACTGATCGGCTTCCAGATCACTTACTTCGAGACTGGGATCCTCCACTTTGAGTGTCTCTCGTAGGAGCCGTATTGCTCGGTCGGCAAGAAACCCTTCAGTTCCGCTCACCAGCACGATCGGTGCCGGGCGGACCTTGTTCCACGCCAATTGCGGGATTGCGACCTTCGGCTTGGCTGACGATCGTGCGGGGGGCTTAGCGGCCACGAGACTCCTCAACTTGAACTGCGATCCCAGCCTAATGCCGCCCGCCGACCTACCGTTCCGACCACAGCAGAACACCGCCGGGCCTCACACCAGCAGACAACAGAACAAGACCGTTGAGGTCGCTGCGGGCTACCGTCGTTCCGGAGGCCTCAAGCATTTCTAGTGCGTCAGCAGTCGGATGCCCATAGCCGTTGTCAGCGCCAACCCCCACGAGCCCCACAGTGGCCTGCAGCTCTGCATAGAGGCCCGGAAACTGATCGCCGGACCCGTGGTGACTAACCTTGACGACATCCACTCTCGAAACGGTGCCCTCAGCGAGAAGTCGCGATTGCGCGCTCTCCCCCATGTCACCCAAAAATACCGAACTGAGGCACCTCCGTTCGCAGTCAGGGCGCGGAAGAAACTCCACGATAACGCTGGCATCATTGCCCGGATCGATTCCGGCAAGCCGTTCTCCCGGCCATAAGACGCTCCACCGCAATTCGCCCAATTCACCACGGTCTCCCGTGCTCGCTCGAACCACCTGCGCGCCTGCCGCCGCGAGCTCCTCCAGTAAGCGCACATCCTGTTCCGAACCCGTTGGACCAACAAGTACCGTGTCGGCGAGACCCATCACTGCGCCGACTCCGCCAACATGATCGAGATCAAAATGCGTGAGCACGAGCAGATCAATACGGGCAATATCGAGACGGGCGAGACAGGCAGCGAGAAGATCAGAATCGGCACCGGCGTCGATGAGAGCAACTCGATCGGCACTGCGCACCACGACAGCGTCGCCCTGACCAACATCGCACTGAGCGTATTGCCAATCGCGCGGCCACGAGAGCGCAGCGCTCAGGTTGGATCCGGCCATCACCGCTGCCGCCACCGCCGTGACGGCGACGAGCGCGGTGAGCGCCCGCCGTCGCCAGGGTTGCCCCATCATGAGCACCATCAACAGCAGGATGGTGACGACACTGAGGATCACAACTCCCGGCCATCCCTCCCACCACGGGATACGCGCGCCCGGCGCATTGGCAAAGAATGTCGCCACAGCGGCCACCCACGCCGACGGCAGCCACGCGATCCAGATCAGCGCTGTGCCCAGCACAGGAATCACCGGCAACGCTACACACGCGGCCAGCCCCACGACCGTCGCGATCGGTGCTGCCGGTGCGGCGAGTACATTCGCGAGCACGCCATACGTTGGCAGAGACGGCTGCAGCAGCAACAGGACTGGCTGGCATGCAAGTTGCGCAGCCAAGGGCACGGCGATGACGAGGGAGAGCCAACGCGGAATCCACCGGCCGAAAAATTGGGACAACGGTTCAGCGAAGAGCAATAGCCCCGCGGTCGCGAATACGGAGAGAGCAAACGCAAAGTTGCGTGAAAGCCACGGGTCGAAGACGAGTAGGGAAATCGTTGCGATTGCGAGAACCGCCATACCGCGAATGGGCCTGCCGCTGCCGAGAGCGAGCAGCACGAAGGTGGCCATCAGAGCCGCTCGCAACACACTGGGATCCGGCGTAACCACGACCACAAAGGCCAGCAAGACGAGAATTGACATCGCGATCCGCAGAACACGATGCACCCCCATTCGCGCCCCGAGCAGCATGATCAGCCCCACAACGATCGCGCAGTTTGCCCCTGACACCGCCGTGAGGTGACTCAGCGAACTTGTCTTCATCGCGCCATCCAATTCGTCACTGACCGCGCTGGTATCGCCAATGGCGAGGCCACCCATGAGCTCGCCGCCGCCGCCCGGCAGCGTGCCTGCAGCTTCGGCGAACGTGTAGCGCAGCTGATTTGCCCACTCGACCCACCACGCGGGAGCAGCGCGCCACTGTGCTGGCTCAGAGGCAAAGAGCAGCATGGCGCGCCCGTCGCCCGGCTCAGTCGCGGTGAGCGTTCCCGTTGCCGCGAACTCAACGCCAATGCCCCATTCGCTCTCTGGCGGGAGTTCCGTTGATGCGGGGTCCGTTGAGGACTCAGCGTTAACTCCGAATCTGCCAGACTCTCGAAAGATCAGAGCCGGAGAGTCGAGGCGCAGAGTCTCACCATCGACGAGAATCGACGTAACCCGTGCGCGAAAGTAGTCATCTCCCGGTCGCGACGTCGACGTGGTCGTCGCGTACACCTCCACTTGAGCGTGCCGAGCTGCAAGTTCAGTAAGCATCGCTGGCTGACGCTTTCCCTCCTGTACCGCCACCGAGGTGGAACACAGTGCCGCGAGGGCGCACGCGAGGGCAATGCTTGCCAGCAAGCCTCGTCGCGAAACCACCGCCACCGCCACCGCAATAGCGATTCCGGCAGCGATCCACAATGCGATTGCGGTTACCACCGACCACTGGGGAACTCCGATAACTAGCACGGCCACAAGCCACGCCACTGCCACGGGGAGGCTGAGTCGCAAGTCGAGGCTCATACTGTGATCAATTCACGAAGGCCTTCGAACGTCGCGTCCCCGATGCCAGCAACATTGCGTAGGTCATCGATCGTCACGAACGGGCCATTGCTTTCGCGCCACGTGAGGATTCGCGCCGCCATTGCTGGACCGATTCTCGGCAAGGTATCGAGGGCTGCAGCATCTGCCGTGTTCAGGTTGACTCGGGAATCGGATGCCGCAGCATCCGCCGATTCTTCACCGATTTCCGGAACGGCGAACTGCTCGCCATCCGTCAGAAGTCGGGCCAAGTTCAGCTCGTCGCGGTTCGCTATCTCGGTAAATCCACCCGCTGCCGCAATGGCGTCGATGACGCGGGCGCCCTCGGCCAGTTCAAAGAGCCCAGGTCGCGCGACCGCCCCTGTAACGTGCACAAACAGTGGTGGGGCGTTGACCAAGACTTCGCCGCCGGACTCCCCTGGCTTCGCGCGCGAGAGTTCAACGGCATCCGGAGGCGCAGTGAGTGCGGTTACGAGGACCGCGCACCCCAGCGCGACCAAAACGAGCACTACTACGGCGCCGATGCGCAGCCGAAGCCGAGCCTTTCTGGCGTGTTCAAACTCTTCCACCCACAGAAACTACGCGCGCCTCAATGTGCGGGATGCGCGCAGTTTCGAAGTGTGGAGTTACCTAGTCAGCTGTGGGCTGTTGACGAGTTGCGATGTTGACGAGTTTTGGAGCGCGAACGATGACCTTGACGATCTCGCGGTCGCCAACGGTGCGTATTACAGCTTCAGAGGCCAAAGCAAGTGCTTCGAGCTCTGCTGCATCAATCTTGGGCGAGACCTCAAGACGGTCGCGCACTTTGCCATCCACCTGCACGACAGCGGTAACAACCTCCTCGACAAGCAAGGACGGGTCGGCCTTGCGCCAGCCAGCGAGAGCAACAGTGGGCTCGTAGCCAAGCTTCTCCCACATTTCTTCGGCCGTGTGCGGCGCGAACAGGCTGAGGGCGATCGTGATCACTTCTGCGGCTTCACGCACCGCAGCATCCCCACCACCAGCGCCGGTGTCAATGACCTTGCGGGTGATGTTCACGAGATCCATGATGCGCGCGACGAGCACGTTGAACTTCAACGACTCAGCGAGGCCAGGACCGTCAGCCAAGAACCGGTGAGTGGCACGGCGGAGAGCAGCATCACCCGTCTTCCACTCAATCTCGGGTGCGCTGGTCACATCCTTTACGAGACGAAATGCACGTGCCAAGAACTTGTGAGACGCGGGAGGCGAGACGTCTTCCCAGTTGATGTTGTCTTCCGGTGGGCCTGCGAACGCGAGCGTCAACCGCAGCGCGTCGGCGCCGTGTTCTGCAACCTCCTCCGTGAAGGTGACAGCCTTGCGGCTGCGCTTCGACATCTTCTTACCCTCAGAAAGCACCATGCCCTGATTGAGCAGTGCGCTGAAAGGTTCGGTGAAGCTGACATAGCCCAAGTCGAAGAGGACCTTGGTAATAAAGCGCGAGTAGAGCAGGTGAAGAATCGCGTGCTCAACACCACCGACATATTGGTCAACGGGGGCCCATTTCTCGGCCTCTGCGGGATCAAATGCCTTCTCGGAGTCGTTCGGCGAGAGGAAGCGCAGGAAGTACCACGAGCTGTCAACGAAGGTGTCCATCGTGTCAGCGTCGCGCAACGCAGGGCTGCCATCGCGCGGGTCAGCGACGTTGATCCAGTCTTCGGCAGCAGCAAGCGGCGACTTGCCCTTGGGCTTCAAGTCGAGACCCTCAGTAGACGGCAACTCAACAGGCAGCTGATCGAAGGGAACCGGGATCAGTTCACCATCCGAGCCGTGGATGATCGGGATGGGGGTTCCCCAAAAACGCTGACGGCTAATCAGCCAGTCGCGCAAACGGTACGTCTTGGCGGCGCGACCCGTTCCGGCTGCCTCCAGCTGTTCCACGATCTTCTTGATCGCGTTGCTCTTGCTGAAGCCATCGAGCGGGCCAGAGTTGATCATGCGGCCATCGCCCTGCAACGATTTGCCGGTCTCGCGCGGGTTCAGCGGTGGCAGGTCATCCGGAAGGATCGCCATGCCATTTTCGTCGAGTTCGAGAACAGGAATCGCCCCGGTGATGGGCGCATTGGTGTCGAGCACGACGCGCACGGGCAGGTCGAACTTGATGGCAAATTCGAGGTCACGCTGGTCATGGGCGGGCACAGCCATGACCGCGCCGTGGCCGTAGTCAGCGAGCACGTAGTCAGCTGCCCAGATCGGGATGCGCTCGCCCGTCACGGGGTTGATAGCAAAGCGGTTGAGCGGAATGCCTGTCTTCTCGCGGCCGGCATCTTTGCGCTCAATTTCGGTCTGCTTCTGCGTCTGCTCAAGGTAGCTGGCGAAAGTCGACTTGACGTCGTCACTGGCATCGGCCACAAGTTCGGCGGCAAGATCGCCGTCGGGAGCAACCACCATGAAGGTGACACCGTAGAGAGTGTCGGGGCGCG
>Ga0307486_1003413_pt1 | contig 10279 bp, 9 predicted proteins | sample CBIW02metaG_FD_203663 | JGI IMG/M metagenome (GOLD analysis project Ga0307486, IMG submission 203663) | Sea-ice brine microbial communities from Beaufort Sea near Barrow, Alaska, United States - CBIW 0.2 | ecosystem: Environmental > Aquatic > Marine > Coastal | place: USA: Alaska | collected... | reverse complement strand
CCGGGGCGATTAGGGCGAAGCATGCGGAGCTGAAGTGGGTTCGAGGCACTCTTGGTTGGCCGATGGCAGATCAGGTTTGTGAGTCGGGGGTGTGTTCGCAGTCATTCCAGTTCGGGACGATCACTGTTTCGGCTGGTGGGGTTGTCAGCGTCGAGCAAACTGGTCCTATTTTGACGAAGTATGACTCGGAAGGTGGGGCATCGGGTTTCCTTGGAGGAGCAGTCGGACTTGTGGTTGCTATTTCGGGGCCGCATGGTGATGGTCAGAGTCAGGCGTTTGCTGGCGGTCAGATTGTGTCGAGCGCGAATGGTACGTGGGTGCTTACCGGGGCGATTAGGGCGAAGCATGCGGAGCTGAAGTGGGTTCGAGGCACTCTTGGTTGGCCGATGGCAGATCAGGTTTGTGAGTCGGGGGTGTGTTCGCAGTCATTCCAGTTCGGGACGATCACTGTGGCAGTCGACGGAGTCATCGTGGTGTCGGACTCCGCGTCGATCGCAGGCAAATATGCGTCACTTGGCGGCGCGTCTGGAGTTCTCGGCGCACCGGCCGGACTAGTAGTCCCCATCTACGGACCGCATGGCGACGGGGTCAGTCAGGCTTTCGTTGGCGGCCAGATTGTCTCCAGCGCCAGCGGGGTATATGTACTGACGGGTATTATTCGGACAAAACACGCAGAGCTTAAATGGGTGCGTGGCGAACTGGGCTGGCCCACAGCGGATCAGGTGTGTGCGGCGGGGACCTGTTTGCAGACGTTCCAATTCGGCACAATAAGCATCACGGGCACCTCCGTTACCGTCTCGTAAACTCTGTTCGGCGAGTTGCCATGTCGCGATCATTCGGTGGCAGGGTGCACTCCCGATACAATAGGGCGGGCGTGGCTTCACCGTGCCGCCGTTCCGCACAATGGAAAATGGAGTCTATCGATGTCTACCCTTGCTGGTACCGATGTTCTGATCACTGGAGGCACAGGTTCCCTCGGGAAAGCGCTCACCCGTGAGTTGCTCGACAATCACAACCCACGCCGTCTGATCATCTTCAGCCGTGATGAGCTCAAGCAGCTCGAAATGCGACGTCAATTTGACGATGACCCGCGTCTGCGTTTTTTCATCGGCGACATCCGTGATCTCAAGCGTCTCCAGCGTGCTTTCCACGGAGTCGATTACATTATTCATGCAGCGGCCCTCAAGCAGGTCGACACGGCAGAGTACAACCCCTTTGAATACATCGAAACGAACGTCCGCGGCTCACAAAACGTCATCGATGCATCGATCGATAGCGGCGTGAAAAAAGTCGTTGCACTCTCAACGGACAAAGCGTCGAGCCCGATCAACCTCTACGGTGCCACCAAGCTTTGTGCCGACCGGCTGTTCATCAGTGGCAATCACTATGCGGCATCGTACGAAACTCGCTTCAGCGTTGTGCGCTATGGCAACGTGAGCGGATCCCGCGGAAGTATCGTCCCGATCTGGCGCCAGCTCGCTGCTGAAGGCAAGTCTCTGCCGCTGACCGACACGCGCATGACCCGCTTCTGGATCACGCTGCCCCAAGCAGTCAAATTCGTTCTCGACTCGTTCGAGATGATGCAGGGTGGTGAGCTCTACATCCCGAAGATCCCATCAATCCGCATTACCGAGCTCGCGGAGGCCATCGCTCCGGGTGCTGCCACTTACGAGATTGGCATCCGTCCTGGCGAAAAGCTGCACGAGGAAATGATCGCCGCCGACGACTCTCGCCGCACTCTTCGGCTGGGGGACCGCTACGTGGTGACGCCGCATCTGAGCGGCTGGGGGTACACACCACCCTCAGGCGGTGACCAGGTCACTGATGGTTTCAGCTATCAGTCTCAGAGCAATGAGGAGTGGCTCAGCGTAGAGGACCTTCGCGACCTTCTCGCCGACGTCATATGACAGTGCCGGCTGCAACGGAATCACAGTGACGAACTGGTTGGTAACGGGGGCGACCGGTCTCCTCGGCGGCAATGCCGCGCTGCAGCTGTCGTCCGCCCACGAGGTGACCGGCGTCAGCCGGTCCGCGCCCGGCAAGTCACCGGTACCTTTTATCGCAACTGACATCAGCCAGCGGGCGGGACGCTCCGGTCTCATCGAGCGCTCCGGTGCGCGCGCCGTGTTCCACAGCGCTGCCATTTCGTCGATCGAGCAGTGTGCTGATGAGCCGGAACTAGCGTGGAAACTCAACGTCGAGGCGTCCGCTGATCTCGCAGCTCAAGCGCACATTGTGGGCGCTGCTTTTGTGTACATCTCCACGGATGCGGTATTCGACGGTGCTCGTGGCTCCTACACTGAACAGGATAGACCTTCCCCCGCTACCGAATACGGTCGTACCAAGCTCGCCGGGGAGCGAGCCGTACTCAACGCTAACCCGAATGCGCTAGTGGCGAGGGTCAATTTCTACGGCTGGAGCCCTAATGGGCACCGCAGTCTTGCGGAATTTTTCTACACGCGGCTAGCTCGCGGTGAGATGACAAACGGTTTTACTGACACCATCGTCTCGACGCTCTACGTCGGTCGACTGGTCGCAGCGATAGAGCGTCTCGTTGACGTGCGCGCTAAAGGAATCGTCAACGTGGTTAGCTCCGAGAGCACGTCAAAGTTTGACTTCGGTCGGCGTCTCGCGACGGTCTTCCGGTTTGACCCGGAACTCGTGCAACCAGCACTGTCGACCGACCATTTAGCCGTCAAGAGAGGCTCTCGCCTCGACCTCGACACCACCCTTGTCACCAAGTTGTTAGGCTACGCCCCTGCGGGCCAACAGGAAGGCATCGCGGAACTCGCCACGGATTTCACCGCGGGCAGGACGCAGGCCGTGAGCGCATTCACCCCAGAGAAAGAGGCATAGCGTGACCATGATCAAAATCGGTGAACGGGAGATCGGCCTCGGCCACCCCACCTACTTCGTCGCCGACATCGCTGCAAGCCATGACGGTGACCTCGACCGTGCTGTGGCGCTCATCCACCAGGCGGCGGAGGCCGGTGCCGACGCCGCGAAGTTCCAGAACTTCACCGCCGACGAGATAGTCTCAGACCGCGGCTTCCGTGAGCTGGGCGCCAAGCTTGGCCACCAAGCAAAGTGGACCAAGCCGGTCAGTGAGGTGTACGGCGACGCGTCAATCCCGCATGCCTGGACGCCGAAACTCAAACAAGCCTGCGACGAGGCCGGTATCGACTATTTCTCGGCTGCATACGACTTCGCTGCAATCGACATGCTCGAGCCTTTTGTCCCTGCATACAAAATTGGCAGCGGCGACGTCAACTGGCTCGAGGCGGTCGAGTACACGGCAGCGAAGGGTAAGCCAATGCTGGTTGCGACAGGAGCAACGACTTTGGGTGAGGTCGTCGATGTAGTGGACGCCGTGCAGAAGCACACGCGCGACCTCGTGCTTATGCAGTGCAACACCAATTACACGGCCTCGCTCGAGAACTTCGCTCACCTGAACCTCAATGTGCTGAAGGCTTATTCGGTGCTATTCCCCGACGTGATTCTCGGACTGTCAGATCACACACCTGGACATGCTTCGACCCTCGGTGCGATCGCGCTCGGCGCTCGTGTCATCGAAAAGCACTTCACAGATGACGTCACGCGCGAGGGCCCTGATCACGCCTTCTCGATGGATCCAGTGTCTTGGCGGGACATGGTTGATCGTTCGCGTGAACTTGAATCTGCTCTCGGATCTACGCTCAAGGAGGTTGCCCCGAACGAAACAGAGACGGTGGTCGTGCAGCGCCGCGCCGTCCGTGTTCGCGGAGATCTGCCAGCCGGGCATGTCATCACGCGAGGTGATCTAACGGTTTTGCGCCCTGCAACTGCGGGCGCAGTCGGTGCCGCCTACGTTGGTGAACTCATCGGGCGCGTCACTACGCGCCCGCTTGAGGCCGCAGAGACGGTCAGCTGGGCCGACGTATCTGGGCTTGCCTGAGTGCGACTCCTTTACGTATCGAGGGGGTGGTCGCACCACGACTTTCGGTTTGTGGAAGCGTGGCGGGAAGGCGGCATCGAAGTGATGGCGCTCGCGGAAGATGGTAGAGCACCCGGTGACGCTTTTTTCGCCGAATCAACTCTGAACGCACGTTTTTCTCGAGCCATCCTAGAGTTCGATCCCGATGTCGTGCACGCGGGTCCGCTGACTGATATTGCCCCGTTCGTAGGTTCGGTGTGGTCGGGGCCACTCATCGCAATGTCCTGGGGTTTCGACCTGATGGACGAGATCGACCGTGATCACTCCATGCGCGAAAAAGCCACGGCAGTGCTCGCACGTGCTGATCGCATAGTTGTCGACAACAACGGCCCTCGCGCTCGCGCCATCGCACTCGGTGCAGACGAGTCACGCATCGTGCAGTTCGCTTGGGGGGTCGACCTTGAGATGTTCAACCCTGGTCCGTCAACCTTTCGGGCAGCTCGGGGTATCCCCGAGCAGGTCCCCCTGGTGCTGTGCACTCGCACTCACGGGGAGATATATCGCGTCGCCGACGTGATCGATGCTTTTATGATCGCCGCCAGCAAGAACACCGCCGTACATCTCGCGCTTGCGGGCGCTGGTCCGTTGACCGCTCAACTCCGAGCGCGAGTCGATGCGAAATCCCTCACCTCACGCGTGCACTTTGTCGGAAATCTTGACGCATTATCGCTGCGTGATGCGCACCGAACTGCCGACCTCTACGTGAGCGCTTCCTCGGTCGATGGCACGTCTATTTCCCTGCTCGAGGCTATGGCGTGCGGCACGCCCGTGTGTGTTTCCCGAATTCCTGGCAACGCAGAATGGGTTGACGATACGACGGGGACCACATTCACCCTAGGCGCGTTGGACGAGCTTGCATCCGTGTTCTCGCTACTCGGAACGGGGGACGCGCGTTTCGATGCGCTGCTGTGTGCCGGTGCGACCGCAGCACTTGACCGCGTGCGAGAACGCGCGGACTGGCGTCGCACAGCGCGCCAGCTGCCGGAGTTAGCGTGTGAGGCTGTGGCGGAGACTGCTAGACGTGAGGCAAGTAGGCTAGACAAGCAATGAAACTCGCAATCCTGCAGGCGCGGTCAAGCTCGACGCGGCTCCCTGGCAAGGTGCTAGCCCCGATCCTTGGCACCCCCATGCTCCTGCGTCAGATCGAACGGGTTCTGCATAGCACCCGCCTCGATGGACTTGTGGTAGCGACATCGAATAACTCCAGTGATGACGAACTTGCGCGGGTCGTCGGAGACAATGGCGTCATTGTTCGCCGTGGACCGCTCGAAGACGTATTCTCGCGCTTTGCACAGGTCGTTGATGAGTTTAAGCCAGACACGATCATCCGCCTCACAGGCGATAACCCGCTCGCCGACCCGGGTGTGATTGACGACGTTTTGAGAAGCCACGACGAGGCCGGTGCTGACTACACATCAAACTCAAGGGTGCGTACGTACCCGTACGGGCTTGACGTCGAGTGTGTGCGCGCAGAGGCTTTCGCCCGACTGCGCATGATGAACCTCGATGCTGCCGAACGTGAGCATGTCACCATGGGTTTCTATCGACGCCCCGAAGTCTTCTCCATACACTCGGTGACACAGTCGCGAAATGTCTCAGAATTGCGCTGGAGCGTCGACTATCCGAGCGACTTCGATTTCGTTACGTCCGTCTACGAGTATCTCTACCCAACCAATCCAGAGTTCACACAAGACGATATTCTCGACCTCATTGAGGCGCACCCCCACCTTCATCACACCCTGAGCGATGTGCCCGAGTGACGCGGCTCATTCTAGGTACCGCCCAATTGGGGTCGGGCTACGGAATCACAAACAACCGCCGCCGAATCGCCGATGACACGGTGCGAGCTATTCTTCGCACCGCCATTACTCGCGGCATCGAGACTTTCGACACTGCCGTCGAGTACGACGACTCCCAAGACAGACTCGGAGAGCTCCTGACGCGGCCAACTCGCGCTCGGTTCATTACCAAATTCAGTCTTGCACCCGATGGAACTGCGCCCAGCGCGGAGGCGATGTTCACGGAATCAATGCGCCGACTTCGAGTGGATTCGCTGGCCGGGCTGCTATTTCATCGCATTGACGACCTTCGGGACGCGCGTTGCGCGGCGGCCATCGAGATTCTACGAGAAGCACAATCGGCTCGCGTCGTCGAACGAATCGGTGCGAGCATCTACGACCGCGCCGATCTTGATCTCGTGCTCGAAACCTTTCCCGATCTCTCTGTGCTTCAAATACCAGCCAACATCGTTGATCGGCGACTCCTCGACGACACGGATGTCGCGGCACTTCACACGGCGGGTGTAGAGATCCACGTCCGCAGCGCGTTTCTCCAGGGGCTTCTGCTCGCTGACCCTGAAACCTTCGATTCTAGGTTTGCGCCACTTGTTCCAGTGGTAGAGCAACTTCGAGCGTTCGCCGACGACAACGGACTCAGGCCAGTCGACATTGTTCTTGGATTTCTTGCTCAACATCCGAACGTCGATGGTGTACTCGTGGGAGCGACGAACGTGGAAGAACTGGAAGCTAACGCGGATGCCTGGGTTGCAGCCTCCAATGTCGCGTTCGATCCCGACGAAGTGCTCCCAATTGAAGTTATCGACCCGCGTCTTTGGTCAAACTAACTACCAAGAGGTCCATCCTCCGTCAACCGCGATATTCTCCCCAGTGATGAAACTAGATGCGCCAGAGCAGAGAAAAACTACCGCGCCAATGAGCTCTTCGGGGCGACCGACCCGACCAAGCGGTACCCGCGAAGCGAGTCGATTGATGAATTCAGCGTCACCCTGTGGCGTAGAGCCAGGAAACGGCCCGGGAGAGATTGAATTCACCCGAATGTCGCGGGGAGCGAGGTGAACCGCTTGGTAGCGGACGAGTTGCTGGATGCCCGCTTTCGCAAAACCGTAATCCGGGGGGTTGATGCCTTGGGATTCAGGATAGGCGCGGGGGTCAGGGCTAACGGTGCCGTACATACTGCTGAACTGCACAATAGAACCACCTCCTGTCATGGATCTCCCTGCGGCTCGCCCTACTAAGAATGCTCCCGTGGACGATACATGCATCCCTGCTTCCCAATCGGCGGCTGTGAGCTGATTGAAAGCCTTACCCGTCGAGTAGTAGGTGAGGTTTACGCATGAGTCGAGTCGACCGAGTCGTTGCACGATGTCCTCGGCCTGGGCGTCAACAGCGTCCTCGTCGCCGACGTCGAGTGTCACAGCTTCCGCGCTCAGCCCGAGGTCGTTGATCTTTTGAGCGGTTGCGTCAGCTTTCTCGATCTGTCGGCCGCTGACGACAACGTGTGCCCCGTGCTGCGCTAGGCCCAAAGCCACGACAGCCCCTAGCGCGCCTGCGCCACCGGGGACCCATGCGACAGTTTTATCGAGGCTAAACCGGTTTGAGGCCTCCCGCGAAGGTTCCATGGGCAACATTGTATTCTCCTAGGTTCTGGTGCGCGTTCGCGGGCTAACTTGATGACACCGAGGGCGTGAATGCAGAAATTTTCAAAGCACGTCGTCGACGAAGCGTTCAAAGTTCGCGATGGTATTGGGCTTCCAGACGGTGTCAAGAATGCCCCGGGAATTCGGTTCACTATTTGTGGTTTCTTCGCTCACAATGCCTGCAATGGCGCGCCGAAGACTTGCGCCATCCGTCAGCCGCTCTCCGAAGAAGGAATCGTCAATGTATAGATCTGCAAGTGGGGAGTCCTTCACGTGCACCTTGCAGTCCATCGCGAGCGCTTCATAAAGAACGGTGCTGGCAAGCCCGATTACTCCGCGAACAGTCCCTAGTGACACGTATACATCGGGCTCAAGATCAAAGCTCACCCGGTCTTCACCCATGAGCCCGGAGTACAAAGTCTCGACGCTCGCTCGTTCGCTAGGGTGGGGCCGAAGTGTGACACGCCAGTTCGCAGGCAGTAGGTCTCGCACTGCAAGAGCGAATCGGGTGAGCTCTTCACGCGCGAAGACGCTCGAAACGATCATCACCACATGGTCACGGTCAGTGTGCGGGAGGGTGGCTCGCGCCTGCATCTCCAGGTGTGGTTTACCGACGGCGACCATAGCCCCAGGGAAACGAATGTTTCGTGACCAAAAGTCGCCGAAAGTGAGTAACGTATCTGGAATCGTGCGGGCGAGCGCCGGATGCCTCATCGCATCGCCGAAATTGTAGGCCCCGTGCGACGGGCCGATCCAGCCGTGTTGGTGCTCGGCGACATGTGTGCCGTGCTGTTTGAGCGCGCTGATGAGATGTGATCGATCACCGTACGAGCCGGTCTGAACAAATGCGATTTGAGGTCGCACGCGATCGATGATGCGTGTGAAATATCTGAGAGTGTGCGGTGCTCGCGCCAGGCGCACCATGAGCTGCCGGCGAGTTTCAGCCATACCCGCCTCGTCTACATGGAACTCGAGACGTCGGTAAACCTCTGCGATTGCAGAGTGTGCGAATGCAACTACCGCCGCACTGGGCGGGCTGGACCGAGAAAGATCGCGCACATCCGCCGCGGAGTCTTCAAACGAGAACGTCCGAGGGAACGTCGGACGGTCCGCCCGACGCGTACACAGATCCCGAGCGCGCTCCTGCAAAACCACGGAGCCAGGTATTACGAGAGCATGATCGTCGACCAGCCAGTTTTTACGTCCCTCTGGAACTGAAGCAAAAGTCCCGCCATCGACGACAAACAAGGCGGTTGCAGGACTGCGCAATCGCGAAGATGCATAGGGGTTGGGGAGGTGGCGTCGCACAGCTCGCTCCAACAGATCTCTGCGAGTTGCTGTTCGTCGTACCGAATGCGTGTTGAGTTCGGCGGCAGCCATCGACCGTGCAACAGGCCAACGCAGGAGAGGCCATAGTTGTATGTCGGTCCCTGGGACAGTCTCGAATAGTACATCGGGTGCGGCGTCCTCCAGAGCGACAAGCGCCTCTGTGCCGCGGGATTTTTCCACGGCCTAGCTTCCTTCCATGAGCCGTAGTGCCTCGATGAAGCGGATGCGCTCTGATTGCGATGACAAATCGTGAGCTGCCGCATCAGAAGACTGCTTCATCGACGTGATCGATGCTGCATCGAGCGAGTTGAGGGCCGAGGCGAGGTCGGCGGCCGTCCAGCCCTGAACAACAAGGCCGTTGCCATAGTGCTCGATGATCTCAACCATTTCTTTGCTCTGACCCGTGATTATGGCAAGTCGACCCTGCACGGACTCAAAGAACTTATTTGGCAAGACAAATCGCAGGTTCTCTGTCACGGGCGGAAAGAAGATCAGCTCTGCGTCATATGCGTTGATCGTGGTCGCGATATCAAGCACGTCGACGGGGGCTCGGAACGTGACCCGATCGCCGAGTGGTTCCGCCAGACGTCGAAGCGGAGCAATCGACTCGTCGGAACCGACGAGCATGAGATCGAGCGTGAATCGCTCATCCGCGAGAGCGACCGCAGAGATTAGCAAGTCGAGGCTTCGCGTCGCTGAAGCGACACCGTGGTGCAGAAGACGAATGTTGTTTGCGTCTACGGCAGAAGGGCTTTGGTCGACGAAGCTCGGAGTGCTGCGAACGACCCTTGGTTCGTCGAATCCAAAAAGTTCCGCATAGAGGCGCGCAATGCCGGCGGCAACCGTCGAGCGCGAGTCGATGGCGGGCGAGGCGATGAATGTTACGAGCCAGTCACGGAAACGCTTGAAGATGAGGCGATAGGCTAGGCCAGACCGCTGGCTGGGGGCGAACTCATGGAGGTCGAGGTGCGTGCGGCCACCAGCCCGTACTAGCCGTGTTTTGGCGTCGACGAACCACGGCAACATCTCGATCTCGTTGAGGATCACCAGATCGTAGGTGCCGCCCTCGGTGCCGTCCCGCAATGGGGCCGGAATGGTCGAGGTGAGTAGGTTTCGGTATTTGGCAGGATTCGGTAACAACACGTAGGAGAGCACCCGCGCGGGCACTCCACGACGTGGCATCGCGAAGTGCTCACCGTTCATATCGGTAGGTGCGGGGCCGCGACCGAGCGTGTCGACGGTCCAGCCCAATTCGGCGAGCCAGCTCACTTGCCGCAATACTCGGGGGTCCCGCGCGATCGGTGAATCCGAGGCCACGAGCGCGCGACGTTGGGCTTTCAATTGATCACTCATGAGAGTTTGTGAGTTGACCCGTCGAGGGCCATTTCCTCAGCGATTCGCACGACATTGGTGCCTTCGGCGAGAGTAACAATTTCGCTCGTGTCGCCGCTGAGGACGGCGTCACGAAATGCTTCGTGTTCGGCCCGCAGAGGCTCTTTCTTGTCGAGAGCGAAACGAGTGACGTCTCCCTCGGATACTCC
>Ga0307486_1003411_pt1 | contig 10287 bp, 9 predicted proteins | sample CBIW02metaG_FD_203663 | JGI IMG/M metagenome (GOLD analysis project Ga0307486, IMG submission 203663) | Sea-ice brine microbial communities from Beaufort Sea near Barrow, Alaska, United States - CBIW 0.2 | ecosystem: Environmental > Aquatic > Marine > Coastal | place: USA: Alaska | collected... | reverse complement strand
ACGCCTCCAGAACTTCACGAACCTTAAAGACATTCATTCCATAATAAGGCGGTTGAACACTCTCTTTTGGAAACTGAACTTGAAATATCATCAAACTCATTTGGTTATTTTTACTTAACTGTGCGGTTTTTTCAGCCTGCTCTAAAGTAGTACTCATTGTTATCGCCTTAACTCGTTATCTATCTAATGCGTAAATTCATCATTTAAACCCTAACAGATTCATTTGATGATTGATTTTAACTCAAAATAAATCACTTAAGAAATAATCCACCAATGAAGCAATTTGACCAGGCCTGGTCAAATTGAACACTCAATTTGCTTGTAACATTTGTTTAATGGGTTTAAAGGACTTTCTATAACCAGTAATCATGCCAAACTCTTTAATTGCAGCCAAGTGTTTAACTGTAGGGTACCCTTTATGCTGATTAAACCCATATTGCGGGTAATATTCATGTAATTCTCGCATTTGCTGATCTCTATAAACCTTCGCCAAAATGGAAGCAGCACTTATTTCCATGATTTTATCATCACCTTTTATGACCGCTTCACAAGGACAACTCAATTTTGGACAACGGTTGCCGTCTACGTAGAGGTATGAAATCTTGGCACTCTTGTCTTGCAATTGCTGTACTGCACGTCGCATAGCGAGCATCGTTGCTTGCAAAATATTAATGTCATCTATTTCTTGAGGCGTGGCAACCGCAATCGCATAGGCGACGGCCTGCTCCTTTATTAGAATAGCCAGCGTCTCACGCTTTGCTTCCGAGAGTTTTTTTGAATCTCGAAGCGGTAAACTACAACCTGCAGGTAAGATGACCGCAGCAGCAACGACATCCCCAATAAGAGGGCCACGGCCCACCTCATCCACGCCAACCGTTTCACCTGTAAGTGACCTATATAGGGTTGTCGTCGCTTCAGAAAACAAGTTCGGCTGTTGCTTAACGTTCATTCAAATGCGCCCATTCAGTAATGGCATCCGCCGCTAACTCAGAAGCATTTTGCTTAAGTGCCTTATATTGCAACTCAAAAGCCTCTATTTGTTTTTTTCTAAGATTGCTGTCTGCAATCAAACACCCCATCTGAATAGCAATGTTTTGGGGCGTAGCTTGATGTTGAATAAGCTCAGAAACCAGCGATTCATTCGCTAATATATTCGGCAAACCTATCCATTTTGTCGTGGCCAGACGTTTCATAATCCAATAGGAAAGTGGATGAACCTGAATCGCTAACACCAACGGCTTTTTCAACAATGCGGCCTCTAATGTAGCGGTGCCCGAGGTAACCAAAGCTTGATCACATGCTTCAAGGACAGTGCGCGACTGACCATCCACTAACCGTATACTGAGATTCGGTCCAAACTGATCCACCGCTTGCTGAATGCGCTGTCGAGCTTTGTTATGTACACATGGAATCACAAAACTCATCTTCGGGTAGATCTCGAAAAGAATTTTTGCTGTTTGAATGTAGATGTCCGCCATACGTTCAATTTCACTCATGCGTGAGCCGGGTAAGATAGCGGTAATGGAATCATCAGCGTTTAAACCAAGGGTTTCTCTGGCTTGATGAGTATTCGGTTTTTCAGGAAATTGATTGGCTAAAGGGTGACCAACAAACTTAACTGGAATCTGATACCGATGATAGTAATCTGGCTCAAATGGAAACAAAACCAAGACACCATCAACAGAATATCGAACCTTCTCTAGACGTTTTACACGCCATGCCCAAACAGAAGGGCCAACATAATGTACGGTCGTGATATTGCGTCTTTTAAGCTCCGACTCAACTTTAAAGTTAAAATCTGGCGCATCAATGCCAATAAAGACATCTGGCTTAAGGCTGAGAAGTTTTTGGATAAGGGATTTGCGAATTTTGAGCAGCTCAAAAAGATGCTTTAAGACCTCAAAAAAACCCATTACGGAGAGTTTTTCCATCGGAAACCAGCTTTCGAAACCCAAAGACAACATCTTAGGCCCACCAATACCGACAAATCGAGCATTGGGATAACGCGCTTGCAAACTTAGAATAAGATCAGAACCAAGGGTATCACCTGATGCCTCGCCGGCGACCATTGCAATCGTCAGTTTGGCCTGTGAATGGACAACCATATTATCTAACAATACCGCGTTCCGAATGCTTAAGAAATAGGTTTAAAGAATCTAAAGTACCTAAATCATCACTTAATAATTCAAGCTCCTGAAGAGCTTGTTCAAGTCTATTGCCGGTACGGTAAAGAACTCGATAGGCTTTCTTCACAAGGTTAAGTTGCTCGCGACTAAAACCTCGACGTTTTAAACCTTCTAAATTAATTCCTCTTGGGCTGGCTAAATTACCGGAAACGACCACGAAATTAGGGACATCTTGATTGATCACACTGCCCATACCACAAAAACTATGTTCACCTATCTGACAGAACTGATGAACTAACGTATAGCCTCCTAGAATCGCCCAGTCGTGAACAATGACATGACCTGCAAGTGCCGCTGCATTCGCTAAAATACAATGATTTCCAATAATACAGTCATGGGCGATATGTACGCCAGCCATCACCCAATTATCATCCCCAATAACCGTTTTACCAATATCCTGTATCGTACCGCGGTTAATAGTGACATTCTCTCTAAAGGTATTATCATTGCCAATGATCAACAGTGTAGGTTCACCTTCATATTTTTTATCTTGAGGAGCCGCACCTATCGAACCAAATTGAAAAAAATGGTTATTATTTCCAATTTTCGTGGGTCCCTGAATAATCACATGTGGCGCGACAGTACAACCCGAACCAATGGTGACATCACCTTCAATGACACAATAAGCACCGATGGTGACATCCTGTGCAATATGAGCTTTAGGATCAATAATGGCAGTAGAGTGAATCAAGATATCAAACCTTTCTCTCAGCACACATTAAATCGGCTGAGGCAATCACCTTGCCATCAATTTTAGTTGTACAGGAAAACTTCCAAATCCCTCGTTTATGACCTAACGCAATGACTTCAAAGTCAAGACGATCACCCGGCACTGCTGGCTGTCTGAAGCGACAATTGTCTACCGCGGCCAAATAATACAATGAGCTACCATCCGGCTTTTCACCTTGGCTGCGAAACGCTAGAATCCCGGTACATTGAGCCATGGCTTCTATAATCATCACGCCCGGCATAATTGGATTTCCAGGGAAGTGGCCGGTGAACTGTGGTTCGTTGAAGGTGACGTTTTTAAAGCCTTTTAACATTTTACCGGATTCAAACTCAGTCACTCTATCCACCAATAAAAAAGGATAGCGGTGTGGTAAATAATCGAAAATATCTTTAACGTCCATCATGTAGGTTTAATCCAGTTCTTATGTTGCTTTTTAATATTAATGTATAGTTTTCGTTGAAACGTGTTCAACTGCTCTCTAATCCGTCCAAAGAGCACTTATGCTTTAGAGAGTGCATCCAGCTGTTTTTGTAGCCGTTTAATCTGTTTAGACATTTTATCTAAATTACGTGCTCTGACGCTGTTTTTTTGCCAATCCAATACGGGTATTGCAGGAAAACCAGCGTAAGCACCGGGCTTATCGAGATTATGTGTCACACCCGCTTTGGCGAGAAAATGTATGTTATCTGCAATATTTAAGTGTCCCGCAAAACCAACTTGACCTGCGACAGTGCAGTGAGCACCCAAAGAGGTACTCCCGGCAAAACCGGATTGACCAGCGATCGCTGAGCCTTCACCAATTTTAACGTTATGTGCAATGTGAACCAGGTTATCGATAATACAATTATCAGCAATCACAGTATCTTCTATAGCGCCGCGATCAATACATACGTTATTGCCAATAGAGACATGATGACCAATAATGACTCGGCCAACTTGAGGAATTTTATGCCATTTACCTTGATGACTGGCCCAACCGAACCCATCACCACCGATAACCGCGCCTGCTTCAATAATCACCCCATCGCCTATTATGCAATGATGACAAATGACAACATTCGAACCAATACGACAATGCTCACCAATCTGTACGTCATGCTCGATAACCGCACCACTACCAATCAAAGTGGATTGACCGATTACAACACCTGACTGCACGACAGCCTGTGCTTTGACACAGGCCGTTTCCGCAATCACAGCCGTGCTATCCACTGTAGAGTCACAATGTATTCCAATTTCAATTGGGTTAGGGTTCAATATTTGCGCAACTAACGCATAAACATAGTAGGGATTGTCCACGATTAAACGTGCGACTGTGCAATTATCGCGATAGGTGGGACTTAGAATCACAGCGCCTGCATGAGTGTCCCGTAAGGAGGAAAGGTATTTTTTGTCATTTAAAAATGAGATATGGTTCGGCTGAGCATGATCAAGACCAGCTACTTGCAGAATTTCAGTCTGCCCAGACCCTACGAAATCAACTTGAACACCAAAAGACTCAAGTTGATTGATGATATAACTTAATTGCACAGTGATGACTCGTTCTATTTATTGAATTCTGAACGTTGCTTGTCGCTGACCGTTTCTAGGTGCTTAAGTACATCTTCAGTCACATCTATACGGTTATTGGTATAGGCGATTCCTTCATATAAAATAAGGTCAAAATGTTGTTTAATGCCAATTGCCTTAATCGCATCATTCACAATAGTTTGCAACTTTGCGAGCTCTTCATTTCGGCGTAAATTCAGTAACTCTTGAACATCATTTCGACGACGCTGAATTTCTCTTGTTAACATCCCTATTTCACGTTCTTTAGTGACCTTTTGCGCCTCACTCATGACCGCTTTATTTTTTTGATAGGTAGACTGTTGCTTTTCAAGCTTACCCGCTAAGCCTTTTAATTCAGCTTGTTGTGGCGCAAACTCATTCTTGAGCTGTGCATCCGCAACCTTAGCTTGCGGCGCTTTTTCCAAAAGCATCGCAACATTGACAACTCCAAGTTTCACCGGTGTATCTGCCCAAGCATTCATCGTCAAAGCTAACATTGCGACCGATAAGTAAATCTTAAAAAGTTTTTGCATCAAAATCATCCGTTTTATTCTTAAGTTTTCTGTTCATTATTATAAAAGCACATTTCAGAATTGTACCCTAAAAAAAGTCCCGGGGGGTAAAAACCCCCGCGTTATTCGTTATTAATAAAGCGTTAGAATCCGGCACCTAGACTGAATTGAAAGCTCTGGGTTTTGTCAACCGAAGTGTAACCAATTGGCTGAGAAAAACTAAAGCTTAATGGGCCGACGGGGGTTATCCAAGAGACACCAATGCCTGCTGCTGAACGCAAATCTCCGAGTTTGACATTATCAATTCCTGTAAAAACATTCCCGGCATCGATAAAGAGACTGAGTCGAATATTACTAGAATCTTCTATGAAAGGCACCGGAAGCAGAATTGCAGCCGTGGTAGCGATTTTAACATCTCCTCCTTTCGGTCGATTACTTCCATCAGTTGCTAAATTATAGTTCCCCCCCAAAGAGTTAGGCTCAAACCCTCGTACTGAACCTATACCACCGGCATAAAATCGTTCATAGAAAGGCAACTCTGATATATTGCCAAAGCCATCGCCATAAGCCAAAGCTCCCTTAAGCTTAAAGCTCAGGTTTTTTGTTAACGGTAAATACCACGCCTCATCAGCATAGACCTTATAGTAAGGGACGTCAGAAGTCCCTGGAACCACTGTTTCCACTGACAATTGGGCTTTTTGTCCCTTTGAAGGAAAGTAAAAAGAGTTCGTTGAATTGTAATTCCAACCCATGCTAAAAATAGCTGCAGTGGTACTTTTACCATATAAATTAACATGATCATTACAGACCGCAAAAGTATCTGAACAAACTAATTCTTGAGAGTCTAATTTTAATCCATAATTCAATGAGTCATACTCACTGAGCGGATAACCTAAAGACGTTCTAATCCCCATGTTATTAGTAGTATAGTCAGCAATATTCAATTTATTAGCATCGAGCTCACTAAGATAGAAACCACCACCTAAGCTGACGCCATCATCGGTAAAGTAAGGATTCGTAATACCAATATCAGCCGTTTTTCTGGAGGCACTGGTCGCTAAACTCAAATCTAACTTGTTACCACTTCCAATAAAGTTGCGTTCTGCTACGCCAAGGTTAAAACTAACCCCGTCCAACTGTGAATAGCCAACACCCGCAGTAAAAGACCCGGTTGCTTGTTCTTCGACCTTAACAACCAAGTCAACTTCATCAGCACTAACACGTTTGGTTTCAATATCTGAAGTTTTAAAGAACCCTAGTCGATTCAAGCGCGACTTAGATTGACGAACCTCCTTTAATGAATAAGGAGCGCTTTCAAGCTGGCGCATTTCACGGCGAATGACATGATCACGAGTTCGTGTATTACCCTCTAAAACGACTCGACGAATGTAAACACGATTTTTAGGTTCAAATTTAAAGTTGAGTACAATGGTTTGGGTCTTTTTATCCAAATTTGTTTCTGGAGTAATCTCCGCAAATGCATACCCTTCCTCACTCAAGCGATCACGAATGCCATTGACGGCTTCAACCACAGCACTTCGGGAAAAAACATCTTTAACTTTGAAATTGAGTAACTTATTGACTTCTGCTTCAGAAATAATGAGCTCGCCAGATAGGTGAATTTCTGCAATGGTGTATTGAGGTCCTTCAGTCATGTTAATGGTCGTAAACACTTGCGTTTTGTCCGCTGAAAGACTTACTTGTGAAGAACGTACCTCAAATTCAGCATAACCACGGTCCATATAGTAAGATTTTAACGTTTCGATATCCGCTTGTAATTTTGGTTTGGAATAAGCATCCCCTTCGGCCATCTGCATTTTAGGTTTAAGACGGGCATCAGAATAAATTTTATTTCCAACTAAAGTGATACGACCAATGGTAGCGGGTTCACCTTCAACAATTTTAATTTTTAAGGCGACACGATTACGCGGCAACTCGTCACTGATAATCTCAACTTCAGCCGCATAGTAGCCTTGATTTTGATAACGCCTTTTTAAGTCGACAATCACTCTATCCAACTCAACCTGACTATAAATACGACCTTTTTTAATGCCAAGCCCGTCTAAAGCCTCGGTAAGAGTTTCAGTGTCAATTAACTGATTACCTTCGATTTCAACCTCTGAGATAGAAGGACGCTCCACCACTTTTATAACAAGCGTGCCATTATCTTTTTGATACAGTGCCACGTTTTTGAAAAACCCAGTTTTATACAATCGCTGAATGCTTTCTTGGGTCAATTTACTGTCCAGAAACTTGCCTTTTGAAATGGCTAGGTAACTTTTAATCGTTTCAAGCCCGATACGATTTGCACCTTCAACTTCGATTTTTTCAACTGTAAATGCCTGTGCCAAACCAGGTAATAACATCAAACCAGCAATCGCGCTTGATAAAGCAGCTCTTTTAAATTTTTTCAATTTCATATCAACCATGGGAAATTCTTACTACATCATTAAATAAAGCGACAAACATCAATCCAACAATTAAAACGAAACCAATTGTCTGACCCACTGCCATGACTTGCTCACTCACGGGTGAACCTTTTACCATTTCAACCAGATAATATAACAAATGCCCCCCATCCAATACAGGAATTGGCAACAAATTTAATAAACCGATACTCAAACTAATTAAGCCTAACAAACTTAGAAAGGAGATTAACCCTGTTTGCAAAGCTTTGCCAGAAAACTGTGCGATACTCAAAGGGCCTGAAAGGTTTTCTAAACTGACATCTCCAAAAAACATACGTTGCAGCATAACCAGACTGATACCAAACAAATCAACACTGCGTTGATAGCCATGTTTAAAGGCATCAATTGGAGCATATTGAACGGTAGACGTATACATTGCAATTATCTTTTTAGGCACATCAACCCCGACCCCCATTCTACCGATGAGACGACCGTCTTGCAAAGGGACCTGCTCGAGTAATATATCGGTCCTATAATGGCTACCCTCACGTTTGTACGAGACTCTTACCAGCTCACCAGGATGTGACTGAACAACATTAACAAAAGTAAGCCAATCGGAAACAGGTTGCCCTGCAACTTCTAAAATAGTATCTTTATAACGTAATCCACCCTTGTCCGCAGGGCCATCAGAGACAACCTCGCCCACGACAACAGGTAATAAAGGTTGAAAGGGTTCAAACCCTAAAGTTCGCAACCAATTTTGCTTTGGGGCATTTAAATCCAAAGCGTTAAGAGAAATATCCGTCAGTTGTATGCGTTGTTGAGAAGTAAGACTTTCAATGGTCATATCAACAACGGCTTTTTGCCTAACCAGTGCCGACAAGATAATTTCATGCACCATTTGCCAACTTGATACGGGTTGATGATCAACTGCTAAAACAGACCAGGCCTGGTTATTAAGTGAAGTTGATTTAGCAATTGATACAGCTAATGGACTCTGCTCAGAGACTTGATTAAAGACGGGCTTAGAGCCATTAATACCAATCATATACATCAAAGCAAAAATAAACCAAGCCAACAATAAGTTAACGATAGGTCCAGCAACAACCACTGCAAAACGTTTGTAAACGTTTTGACGATTAAATGCTCTCGGCAGGTCCTCTTCAGCAACAGTCCCTTCTCGTTCATCGACGAACTTAACGAAACCTCCCAGTGGAAATAAACCTATCTTAAAACAGGTCTCTTTACCCTGTTTTTGATACAGCGTTTTACCAAAACCGATGGAAAAGGTAAGAACCTTGATGTTAAACCAACGAGCGACCTGATAATGCCCCCACTCATGTAGGCTAACAACAACCCCCATGACCACGATAAAACCAAAGATAGACCATAAGACGGTCATGAAAGAATACTCTCAAAATGCCATGCTAGATAAAGCATGGGGACCGCTATCAACAAACTATCAATACGATCAAGCACACCACCATGACCCGGTAAAACTCGGCCACTGTCTTTTATATTAACTTGACGCTTAAGCACGCTTTCAAATAAGTCGCCGAAGACTGAAAACATCGCTATCCCGGCTAAAATGATGGCAAATAAAACTGTGTACAGAGTCACCGCGCCCGAAATCAGCCAAAGTCCAGTTATGGCGATAAACAATGCAAGCAGCACCCCTCCCCAAACACCTTCCCATGTTTTACCAGGACTAACATGTATTGCCAGTTTAGTTTTGCCGAAACGTTTGCCACTAAAATACGCGCCTGTATCAATCGCCCAAATAACAAACAGACTCATCAGTAGGATTTCTGGTGAAAATTCCATTCTAAATCGCACCATAACAGTACTAAATAGAGCGACTGATAAAATACCGGCGAACAGAATAAAACCAATTGAACTCATGTGGATACGACCATGCGAACGCTGATAGCCTATTACGATATAGATTAACAGCACGCTTTCCAGCAGTGTCAAGAAAGCAATAATGGGCGCTGAAAGCATATCAATACTCGCAAAACTGACAACCGTGGTGAGCACTGCAAATAATACCTTCTGCCAAGCCTGGTTGAGTTGTGCGAACCCCGCCCACTCCCAGGCGGCAATAAACCCCACACCCAACATGATCCACTGCCAGACTTCAGCGGTGGCTTTAAAAAGCGCCAAACTGGCTAATAATGTCAAAATGACTGCGGTAACCACTCTTTTTATTAGCATTACTGAGCCACCTGCTCACTCGTCTTACCAAAACGACGTTCACGATGTGCAAAGGAGCTAACGGCTTTATCAAAACTGGATTCATTGAACTCAGGCCAAAGTTCATCGGTGAAATAAAACTCGGCATATGCCATTTGCCAAATCAGGAAGTTACTAACGCGCTGTTCCCCCCCCGTACGGATTAAAAGATCCACTTCGGGCAGTTCACTTAATGAGATGAAATCACTAATATCCGATTCTGTCATTTCAGCAACACTGCTATCTGGATGCGCTAATTGCCACTGCTGAACAGCTTGCACAATATCCCAACGCCCACCATAATTTGCCGCAATTGTTAGCACAAGCCCGGTATTTTTTTCGGTCAGTGACTCCGCCAAATGTATATGGGTTTGCAACTCTTCACTGAAACCACTTCGGTCGCCAACAATGAGTAACCTGACATTATTCTCATTTAGCTTAGAGACTTCCTTCTGAAGTGCTTTTAAAAATAAGCCCATCAATTTATTAACTTCATCTTGAGGACGTCGCCAATTCTCAGTGCTAAATGCGAATAGAGTTAAAGCCTTAACCCCCACACTGGCACAATGTGCAACGAGACGCTTTACTGAATTTAAGCCTTTTTGATGCCCGACGAAACGAGGCAAAAAACGTTTTTTAGCCCAACGTCCATTGCCATCCATAATAATAGC
>Ga0307486_1003410_pt1 | contig 10288 bp, 8 predicted proteins | sample CBIW02metaG_FD_203663 | JGI IMG/M metagenome (GOLD analysis project Ga0307486, IMG submission 203663) | Sea-ice brine microbial communities from Beaufort Sea near Barrow, Alaska, United States - CBIW 0.2 | ecosystem: Environmental > Aquatic > Marine > Coastal | place: USA: Alaska | collected... | reverse complement strand
CAAGCCATTAATGAAAACAGTAGAAGTATTAAAAAAGCTTTTGGCAACAAGCCCTTGTAGTTTATGGTTTTCATGCTCTTAAGTCTTGCACTATTTTTATGGCATTCTTCAGCACCTTGGTTACCTGGTCATAATCGTATGAACCATCGGCTTTTTTAGTGAAAATTTTGGAGCCTATTCCTACACAATGCACTCCCGCTTCAAACCATTCGGTCAGGTTTTCCAGCGTTGGACTAACACCCCCTGTTGGCATAATGCTTGTCCAGGGAAAAGGGCCTTTGATTGCTTTTACAAAAGAAGGGCCTCCTACTTCTGAACCCGGGAAAATCTTTACTACTTCAGCCCCCAGTTCTTCGGCATACGAAATTTCTGTAAGCGAACCGCAGCCCGGTGCCCAGGCAACTTTACGGCGGTTACAAACCCTGGCCATTTCGGGATTTAATATAGGGGAAACTATAAAATTTGACCCCAATTGAAGGTATAAGGAAGCGGTTCCCGCATCTATTACAGACCCAACCCCAAGAATCATTCCCGGCAAATTGGCGGTAACATATTTATTCAGTTCCCCAAATGTTTCATGGGCAAAATCGCCCCGGTTGGTATATTCAAATACCCGGGCACCGGCCTGATAACAGACGGTGATGATTTTTTTGCAAACTTCAAGATCCTTGTGATAAAACACAGGAATTATACCCGAATTTTTCATTTCTATCGCTACTTCAATTCTTGTATATTGTGCCATTTTTATTGTTTTTCGTTTAATACTTTCTTAAAATCATATTCCGATGGGTTTGTTAAATATTTCTTTGCAGCCTCGTAATCACTTTCATCCAAATAATGCAAATTCTGAAAACACAGCTTTGCAAATTCCGAATCCATAGCTACCAACCGGAGCTGTATTTTGCCATGTGCATCCTGCAGATCGGATAAATATAATGGGGTGATTTCCCCCCTGGAATTGGCCGAAACCAAACATCCGCTTTTGCCTTCGTCAAATAATTTTTTAATCCCCAATCCCAATAAGGCACATAAGGTCAAATCGAAACCTATCGGCCTGCAACACCTAAGCTCATAGCCCAATTCTACAGGCCTGCTTTTAATGTCGATTCCCAGCTCCTTCAATCTATTTTGGACCAGCATGTTCAAAATATGGGATTTACTCAAATTTCCCAGTTCGGGATGACCGTGAGCATCATAGGTGAACTCGATGCCGATTTTATCCAATTCAGATTTTGGCATGATATGGAATATTCCTTCACTTATCATGGCAACCCCGCACTGTATGTTCTCTATTTTCCTTTTTACAATGGATGAAATTATCAAACGGACGACTTTATCCAGGGTGACATCCGTTTTCCCAAACATTTCTGGGATAACCACCATTGGAAAATGACAGCTGGTTGCGATCCCAAAGGCCAAATGTCCTGCAGACCTTCCCATGGCGGACATCACAAACCAGTTTTGACTGGTACGGGCATCTTCATAGGTCGTATTTCCTATGCGAACTCCTTCATCCTTTGCTGAATGAAATCCAAAAGTGGGGTTCCGGTCCGGCAAGGGCAAATCGTCATCAATCGTTTTCGGGACATGGATATTGGAAATGAAAATGTGTTCCTGCTGTAAATATGCAGTAATCCTGTTGGCGGTCGAGGCGGTATCATCTCCCCCAATACTCACCAGTAATTTTACATTGTTGTCCAAAAAGAGTTTTGTATTCAGATTTTCGGTACCGGGTTTAAATCGGCTCATGATAAGGGTGGAACCTCCCCTGCTGAAAATTGTGTCTGCCAGGGCAAAATCGATCTCCTTTATTTCTGACTCCTCACTAAACAATCCCTTAAATCCTTCATGCAAACCTAAAACCCGGTAACCATCCTTTAAAAATACTTTGGCAACAATACTTATCACAGTATTGATCCCGGGGGCAGGGCCCCTTCTGCATATTATCAAGATAGTTTTTTTAACTGACATTTTTTAATTGTTTCGGATTATCTCGCAACCCTACCGGAGGAATCCCCTCCCATTAATTTTTGTACCTCATCTACCGTTACAAGGTTCGCATCGCCTTTAATCGTGTGTTTTAAACAAGATGCCGCTACCGCGAAATTCAGGGCATTTTGATCGTCCTCCGGATATTGTAACAATCCGTAGATCAAGCCTCCCATAAAGGAATCTCCCCCTCCAACCCTGTCCACAATATCCGTAATTTGGAATTGTGGGGATTGGAACATTGTTGTCCCATCGTATAAAACCCCGGCCCAGGTATTGTGGGACGCGGAAATTGAACCCCTCAATGTGGTGATCACTTTTTTGGCCCGTGGGAATTTCTCCATCATTTGCTGACAAACCGATAAGAAAGCTTCCGCTTTTACATCGTGCCCCTGAGTTGTAATATCCAGTCCTTCAGGTTTGATCCCAAAGTGTTTTTCAGCATCTTCTTCATTTCCTAAAATAACATCACAGTAGGATGTCAATTCGGTCATAATAGCTTCCGGCTCTACACCGTATTTCCAAAGTTTTGCCCGGTAATTTAAATCGGTGGAAATGGTAATCCCTAATTTGCTGGCCATTTTTACTGCCTCTAAACAAACATCGGCCGCTCCTTGAGAGATTGCAGGGGTAATACCCGTCCAATGAAACCATTCCACTCCTTTAAATACCTGTTCCCAGTCAATCATTCCCGATTTAATCTCGGCAATGGAAGAATGGGCCCTGTCATATACTACTTTACTTCCTCTTGATACCGCACCGGTTTCTAAAAAATAGATCCCCAACCGCTCACCACCATACACAATTTGATCAACCCCAACGCCTCTTTTGCGCATTTCCATCATCGCACATTCCCCGAAGTCATTTTTCGGCAAACGCGTTACAAAATCAACCGGCACCCCATAATTTGCAAGGGATACGGCAACGTTGGATTCTCCCCCCCCATAAACAACATCAAAATTATTTGTTTGGGAAAATCTTAAAAATCCCGGAGGTGATAATCTTAACATGATCTCTCCAAAGGTTACTACTTTTTTCATTGTATATTTTTATAAATGGTTCGATTTAAAATTTAAAATACTCATTTGCATTGTTATAACTGATATCGGAAATAACCTTCCCAACCAAATCAATATCATTCGGCAACTCTCCGGATTCCATTTCCTCTCCGAACAAATTACACAAAATTCTTCTGAAATATTCGTGCCTTGGAAAAGACAAGAAACTCCTTGAATCTGTAAGCATCCCTATAAAACAACTTACCAAACCTATATTCGACAGAGAATTCAATTGCTCAATGATTCCATCCTTCTGATCTAAATACCACCAACCTGACCCATATTGTATTTTACCCTTCACACTTCCGTCATTGAAATTTCCGATCATACTGGCGAAAACTTCATTATCGGCAGGATTTAAATTGTAAAGGATCGTCTTGGTAAGTTTATTCTTACTATCCAAAGCATTCAAAAATTTCGACAGGGGTTTTGCCTGATTATAATCACCTATGGAATCCCAACCGGTATCTTGCCCTAAGACACTATGCATCCGGGAATTATTGTTGCGTAAAGCTCCCAGATGAAATTGTTGAATCCAGGCAAACTCATGATAGGTTTCACCTAAAAACAACAGGATTGACGTTTTGAATTTTTCGGTTTCAAGGGAAGTAAGTGTTTCACCGTTACGTTTTTTGACGAAAATTGCCTTTACTTCTGAATCGGTAAAACCTTCAAAGGAAATTTTATTCAACCCATGATCACATAATTTGCAGCCATTCGCATCAAAATATTCGATCCGTTTGCGCAGGGCATCTTTTAGATCCTGATAAGTTTGAATAGTTGAATCTGCTGCTTTTTCAAGTTGATCCAAATAATCGTTATAGGTATCATTTTCAATTAAAATAGCTTTGTCCGGCCTGAAAGCTGTACTTACCTTTATTTGAAAACCGCTTTTTGCCAGGGCCTGATGATGTTCAAGGCTGTCAATAGGATCTTCCGTTGTGCATAACGCTTTGACATTCATTTTCTTTAGCAATCCACGACAGGAATTCTCCGGCTGTTTTAATTGCTTATTTACACTTTCATATATTCGGTCAGCAGATTCGTCATTAAGCAGTTCGTCAATACCAAAGTATCTCTTCAACTCTAAATGCGTCCAATGGTATAGGGGATTTCGGAGTGTATTTGGAACTGTTCTGGCCCAAGCCGTAAATTTCTCCTTATCGGAAGCGTCTCCTGTAATATATTTTTCATTGACACCCATGGTTCGCATCGCACGCCACTTATAGTGATCTCCTGCAATCCAAACCTGGGTAATATTATCAAAAACACGATCTTCTGCGATTTCTTTAGATGATAAATGGTTGTGGTAATCTATGATGGGCTGATTTTCTGAATATTTTACGTATAATTCTTCTGCATACTTAGTTTGCAATAAATAATTATCACTTATGAAAGTTTTTGTTTTATTTTTCATACAACTCTTCTGTTTTTTCCTCCGTGGATCCATATGATCTAGTTTTTCAAATAGGAAATTTTTAGGATTTTTTCCAAAATAGAAATTTTACAAAAGGATTCAGGGGCAAAGTTAAATCACTGATGATATAGTAGAGCAGTCGTTTTATTAATGAAATTCATTCATTAGTGTCCATTAAAAAAATTTAAATGTTCTTTTAAATTACTGATAATCTATACTTTACAATCCCCAAAAGCGCGTGACGATTTGAATTGATTATGTTTAGCCTACACCATCGAAATATTACAGGTCTTGGGAATTCCAAATAGTTAAAACACCTATAAATGAACTATTTATAAATATAGATTACAATAATGTCAAAGAACTTTATTATAACCAAATGTCGCTCGTCTATTTTAACTGGACAGTTATGAAATTCATTTGTTTTTTTGGTTATAGATAGATTAAATCTACAATTTGTTTGAAAAGAGTAAGATAGGCTACGGAAATAGCTCTTTTAGCAGGGTTTCATTCCTGTAGTACCTTCAGCCTCAGAAACAGTCATGTTTAATGGATCATTTGTTTCCCATGCCCCTCGGGTAAAATCAGGCACATCAACAGAATTTGAACGACTAGCTACCGAATTGATACTCAGAGGAGTTATGGCAGACCACAACGCTGCATCGTAGACGTCCATATCCATAGGTAACCCGTTCCTCAAACAATCAATCAATCGCCAGTCCATCAAGAAATCCATACCACCATGACCGCCGATTTCTTTGGCCATTTCACCCATTTTTTTTACTATTTCCGGAGTAAATTTTTCCTCCACTTCCTTCATCTCCTCCGAAGATAACCACTCATGTCCGGTTGCAATCATTGGCTCCGGATATTCTCTTGCCATCCCTTTAGTTCCGCTTATCAGATGTATCCGTGAATACGGACGTGGTGATGTTACGTCGTGCTGAAGCATTATTGTACGTCCTTTTTGGGTTCGAATGGAAGTGGTGTTCATATTACCTCGGTAATTTTTATTTGAAAAGGAGTCATAGAAATCATCCTCCGCAGCAAGTTTTCGAGCCATATCTTGCATCATATAATCATCACTCGACATGGATGTCAGAAAATCCATCTTGTCTCCCCTGTTAATATTCATAATCTGACAGATGGGTCCTAATCCATGTGTTGGATACAGATTCCCATCTTTGCCGATGTTTTCCTTTAGCCTCCACATATCATAATACTTGTCCTTAGAAAAATTACCCTCCAGTAGATCATGGATGTAGGCACCTTCGCCGTGGATGATTTCACCAAAAAAACCTTGTCTAGCCATGTTCAGGGTAAGCAACTCAAAAAAGCCATAGCAAACATTCTCCAACATTACACAATGCTTTCGGGTTTTCTCTGAGCTCTCCACTAATTGCCAACATTCGTCCAGTGTCTTAGCTGCAGGTACTTCTATAGCCACATGTTTTCCTTGTTCCATTGCATAGATAGCCATAGGTACATGAAGTTCCCAAGGAGTAGCAATATATATTAAGTCGATATCTTCCCGGCGGCATAGCTTCTTCCATTCTTCTTCTCCATTCATGTATACATCCGGATTATGCGGACAATTTTCAATAATTTTTTTGGAGGCATCTATTCTCTCAGGTCGTAAGTCGCAGAGAGCCTTTATTTCAACTCCTTCAAGTAGACTTACATTTTTTAAATGAGTTGGTCCTCTGTTTCCCAATCCTATAAAACCCACCCTAACCGTTTCCATCTTCGGAGCAGCATACCCGCTCATATTAAAGGATTGAGCACCTCTTCGCTTATCTGTCGAGCTGGATAATTCTTTTGTTGCATCTGTAGAATTAGTACAACTACTTAAGATACTAAAACCCGCCAGCGAAACACCTGCCAGACCTGTCTTTTTCAAAAATTCTCTTCGATTGTTTTTCATAAGGTTTAAATAATTAAATTAAAAAAATTTATAAAATTTGCGTTTGTGACTTGAATCCTGCTATTTAAAAAAATCCTCTAATGGCAAAATAGGTAGTTATTAAAGAAAAAAGAATCACTGACATTAGAGCCAGATTCCACTTTTTTGAAGGAAGGTAGCCACCCATTACACCTTTTTTATTAAGTAAAATGAAAACAGGAATAGCAACGGCTGGTAGAATAGTTGCCTGAAAGGCTTGAGAGACAACCATTAAAAGAGGAGGAGTTTGATCGAGAAAAATTGACCCAAAAGCGAATAATAAACCTACAACAATTAATCCCCTGAACATAGGAGATTTAATATCCCTTGGTCTTCCAGAATAATCTGCGATTAGCCATGGAGCAATAAGTACAATTGGAAAAATAGTGGAAAGACCGGCCCCTGTAATTCCAATAATCAGCAACAGGGCAGCTGCATCCCCACCAATAGGCCCGAGCATTCTAATCATATCAATTGTACTACTGAGGGTCAGCCCCATGACATGTAAAGTTCCTGCCGCAACAGCCATGATAATCGCACTCAAGAACACCATCATAGAAGCTGAAACGAAAGCGTCTCTTTTTTCATCCTTAAGATTCTTAATCGTCCAACCTTTTTCAGCAACAACAGTGCTACGGATAATGAAAACAGCTGCAGAAATAGTTGTTCCGGCCATGGCCGCAACCAGCATATAGGCTCCCGAAGTATCAGGAATTCCAGGAATCATTCCTTTCAAAATTACCGAATAGGAAGGGGATACCATAAAAAATACTGCCACAAAACATAAGGCCATCAAAATAACGAGAACGGTCAGAATCTTTTCGAACATTTTATACTTCCCATACCACAAGGCGAAAAACAATAATGTAATAGTAATCAGAATAATCCATCCAGTTTCAACCATTAAAGTTTGACCTGGCGAGAAAAGACGTATCCCTTCCTGAATTAGCTCTGCGACGATACCCATTATTCCGATCAGCGCCAATATCTCCCCGAGAATCAACGCCGCCATAATATATAAAGCCAGTATCTTACCACCTCTAATTTCGGTTTTAAAATTATGAAGAGCGGTCCTTCCTGTAACCAATGTTAAATGTCCGAAGGCAACCATCAAAATATAAGTCAGTACGCCTGAAAGAACTACTACCCAAAGTAACGTCATGCCGTAACGAGCACCTGCCATTCCCATTGTTGTTATACTACCAGTCCCTATATTATATCCAATCAAAAACAAACCTGGTCCAATAAGGCTCAAGCCCATAAATATATTTTTTAATATATTTTTTGATTTGGATTTTTCTGAAACTCCTGTTTTAATCTTATTTATCATATTTATCATAAAAATTTTATTACTTATTCAAACACTTCCCTACACATGATTTTTTTTATGAATACATACAATTTGAGCCAGCATACCCCTGCATATTAAACCCCGGATGATTTGTTTCAGGAAAAGAACTCATCTAACCAGATCCGTCCCTAATATCATCCCTGACAACATTTCTGCACCAGCAAAGCCAGAAAGCTTTATGAAATCTCAGGGTTTGTTCTGCTTGCTTTTCATTTAGATATTGAAGTATTTTCTGCTAATCTCCGAATCGTAAGTTGATTAGAATTTTTAAATTTTTTCCCAGTTCATAATTTTCATAGCATTATCATGGTACAGGTTTTCAAGCACTGGTGCAGCCAAGTCAAGACCGTAATATCTCCACCATACCCGGCCCGTCATGTGCTCATCATCGCTCTCCAACAATCTCCACCAGCTCTGATACATGCTTTTAACCATCCCCATGTCGGTACCAAAGAGGACGCGGGTTGGATAAGCTGCGAGAAACTTCGCCGATGCACGAGGTTGCCGCCCTACCTCGTAATCTCGAGCAGAGATATCTAAATACAAGTTTGGATATTTATCCAACAGACCGCCCAACCTTTGAAGATCATTGCCCAAATTGGCAAGGTGGCAAGCAATAAAAGTTGTTCGAGGATGTTTTTCAAGAAGGAGGGGGAGGTTGTCAAGAAGTTGATCATACGGCAGTCCCTCTTCATCACTCTGATTAAATTGTTGGAAAATAGGTGTGCGTTCCTGAAATACATCAGGTGGTTGCCAAGAAGAAGGATGGTCAGCAATGTGAATGTTGACCGGCAGATTAAGGTCCGCACATTTATTCCAGAATGGCTCCAAACGGATATCAGTGTGGTGCAACCTTTCATTAGGATTCAGCTCGCGATCTCCGGTCACTCCAAAGCCTTTGTCGCTAATTTCGCCCACACCGCGTGCGCCCTTTTTATAACAACGTTCCAATTCCGCAACAGCTCGTTCGGGATAATCTGGTTTGTCAATGTCCGTCCCCAAGATTCCGCAGTATAATTGAAATTGTTCAGGATAAGGTTTCAAATAGATCTCCACCAGCTTATCAAATTCCTCACCCGTTGCCCCTGTCATTACCACCGACAGCTTTATTCCAACTTCTTCTTGGGTCTTCACCCAGTCGACCAAGGCTTCCTTTTCATCTTTACCTTCCTCCTGTTCGGGATAGTAAGAATGTACGTGTACATCGATAACTGGATATAAAGCTTTGGGTATAAAAGTCTCCTGAGCAACAACCGAAGATCGCGGCGCATAATCTTTTAATAGCACGGTGTCCATAGGACCAGGGCCATCCGGAACTCCAGGTCCGCCCCAGGAACCATATTTTACCTCTCGCCATTCCGGATCATTCCTCCAATTTATATTGGATTTTTCCACCGGATCTATAGCATCTGACGAATCTGAATCTATTATGTTGCATCCCGGTAGCAATATAGCACCTGCAGCCCCCACCCCGACTATTCCGGCATTCTTTAAAAAAAGCCTACGATTATTTTTCATAATAAAATATTTTGTTTTGTTATTTGATTACTCTTTAGTTTGCCAGTAAGGATAAACACTTGCTACCAGCAGCTTTTCAAAATTGACTTAAAATATCTTCTTATTAAGTTTGTTAACAAATTAATCAAGATATTTTTGCAGATGCTCACCATTGATTTTATGATAGACTCCTAAAAAGTTTCTTTTTGCATTACTAATAGCAATATGTACTCATTTCAGCATTACAATAATTTTATTTAGTTGATTTCTCAGCTATATGAATTTCCAAGTAATTTTCAATATTAAAATAGCTTGTATTCATATCGGAGAATACAACAGTTTTTAGATCCACGGAATCCTTGATTAAAAATTCTATCTCAGCAGACATATGGCTCTTGAGAACTTTCATTTTAAAGAACCGGAAATGATTTGATATTTTACCAGACTTTAAATTTTCAAGAGGTATAGACAATGCCATTACGGCCTCATTAAGCTGCCGCTCACTACCTCGGCCCCGTTTCAAATTTGATTTAGTGTGTTCCGGCACTTGTTTTTCAAAATAGCCTTTATCAAATTCAATCATATCTGAGAGATGATTTAAGCCATCCCGTTTACCCATAACTGGTGGTGGTCATAAAGAGCATTACAAGAAACCAGCTATGAAAAGGCAAATGCGAATTCTCCATTACGGTTCCACTCTTTAAGGTTGTACGGAAATTAGATTGCGAGCACTGAAATTGCCATTTTGAAATCAACCAATAATGCTTTTTATATCCACATTTTAGAGGTCAGTAGTTAGTTGCATATAATTTGTTGTTGATACACCTTATCTTTTTTGACCATTTTTGGTTAATAGATTGTTGAAAATTGTAGCCTTGCCCTGGGTGCGGTTAACCCTAAAACAAAAATCGTTGAAATATCTATTGATATTGAAATCACTTACCCAAGAATATGTGGTTCTTATCCAAGACTTTATTTGATGGATCATGGTGTGCAACGCTTTGAAATTTAGTCCGCCGTTGCTATCGACCTGT
>Ga0307486_1003405_pt1 | contig 10303 bp, 11 predicted proteins | sample CBIW02metaG_FD_203663 | JGI IMG/M metagenome (GOLD analysis project Ga0307486, IMG submission 203663) | Sea-ice brine microbial communities from Beaufort Sea near Barrow, Alaska, United States - CBIW 0.2 | ecosystem: Environmental > Aquatic > Marine > Coastal | place: USA: Alaska | collected... | reverse complement strand
GGCCGCAGTTACCGGCTGTTCAATGTGATTGACGATTACAACCGGGAAGGTCTTGGCATTGAAGTAGACCTGTCACTGCCCTCTGAGCGTGTTGTCCGCGCCCTGGATCAGATCATCGAGTGGCGGAGAAAGCCCAGCCAGATCCGCTGTGACAATGGCCCGGAATAGATTTTCTTAAGAAGGTTTTTGCTCGATCGTTTTCAGTGCCTACCTTGATTTCAGTGCAACTTGATGAGCTTTAGGAACGACGAATACATTTGACTAATCAGCAAATTAGTATTCTTGATCTGCTGCAGTCACATCGGCGCGTTGCAATCAGGGGTGGCGCCGGTACTGGTAAAACTGTTCTCGCTATGGAGAAAGCTCGCCGTCTTGCCACTGATGGGTTCAAAACTCTACTAACTTGTTATAACCGACAGTTATGTTAGCAGATCACCTTACGCTTCTAGCCCGTGATATTCCGAATCTTGATGTGATGAGTTTTCATCAACTGTGTTATCAGTGGGTTGATCGTACGGATAGAAAGACGGGAAGAGACTTAAAGAGTGAGGCAAAAGTAACTTTCCCCGGAACCGGCCTTTTTGAAGTGCAACTGCCTATGACGCTATCCTTTGCACTCGACGTAACCGAGGAACGCTACGATGCAATTATATGTGATGAGAGACAAGATTTCGGTGAGGAATACTGGATTCCATTAGAACTATTGCTGACAGACTCAGAAGAAAGTCCCTTTTATGTCTTCTATGACGAGAACCAGAACATCTACTCTCGTGCCAGCACTTTTCCCACTCAAACTCCTCCAATCACACTCACCAAAAACTGCAGGAATACTATATCAATTCATAACGCAGCATACGGCCATTACCATGGTGTATCTATTGATCCACCTGAAACAGATGGAGAGGAATTGATTTTTGACACTGCGCCGAACCTGACGTCACAAGCAAGGAAGATTCATTCAAGGATCGTTGACCTAATCCACCAAAATAACGTCAGCGCACAGGATATAACCGTGTTGATCGGCGATGCGCAAAATAAGTCCGGCTACTACGCTGTCCTTAAAAACCTACCCCTTCTTGGAGCGGCACGTTGATTAGAGGAGGGTCGCAGATCCAAAAATGACGTATTGCTAGAGACTGTAAATCGTTTCAAAGGCTTAGAGTCACAGATAATCTTCTTATGGGGATTGGATGGTTTAGATCTCCGAGCGAATGAAGAATTACTTTATGTCGGTTTGAGTAGAGCTAAATCGTTACTTATCATTTGCGGAACACCTACAGCTATTGAGCTACTCAAATGAACCTCTTGCTTCGACAATGGAAGCAAGTTACATTAGCCCATCAGATTTAAAGTCAAGATAAGTAAGCAGAGAGCTCAATAATCACACCCCTCTTTCTCAGGCTTTGGTAGGTATCCTCAGGATCATCATCCCGGATCAACCGAAGGTCGTCTTCCACGTACATCGGGCGCAGCTTCTCTTTCTTCTGGGTATTAGCTTTAGTCTAATGAGACTATCGGTAGCCGGACTCTGCGGTGGTTAATTCACCCGCTCACGTGAAACACTGCGCAGGTGGCTGGCCGTTTGACCTCCCGGCAGGGCAGCGATGGCGTCGGCTGCTACCAGAAGCAGTGGCAGATTCACACCGGTTTCGATATGGCCACCGTGCAGGGCATAGATCAGATCTTCCGTAGCGGTGTTGCCGGTAGCTCCGGGGGCAAACGGGCAGCCGCCTAAACCTGCGGCGGAGGCATCCAGGGTTGTTGCGCCATGCTGGACCGCAAACAGGGCATTCGCGACACCCATCCCAAAGGTATCATGACCGTGGAAGGCCCATTTCAGGGAAGGGCTGTCATGGCGTTCCCGCAGGCGGGTGAAGTGGTTTGCTACCTGGTAGGGCGTGGCGCGACCTGTGGTGTCACAAAGGGCCACTTCCAGTTCGATGCCCTGGCAGATTTCACGAGCTTTACCCAGCACAGCATCTACCTGTTGCCACTGGATCTCCCCCTCATAGGGGCAATCAAAGCAGGTGGCCAAATCCAGCCGTAGGCGCACAGAATCTTTTTCGCTCCTGAGCCGCTCGGCAATTGTTTTCAGGCCCTCCAGTGAACTGTCCACACTCTGGCGCACATTGCTCTGATTATGAGACTCGGAGACTGAGACCACCAACACGAGTTCCTTGATGCCGGTTGCCAGGGCCCTGTCGGCACCCCTGAGGTTGGGGACAAGCGCCGAGAAACGCATGCCGGTATGATCCGAAAACGCGGCTACGATGTCGCCAATGTCCGCCATCTGTGGGATGGCCTTGCTACTAACAAATGAGCCAATTTCAATGCGAGTAATGCCGGCATCAATCAATGCTTGAATGCATTGGATCTTGTCGGCTGTGGGTAATAATTCGTGGATGGATTGAAAACCATCCCGAGGGGCTACTTCAACGATATCAACTGTAGTGGGGGTGTGAAGGGTGTTGTTCATGATCCGGATCTCCGCAAGAGCCAGTTAATAACGCCACCAGATGAAAAGATAGCTTGCTGGCGGGTACTTAGCTCATGCCTCAAGGTGATTGTCTGGTGGTCGTTTACGGTAGCCGTGATGCGAGTGCCGGCGGCCAGTTGATCACGAAGATGATCAATCCGAATAACATCGCCCTGCTGCAGTTGGTCCAAGTCTTTTGGATTGTCCAGGGTCAAAGGCAACACACCGAAGCATGGCAGATTCTGCCAGTGTATGCGTGCAATGCTTTTGGCAATGACCACCTGCAGTCCCAAAGCCCTGGGCACAAGGGCTGCATTTTCCCGGCTTGAACCCTGGCCGTAGTTATCACCGGCGACGATGATATGGCCAGCTTCCCCCTGCGTGCGCGCCCGAGTGGTGTAACCTGGATCCACCGCTTCAAATGTGTGTTCCGATGAGGCCTCTATGTTGCTCCAGATCGGGAGCACGCGGGCACCTGCGGGCATGATGTCATCGGTGGAGATGTTATCGCCAACCTTTAACAATATTGGCGCGCATATAGAATCGGGTAAGGGTTTGAGCACAGCCAAGGGTGGCGTGTTGTCGGTGGCCAGTAGTTTGACGTGGCGTGCCTTGTCGGGCGCCAATGGTGGCAAAAACATGTGGTCGTCAGGCTTCATGTTTTCAGGTTCTGTCGGACGCTGGTAGGTCTGCCCCAAGGTGCGCGGATCGGTAATTACACCGTACAATGCTGAGGCGGCGGCGGTCTCCGGGCTACACAGGAACACAGTGTCCTCCAGAGTGCCCGAGCGGCCGGGAAAGTTGCGCGGCACGGTGCGCAGACTGTTACGACCCGTTGCGGGCGCCTGGCCCATTCCGATACAACCATTGCAACCGGGTTGATGAAGACGCGCCCCTGCTTTGATCAAGGTGGCCAGGTGACCTTCGTCAATCAGCGCCGACAGAACCTGGCGAGTGGATGGATTGATGTCCAGCGACACATGGGGAGAGATCGTACGATCTCTGACAATGTCCGCAACGACCGCAAAGTCGCGATACCCAGGGTTTCCCGATGAACCGATATAAGCTTGATAGACCGGCTCTCCGGCCACCTCACTGACAGGCACGACCTTGTCCGGGCTGGAAGGCAGGGCAATCAGGGGTTCCAGCCGGGACAGGTCAATGTGTTCGTCTCGGTCGTACTGACAGCCCGGATCTGCTGCTAACGCCTGCCATTCGGATTGGCGGCCTCGGGCTCGCATGAACTCAAGGGTGACGTCATCACTGGGAAACACGCTGGTTGTGGCTCCCATCTCTGTGCCCATATTCGCCAGCACATGGCGGTCCATGGTATCCAGTGCCGCCAGTCCGGGGCCGTAATATTCCAGGATGCAGTTTTTTGCTCCCGCCACCCCGTGGCGGCGTAGCAGTTCCAATACAACATCCTTGGCACTGACCCAGTCCGGCAGTGCCCCGGTCAGGCGCACACCGATGATGTGCGGCATCGCTAAAAACAGGGGTTCACCGGCCATCGCCATCGCCACTTCGATACCGCCGGCACCAATGGCCAGCATACCCAAGGCTCCCGCTGAGGTGGTGTGGCTGTCACACCCCACCAGACTGTCGCCGGGCTTACCAAAGCGTTCCATGTGTACCGGGTGGCTGATGCCATTACCCGGACCACTGTACCAGATGCCTAAACGCTCGCATGCACTCTTCAGGAACAAGTGGGCGTCGGCATTGAAGTTGTCCTGTTGGGTCAGGGTGTGGTCAATGTACTGAACACTGGGCGAGGTGTGCACTCGCTCAATGCCCATTGCATCGAGCTCCAACATGACCAGCGTGCCCAGTACGTCCTGCAGCAGCGCCTGGTCCATTGTGAGCGCAATCTCGCTACCTTGCCTCATCTGTCCGCTGACCAGGTGCGCGGCAATTAACTTATGGCTTAATGAATCAGGCATGCGTTGTGTCCTCCCCGCTCTTTGGGCGGAACAGATCGTACCCGACATACAGGATATCGATCAGAAATTGCATACCAAGCGCGCCAAAGCCGATGGGAATCAGCACATAGGGATAGAACATGGGCGTGCCAAAAGCACTGGATACCCGTTCGCTATATTCCCAGGCGTCATGGGCCATTAGGCTGCCGCGCCACACCATGATGCTGCAGAACAACAAGCCAAGCGCACCGGTGAGTACTCTGATCAGATTACGCCCAAGCCTTGGAAGGCGTTGGGTGAAGAACGTGATGCGGATGTGGGCATCATGTCGCTGAGCCTCGCCTGCACCGATGACTGCCAGATAGACCAACAGGAACGAGTTGATTTCCAGGCTCCAGCTGGTAGGTTGCACAAACACATAGCGCATAACCACGTCATAGCAGATGGTCAGCATCATGAAAATCAGCACCACGATCATGGTCCAGCGCAGGATAGCCAGAAGGCCATCCCAACTTTGCATTGCCAACTTAGTCATTAAGATCACTCCTCAGACTTGACCGAGAGCGAGTGCAATGGCCTTTTCGCCGACCTCCTTGCCGACCTGCTCCTTCCACTCTTCCCATACCACCTGGCTGCTTTCCCTGTAGGTGGCGAGATCTTCCTCGCTGGGCAGGACAACTTCTACGCCGGCCTCTTTGACGGCAGGCCAGTATTTGTTCGGGTAGATCTCGCCATTACAGTAGCTGGCGAAGTTCTCTTCGTACCACTGTGCGGCCCCTTCAATGGACTGCTTAATGTCGCCTTCAAGGGCATCCCAGCGCGAGCGGAGCATGAACGGGGCGACGGTGTAGGCGGTCATGGGCAGCTCATAGCACACTTTCAGTTGTTCCTGCAGGCTGCGCCCATATACGGTTGAAATATTTGCCACTGCCGCATCGATGGTGCCGCGCTGCAGTGCCATGTAGGTTTCCGACGATGCAATACGCACGGCGGCAATGTTGAAGGGCTTCAGTGCTGTAGTGGCTTCGAAACTGACGATACGGATTTTCTTGCCGCGAACACCGTCGAGTGAACGAATCGGGCTGGCCGCTGTGCTCCAGATGTATTCAGGTTGAAGAATGCCGCCACCGGAAGTGAGCATGTAGATATTGTCCTTGGCCAATTCCTCATTGATCAATGTCATGAGGGGACTGCCTTTGGCGAGGCGCTCAGGGTTGCGATACAGCTCGCCAACCACGCCGGGCAGGCCGGTGATGCCGAGAATGGGCAGAGAACGGGTAATATACGATGTGGTATGAAACATGAAGTCAATGGCGCCGGCACGCAGTGCGGGCAGTTGCTCATCGGCCTTAACGAGCTGGCTGGAGTGGTAAAAATCGACGCTTAAGGCATCGCCTCCCTGTTTTTTGAGGTAGTCAATAAATCCGTTGGAACCGTAACTCAGTGCTTCGTAGGAGGGTGGAATATAATACGCCCCGGTGAGCTTCGTCGCTGCGGAGGCGCGACCGGCAAACAGACTCTGGCCCCCGATTAAGGCGAAGCTGGCAGACGCTAGGGTGGTGTTCTTTAGTAATGCTCGACGTGTCATTGGCACGGTGTGTCTCCTTTGGTTTTTGTTGTAATAGTGTTGACAGTGTTAGTGAGTGAAACACCAAAGCTACAAGAGCCCTGGCAACCAGAGGCTGATACCTGGGAACAAGACAAATATCATCAGTACGACGAACTGCACCGCCACAAAGGGCAGCGCAGCACGAATGATTTCTTCTATTGAGAGTTCAGGGCACACCCCGCGCAGGGCATACAGATTAAGCCCGACGGGTGGTGTCACCACTGCAATTTCCAGGTTGAGCACCAGCACGATGCCGAACCACAGCGGGTCGTAACCGAGGGCAATGATCAGTGGTAGCAGGACGGGGGTGGTGACCACAATCAGTGAAACGGCATCCACCATCATGCCCAAAAGCACCAATAACAACATAATTACGACCAGAATTGCCCAGGCGGGCAATGGGCTGGAAGTGAGCATCTCAGACAGTATCTGTGGCACGCGCACGAAGTTGAGGTAATCACCGAAAATCTTTGCACACCCAATAATGAGTAGAATGACACCGCTGATGCGGGCCGTTTCAGCAATAATGGCGAGAAATTTGCTCCAGCTAAGTGACCGAAAGATCACAGTGGCAATCAGGAGTGCACCGAACGCACCGATACCGGCGGCCTCGCTGGGTGTGGCGATGCCTGCGTAAATAGAGCCCAGAACGGCAATAACGAGTAATGCCGAATGCCAGATGCTGCCCAGGCTCTGGAAACGCTCTTTCCAGGTAAAGGTTTGGGTGGAGAAAGGGGCTTCTTCAGGATTTAAATGCACCCGTACCCAAATATAAAGGCAGAGCGCCAGCGCCAGGACCACGCCGGGAACGATACCGCCAATGAAAAGGTCTGCCACTGACACACCAGATACGGACCCATAGATAATGAAGGGGACACTTGGCGGAATCAGCATCGCCAAAGCGCCGGCACTGACAACCGAACCGGCGGCCAGTGAGCGACTGTAACCACGCTCTATCATGTGAGGCACGGCAATTGAACCAACAGCCGCTACGCCAGCCAGGCTGACACCGGAGACTGCGCCGAACATGGCCGATGCGCCGACGGACGATATGGCAAGACTGCCCTTGAGCCAGTTTAGCCAGCGAACGGCTACCTGGAAAAGACTCGACCCAACCGGTGTTGCACCGAGAATACTGCCCATCAGAATGAACAACGGCAGTGCAATCAGCTCAAAGCTATTGAGTTGTCCAAACAAAGAGGACGGCGCGAAGAAAAAAGCCAGGCTACCCTGCGCCATGTAAAGCCCGAATAAGCCAGACAGTCCAAGCGCCAGAAATATGGGAAAACCAAAAGCAATCATGGCAACTAAAGCGATCACAACGAGAATTGGTTCCAATGCTGTTCTCCCGCTCAGATGATGGATGAACTACGCAGCGTATCCAGCTGCGCGTCGTCCATATCAAGCCAGTCTTTTAGGATCGCAGTGGTGTGCTCTCCAAGCTGGGGCCCTGTGTGTCGAATGGTGCCTGGCGTTTGGGTCAGGCGGGGAAATACATTCTGCATGGGCAGAGGTTTGCCTTTGCGGTCTGGCACCATGACGATGGATTCCCGGGCCTTGAAATGTGGATCAGCTAACATGTCGGGAGCGCGATAAATGAGTCCTGCTGGCACACCTGCTTCCGCGAGCCTGTCCACGACTTCCTGGGCATCATGCTGACTTGTCCAGGCCGCTACGGCATCGTCAATCGCCTGCTGGTTTGCGCCCCTTGCCCGATGGGTCGCATAGTCCGGGTGATCCGCAAGCGTCGGCTGACCCATGGCCTCGCACAAACGGCGGAAAACACTGTCCTGGTTGGCGCCGATGATAACATCACGATTATCTCTGGCCGGGTAGGCATTGGACGGCGCGATACCGGGCAGGGAACTGCCGTTTCGCTCACGGATCTTGCCGGCCCGGTCATACTCAGACACCAGACTTTCCATCACCCCCAAGACAGATTCAAAGATGGCACTGTCGACAATCTGGCCTGCGCCTGATTTTTCCCGCTGATGAAGGGCGACGAGTGCGCCGATCGCACCATGGATACCGGCCAGCGTATCTCCGATTGAAATGCCCACGCGAACTGGCGGCCGGTCGGGATAACCACTGATATAGCGTAAACCACCCATGGCCTCGCACACAGAAGCGAAACCGGCACGGTTAGAATAGGGCCCATCCTGACCAAACCCGGTGACCCGAACCATAATTAATCCTGGGTTGTTCCTGGACAGGACGTCGTAGCCCAACCCCCAGCGCTCCATTGTGCCTGGACGAAAATTCTCGATCAGAATGTCGGCCTGACTGGCCAGATTGCGCAGTATTTCCTGACCTTGTGGGTCGCGAAGATCCAGCGTCACGGATTGCTTGTTTCGACCGATGACATTCCACCACACGGGCTCGCCATCTTCGTCGGCTTCACCCCACTGGCGCATGGCGTCGCCCTTGCCGGGAGGTTCGATCTTGATCACGTGAGCACCGAAATCGGCCAAAATCTGGCCACAGTAAGGTCCTGCTATGAGTTGCCCAAGTTCGAGTACCTTGAGATCACTTAATGGAGTGGTTGGAGCAAGCTTACTTAGGGACATTGTAATTGTTTTCCCTTGATTTAATTAGAGTTTTTGTTAAAAATTCAAGTACTTTCAGCCTGCTGATAATGCGTTTCTGAGTCTGAGACGTTGACATGCAAATCGCGTGCTGCAAGCAAATGTGAGCGCATGATGCTTTCAGCCCAGCTCACGCTGCCGGCTTCAATGGCATCCAGTATTTCCCGGTGGTGGCGCATACTGCGTTGGAGATGTTCTGAGTTATAGTTTGTGAAGTTTCTTCTGATTACCGACGTCCGCACGATGTTTTCCAGCGCAGCCATTAAGCGATGGTTGTCGCTACCGGCAATCAACTCTTTGTGAAATTCATGATTGAGTGCAGCAATACTGTTGCGGGCTTCAGCATTGGTCTCAACTTGTTCGGTCAGCGTTTCCATTTGATTGGCCAGAGACTTGAGGTAGTTGAGGCGAGCCTTATCCATTTTGTGGCACGCCAGAGCAATGGCCATCGGTTCTAATACCAATCGGATTTCAAACACCTCACGGGCGTCTCGTTCAGTCCAGGCAGCTACCCTGGCGCCCTGGTGTGGAATGGCCTCCAGCCAACCTTCTGAAATCAACTCCCTGAATGCCTCGCGAACAGGTGTTCTGCTGACTTCCAGCTCCTGGGCTACCCGTGCTTCACGTATAAACTCATGAGACTGATAAACTGCGTCGAGAATACGCTGCTTGACGGCATCGTGAACTTCCATTTTAGCAGTTCTTGGAACTGATTCACCAACCCGGCGCTTGCTCTCGATCACCGATTTTCTCCTGGCTTGTATGCAATAATAGACATTAATGCCTGTTACCTGCGTTTTCAGTAGACCTGGGTCTAATGTTGTATGCAATAATTTTTATTCCAGCCAAAACAGAATAGTGGTTCTGTGGTGGGTGGAGACCATATCGAAGCGTTTGGGCTTGGGCCGCTATAACTTATCTGCCTGTCCATCTGCCGGGATCCATTTCTGTTTAACTCGGATGGTTGGTCATGTGAGGCTTTAATCGGCCGAGCCGAAGCATTCACCGGCGTCGAGAAGGTTTTTGCAGCGATGGCCACGGGCAGTGCGCACAACTTCCCCTTCGTACGCGAGGCCATTGGCTATGCAGACGCGCCCTATGGATTCAAATCTGGATTCGACCGTGCAGATAAGGTGCTTGGCCTGAAATCAAATGGATACCGGCTTGGCAACGCGGCCAGCACCTGACCAATCACCAGTCACCGTCATTCTGTTTCATCCGAACACCGGTAGGGTTACGTCGATTGTTGGTGGAACTATCTGACTGCAATGCGTACGGCTAGAAGTCGACCTGGCCCTGCTGGCAGCGGCAACGGTCTTTACTGATGACATTGCCCAGTCAATCTCTATTGGCGACGCTCAGCACGCTGTCCTTGTCAGACGCTCTGAAAATAAAGGACATAACGGCGATTGGCGACGTTATCAATGGCGTTCATCCTGGCAGGCGATCTGATCACGACATCACCCTGTTTGGCGGTACAGGTGTCGACCTGCAAAACCTGGCGGTTGCCTCTGCAGCGGCAAAATTGGCAGCAGAGCAACGCCGGTTCACCTTTGTTGGCCTGCAGTGCGGCGCAGACTCCGCCGAGCGCAGCATAGAGTGTGATGCGCTCGGGTCAAAGGATGTAGAAAAGCAATAGCGCCCACAGGGTCAGCGCAGCGCCGGCCGCAAGAACATACACCCCGTTCCAGCCCAACCCGGCCCTCAGGGGTGA
>Ga0307486_1003404_pt1 | contig 10306 bp, 11 predicted proteins | sample CBIW02metaG_FD_203663 | JGI IMG/M metagenome (GOLD analysis project Ga0307486, IMG submission 203663) | Sea-ice brine microbial communities from Beaufort Sea near Barrow, Alaska, United States - CBIW 0.2 | ecosystem: Environmental > Aquatic > Marine > Coastal | place: USA: Alaska | collected... | reverse complement strand
ACCGGGACGTTCTTTTCGGTTTTAAGTATCTGGTCGCTATTCGGACTGAAGGGCAGCGGATAGGACAGCAGGCGATCAGTCTCTTTTTTCACTACTGCGTAACATTCACAGCTTAACTGCTCAAGTTTTTTACGATCCAGAACCGTGATATGTCCACGGCTATATTCGATTACGCCTTGACGCTGCAATTTGCCCGCTGCCTCAGTCACGCCCTCACGACGAACACCGAGCATGTTGGCAATCAGCTCTTGAGTCATGGTCAGCTTATTGCTCGGTAGGCGATCGAGGGATAGCAGAAGCCAGCGACACAACTGTTGGTCAATAGAGTGATGACGGTTGCATACCGCTGTTTGTGCCATCTGTGTAATGAGCGCCTGGGTATAGCGCAACATCAGCACCAGCAGGTCACCATGACGGTTGAACTCATCCTTTAGACGTTGGGCTGTTAGACGGTAGGCGCGGCCACCACTTTGTACAACCGCGCGGCTGGGAGTGCTTCCTCCGCCCATAAAAAGGGATATACCGACCAGTCCCTCATTGCCTACCACTGATATTTCCGCAGAGGCACCGCTTTCCATCACGTACAACAATGAAACGATAGAGTCGATCGGGAAATACACATAACGCATGGTGTCACCTGACTCGTAGAGCACTCTGCCCAGCGGTAGTTGCACACACTCAAGGTGTGAGAAGAGTCGTTCTTGAACCTCTTCAGACAGCATGCTCAGCAGATTATTGTCCTGCGGCGCTGATAGTTCAGGCATTTATCGCTCCATAATTTGCAACTCTGACAGCCTCCCACCATACGCTATTGCTGCCAATACTCTGTTCGGTACCGCACATAGGTATTGCAAGCGGCATCCTAAAGCGCATGTGCTTTACTGATAAAGTCTAGAGCTAAGTTGCAATATTTACCCTTTGCCTGATGCAATAACGTAAGGTGGTGTTTCAAGGTTCGGGATGAGAGAGTCTGAAATGACGGAACGCCCAGTCGGAGCCAAAGCAGGTGTGGCCAACGTTGGAATCATCACTTCGGTCCGCGGCAGCGTCATCGACATACGCTTTAACACTGCACTGCCCCCTGTCCATACCCTGCTGCGTGCTGGTGATGACGACCGGGTCGCAATCGAAGTACTAGCCCAGCGTGACGCAAATCATGTTCGCGGTATCGCTCTGACACCTACGCAAGGTCTAGCCCGCGGCATGCCTGTACAAAATACCGGCGGGCCGTTACAAGCGCCGGTAGGCAAGCAGATTCTGTCACGTATGTTCGATGTGTTCGGTAATACCGTTGACCGAGGACCACCCCTGAAAGACGTGCAATGGCGCTCTGTGCATAGCGCTCCGCCGCCACTGGTCAATCGGTCGACCCATTCCCAGATATTCGAGACCGGTATTAAAGCTATAGATGTGCTCACTCCGCTGGAGCGCGGGGGCAAGGCGGGTCTGTTTGGTGGTGCTGGCGTTGGCAAGACGGTGCTGCTGACTGAAATGATCCACAACATGATTGGTCATCAGGAAGGCGTTAGCATTTTCTGTGGCATCGGCGAACGTTCGCGGGAGGGTGAAGAGCTGCATCGTGAAATGAAGGGTGCCGGTGTGTTACCCAATATGGTGATGATATTCGCGCAGATGAATGAGCCTCCCGGAGCGCGCTTTCGGGTGGGGCATGCGGCACTGACGATGGCAGAGTATTTTCGCGACGATGAGCATCGAGATGTACTGCTGCTGATCGACAATATCTTCCGTTTCATCCAGGCCGGCTCTGAGGTCTCGGGGCTAATGGGTCAGATGCCCTCACGGCTGGGGTATCAACCCACTATGGGCACCGAACTGGCGGCGCTGGAAGAGCGCATCGCTAACACCAAAAATGGCGCTATCACTTCGATCCAGGCGGTATACGTACCGGCAGACGACTTTACTGATCCCGCCGCAGTACACACGTTCTCTCACTTGTCGGCATCCATTGTCCTGTCACGCAAACGTGCCAGCGAAGGCCTCTTTCCCGCCATTGATCCGTTGCAGTCCAGTTCAAAGATGATCACTCCGGGCATAGTGGGTGAGCATCACTATGCAATAGCTCAGGCCATCCGCCGGACGCTAGCCCAATATGCGGAGCTGAAGGACATCATCGCCATGCTCGGGCTGGAGCAGCTGTCGCCTGACGACCGCAAGGTGGTAGCCCGAGCACGCCGGCTAGAGCGCTTTCTCACTCAACCGTTCTTCACTACCGAACAGTTCACCAATATGAAGGGCAAGCTCGTCAGCCTCGAAGATGCGCTGGATGGATGTGAGCGTATCCTGGCGGACGAGTTCAAGGATCTGCCCGAAAGCGCGCTGTACATGATCGGCGCGGTTGATGAAGCACTTATCAAGGCAAAAACAAAATCCGAAAGGCGAGTCGTTAAGGAGGACGCCGATGCCGGGGATGTCACTTAAGATACTTTTGCCCTTTGAGGTATTCGCTAACGAAATCAACGTTACGCGTATCGTCGTCGAGACGGTACGGGGTTCATACGGTTTGTTGCCACATCGTCTGGACTGTGTTGCGGCGCTGACACCGGGCATTCTCAGTTTTATGTCGACATCAGAAGGTGAGGTGTTCGTAGCCCTGGACGAAGGGGTGCTGGTAAAGACGGGACCAGATGTTGTGATCTCCGTTCGGCGTGCGCTGCGTGGTCAGGATCTGACGCATTTGCGCGATGCGGTCGAGCAGGACTTTCTCAGCCAAAACGCTCAGCAAACCGAGATGCGTGCGGCGATGGCGCGCTTGGAGACAGGCTTCATGCGGCGCTTCGTCTCGATGCAGGATCGATGGTCATGAGTCGCGGCCCCAAACGTACCCGCTCCGCTTCGGTAGATGTCAATCAGGAAATGGCGCGACAGGTCGGAGCCAAGGCCAGGCGCAAGCTCAAGGCACGCCGCAACGGCCCGCCGGGGGTATGGTCCGGCCTGGGCATGATGGGGCTGATTGGCTGGTCGGTGGCGCTACCCACACTCTTGGGTGCCGCGCTGGGTCTGTGGCTTGATCAACACTACCCCGGTGGCCGCTCCTGGACGCTGGCTCTGCTTGTCGCAGGCCTGAGCATAGGTTGTCTAAATGCCTGGCACTGGGTATCCAAAGAAGAAAAATCCATGCACGACGAACGGGAGGATGACGATGCCTGATAACGGCATGACAGCTTTGGTTTGGGTGGGCGCGCTGTTCGCCGGAGTTCTGTTGGGTGCAGTCTTTTTTGGTGGCCTCTGGTGGACGGTTCGTCGTGGCACCACCTCGGCGACACCGGCACGATGGTTTGTCGGCAGCCTGGTTGTACGAACCGCTATTGTGCTGGCGGGATTCTACGCCATCGGCATGGACCAACCGCTGCGCCTGGGACTCTGCATGTTGGGCTTTCTTCTGGCACGCTTCATTGTCTTGCGCGTAACCTCTGGAGATCAGTCATGCGCCTGACCCCTGATGCCTTGATATTCTGGCAATACGGCTTTTTCAAAATCAATGCCACCATCCTATTCACCTGGATATTGATGGCGATTCTAGTACTGGGTGCTGCGTTTATTACACGTCGTCTAGTTACCGGTCACGAACGTTCGCGCTGGCAAGATCTACTGGAAATTGTGGTGACCGCAATCATGGGGCAGATCGAAGATGTCGGGCTGCAGAACCCGCGGCGCTACCTCGCCTTTTTAGGCACCTTGTTCCTGTTCATTGCCGCCGCGGCACTATCCACCGTGATTCCCGGCTTCGAGCCACCCACCGCATCTCTCTCGACCACTGTAGCACTCGCCTTCTGCGTGCTGGTGGCAGTGCCTCTGTTTGGTATTTCGGGACGAGGGCTGCTGGCTTACCTGAAAACCTATGTGCAACCAACGCCGATCATGTTGCCCTTCAATATCATCAGTGAGGTCTCGCGCACTTTGGCGCTGGCGGTACGACTGTTCGGCAACATGATGAGCGGCACCATGATCATCGCCATTCTGCTTTCGATCACACCGCTAGTCTTTCCCATCGTAATGACGATGCTGGGATTACTCACTGGCATGGTACAAGCCTACATTTTTACCATTCTTGCGGCCGTGTATATCGCTGCAGCCACGCAAAATAACAACGTGATAAAACCGTCCTCACCGGCGCCACAATCATGAACCGCTCCCCTGTCTTTATTCAACTAACACCTCCCATTCTTCTCAAACACAGGAATACCTAATGGACGCTCTCACTTGGATCGCAGTCGTCTCCATCATTATGGCTGGCCTAACCACGGGTTTTGGCACGATGGGCCCCGCACTGGCTGAAGGTAAAGCCGTATCGGTTGCGCTGACCTCATTAGCTCAGCAGCCTGATGCATCAGCGACCATCACTCGCACTCTTTTCGTTGGCCTGGCAATGATCGAATCCACTGCCATTTATTGTTTTGTGGTGTCGATGATCCTTCTGTTTGCTAATCCCTTCTGGAATGCTGCGATTGCTGCAGCTGCCCAGGCGGCTGGAAAGTAAATCATGCTCATCGACTGGTTCACCGTGGGTGCGCAAGCGCTGAATTTCATCATTCTGGTGTGGCTGATGAAACGTTTTCTGTATCAACCAGTGCTAAACGCAATTGCAGCACGGGAGCAAAAAATTGCAGCGCAGCTGGCCGACGCCGCTGCAACCAAGGCGGAGGCTCACAATCAACAAAACGAGTTCGAACTAAAAAGCCAGGCCTTCGATGACCAGCGCGCTGAGTTGTTGCAACAGGCCATCGAGACAGCTGCGGCCGAAGCCGAACGTTTACGGGCTCAGGCACGGACTGCAGCCGACGCTGCCACAGCAGCACGCGCCAGAACGCTGCTGAGTGATACGCAGCATTTGCATGCCGATATCGTGCGTCGCACCCAGCAACAGGTGCTGTCCATTTCTCGTCGTGTCTTGATCGACCTAGCCGATGTCAGCCTTGAGCAGAAAGCCTGCGACGTCTTTATCCAACGCATCAAAGCAGTTGATAGCGCCGTATTGGACGCACTGGATACGGCAATCAAATCGACCTCCAAGGCTGAACCTGCTCTGCTGCGCAGTGCCTTTGTATTACCGCAAGAACAGCAAACGGCTATTCAAACTGCGTTGGACGAAAGGTTTGGCCAATCGATTCCCCTCAAGATCGAAACCGCTCCCGAACTGGTTGGCGGTATAGAACTCAGCGCCCGCGGACAGAAGCTGGCCTGGAGTGTTGCGGACTATCTGAGCGCCTTATCGTCCAGCGGAAAAGATAGTGACGAGGGAACGGTGATCCCATGACAACGGACATACCCGACACCCCTTCCCTGCTTGATGTTTACGACCGCGCGTTCACAGAGCTTGACCAACGACTGGGCACCTTCAAGCAGACCCTTCAGCCGCGAGAGGTGGGAACAGTCGCCAGCGTATCCACTGGCATTGCGCGGGTTATTGGATTGCAGCACGCGAGTTTTGAAGAGTTGCTGGTGTTTCCCGGTGGCTTGTCCGGTATTGCATTCAACCTCAACGAGGACAGCATCGACGTCGTGTTATTGGGTGACTATGCCCATCTGCAGGCAGGCCAGGAAGTCCAGCGCACCGGCCGAGTGATGGACGTGGCAGTGGGCGATGCCTTGCTCGGGCGCATGATCGACCCACTGGGACGCCCACTGGATGGCCTGGGGCGTGTAACAACCAGCAAGCGCCTGCCGATCGAACGACCCGCCGCAGCCATCATGGATCGCGCCCCAGTGATGGAGCCTTTACAGACCGGTTTGAAAGTCCTCGACGCGCTTATACCCATCGGCCGAGGCCAACGCGAGTTGATTCTTGGTGACCGCCAGACTGGCAAGACAGCTATCGCTCTGGACGCCATCTTCAACCAGCGCGGCAAAGATGTCCTTTGCGTCTACTGCGCCATTGGCCAACGTGCGTCGGCGGTGGCAAAAGCGGTGGCAAACCTGCGCGAAAGAGGCGCCTTGGACTACACCGTAGTAGTGGTCGCCGAGGGTAACGAGGCCCCTGGCCTATCCTATATTGCGCCCTACGCGGCCACCAGCATCGCCGAGCACTTCATGGAGTCAGGCCGCGATGTGCTGATCATCTACGACGACCTTACCCATCACGCGCGCGCCTACCGGGAGTTGTCTTTGCTGCTGCGGCGCCCGCCAGGACGAGAGGCCTTTCCAGGAGATATTTTCTACATTCACTCTCGCATGCTCGAGCGGGCTACCCACCTCAATCAAGAGTGCGGTGGCGGCTCGATGACCGCGCTGCCCATCATTGAAACCGAGGCGCAGAATATATCGGCTTACATTCCAACCAACCTGATATCCATCACTGACGGGCAGATCGTATTATCCCCGGCGCTGTTCGAGCTTGGCGTTTTACCGGCTATCGATGTGGGACAGTCTGTATCGCGGGTAGGCGGTAAGGCTCAGCAAGCAGCCTATCGGGCAGTAGCTGGAGATCTCAAGCTGGCCTACGCACAATTTGAGGAGTTAGAAACCTTTGCCCGCTTTGGTGCTCGGCTAGACGAGGATACCCGGCAATCCATCGGTCATGGCAAACGCATCCGAGCTTGCCTGGGCCAGTCTGAGTTCTCCCCCGTATCGGTATCGGCTCAGATCGCCATATTGCTTGCGCTGAACACGGGCCTTTTCGACACGGTGCCGCTGGAGCGCATGACGGCAGCTCAAAAGGCAGTGGAAGAGGCGGCCAATGAACTGCCCGAAGACCTTGGCAAGCGCTTGACCGCAGGGGATCGACTGTCCGACGCTGATCGAGAGCAAGTGACTGCAGCTGCCCGCGGGGTTCTGACTGCTTTTCAAGATGCAACGTCGAGCGCAACCATGCTTTCAACATCGGCCGAAGCCGATCCGGTGCAACACTGATGACTGCCAACCTGACAACGCTGCGGCGTCAGATTGCAAGTGCAGGCGATCTAAAGTCTGTTGTGCGCACTATGAAGGCATCTGCGGCGTCGGCTATTGGTCAGTATGAAAGGTCAGTGGCTGCTCTGGCCGATTACGCTGGTACGGTTGAAATCGGACTCGGTCAATGTTTGCGCTCTGCCAATCCAATGGGTGCTCATACAGGCGACTTATCATCACCCACTGGCAATGCCGCGGTGCATGCCATCGTATTCGGATCTGACCAGGGATTGGTCGGTCGATTCAATGAAGCGGTAGTCGAGCACGCAGTAGCGGCATTAACGACGTCACCGGCGCCAACAAAAACCAAGGTCTGGGCGGTTGGCGAGCGTGTCCATGTACGACTTCTTGATGCCGACATAGTGCCTGAAGGTGCATTTTTAGTCCCCGGGACGGTGAAGCTTATTACGCGGCTGGTAGGAGAAATCCTGGAAGAGGTTCAGAACACACCAAACGGACCCATGGACGAAGCCCAGAGTGCAATCCTGATGCTTTTTTACAACCGCCCGACATCTGACGGCTATGAGCCGGTGAGTCAGCGACTGCTCCCGCTGGACGTTGAATGGCAACGCAGACTGGCTCAACAGCCCTGGCCTGCTGTGCAACGCCCTGAAGTACTGGACACAAGCTCGCAAACACTGCGCGCCTTTATCCGTGAACATCTGTTCGTTTCGCTGTTTCGTGCCAGCGCGGAGTCTCTGGCTAGCGAAAACGCCAGTCGTCTCGCGGCCATGCAGCGCGCCGACCGTAACATCGGCGAACTACTGCAGGAGCTTCATGCTCGTTTTCACCGGTTACGTCAGGCTGGAATTGATGAAGAACTATTTGATGTCATCGCCGGCTTCGACGCCCTGTTGCCGGAATAGGCGCTCATTTCTCGGCGGCTTTCACTAAAGAGTTGTGCAGCTGATCCTTGAGATGCGCCCGATCAGTCTTCATCTGTATGAAATTCTCGTCGGACACCGGCAGGTTCTGCTTCTCAAGCGTCTGAATTTCCTTGTCCAGTGCGGCATATTCCTTCAACTGTTTTTTGAAGTGTCCATCGTGCTCGCTGAGGTGGTCGATCAGGTCGCTGTATTGTGGAAAGTCATGATGAAGCTCGTGGTTCGAAACGCCCATCTAAATTTCTCCTGGTTAATGCTGATTTATTAAGCTGAGTACCTTTGCAAGGTTTTGAGCTGATCAGGAGCCAAATGGCTCAAACCGCCCAAAGCCCGGAAATACAAGGTGCCAGTCTTAACATTGGAGGACACCAATAGCCATTCGTTCCTGCCTGTCCTCACTCCGCACCACAAATCCGCTATTCTTAATTGGCTTTCCCCCTCAAGAGTAAAGGCCTACGCAGCTTCCGACTCATCTGAGATCGCTTCAACATCTTAATTCTAGACAGATCCAAAACGATGAACACCGTTGGAAAAACTGGCGTGATGGCAAGGTAGAGCGCAAGCGCGTCTATTACCAATTGCATGACGGCAAGTCGTTTGCCGTGGGTTATTTCGTCAACGGGTCCAGCCCTGCTGCGGCTGCAAAGCTGCTCGACGATGCTGCCCAGGCTCTGCAAGCCAATACCGAAGGCACACCATAGCCGAGCAGCTTTGTTACCGCAGATGAGCAAGCAAACAGTAAAACCTGAAAACCCTGAAAAGCGGGGCCTTATAGCAAACAAGTTTTGGTGCTCGACCGGTGCCCCGTCACCTCTCGTGCCCCTAAGATTATAGACCCTGCAACATCACTGCTGCTCTTTCATGTCAGCTACTGAATCAATGGCTTCATCATTTTCACGGCGACTAATGATCGAGGCGCCCACCAAGTCACCCGTGACGTTCAACGCGGTCGCCCCCATTCCGACAAGTGCGTCAATCGCTGCAAGAAGAGCAACCGTCTCGATCGGCAGACCGACTTGAGCAAACACGGTCGCGATCATGATAAGCCCTGCCCCAGGCACACCAGCCGTCCCTATCGTTGCCAAAGTTCCAACTATCACGATTTGAACCATCTGCATCAGATCCAGTGGCACACCCATCACATTGGCTGCGAACACAGCCGATATCGCTATCCTGATTGCCGCTCCATCCATGTTGATCGTTGCCCCGAGGGGCAGAACAAAACTAAAGACCCTATCGGACAGTCCCATGTTGCGGGCAGCATTCATTGTGATCGGCAATGTGCCGGAGCTACTCTGAGTAGCGAAGGCTGTAATGATGGGGGTTCTTGCGTACCGAATAAACTTGCACACTTTAACGCCCGATACCAGCATGGCCACACCGTAGAGACCTGCGTGCACGACTAAGGCTATGTATAACACCAGCACCATACTTGCCAATGATGAAATAGTAGCGGTCCCTTGCTTCGCAACAGTTCCGGCCACAATAGCGAATATTCCGATTGGCAAGTATTGAAGGACGCCACGCATGATCATCATCGTAGCTTCGTTGAGCCCCTCGACAACCTTCAGCACCTGTCTGGCGGCATCGCCATGAACAGTCGATTGGCGCAGTTTTAGGAGCGCAAGGCCAAAGGTCACAGCTGTAAATATGATGCCAAGCATATTCATCTGAGCAAAGGCGGCGAACAGATTATCCGGAACCACGCTGAGCAGAACCTGAACGATACTCGCCTGACTCTTCACATCCACCATGGCCTGGGTATCAATCTGCATTCCAGTGCCTGGAGACAGCGCTGACGCTACGGCAATACCCACAATCATGGCAATCGCTGTCGTCAGCAGATACCAGGCGATCGTTTTCTTGGCTAAACCCCCTACACTACTGGCACTCCCTTGGTTGATACCCACAATCAAGGTAAACAACACAATAGGGACGATCAGGAATTTCAACAGCCTCAATAGAAGTTCGCCGAGGGGAGAAAACCAGTCAACCACTGATTGCCCGGCAAACAACCCGACGACAATACCCAGGATCAACGCGATGGTTATGCGGAGTACCAGAGATGACTCTGCATACCTTTTATATAATACGTACATGGCTTTTACTCTGGATTGACTGTGGGCCAGCAACAGGAACAGCACCTGTCGCTTGCTGTTAATGCGCCGACAAACCCATTCCTTTGGGTAACGCATACTAGCTCAGATGATTGATGCACGCGCTGCTGGCACATCGGATGAGACCAACTGATGAATTGGGTGATAGGCAAAAAGCAATAGCACAACAGCAAAACAATCGTCATCCGCAGGTTTGTCTACTAAGCGTTAGACATTGGTGGTTTATGCGTTTTCTATCAACCAGTCTTTAAACAGCTTTGTGGCAGAAGACATTGGCCGGTAAAGGTCGTGTACAACGAACTCAGCCAGCCCTGTTTCCACATAATAATCTGTCACACGAACCAAGCTTCCCTTACTGATCGCATCGGCAGCCATGAATCCCCATCCGAGGCCAACACC
>Ga0307486_1003403_pt1 | contig 10307 bp, 8 predicted proteins | sample CBIW02metaG_FD_203663 | JGI IMG/M metagenome (GOLD analysis project Ga0307486, IMG submission 203663) | Sea-ice brine microbial communities from Beaufort Sea near Barrow, Alaska, United States - CBIW 0.2 | ecosystem: Environmental > Aquatic > Marine > Coastal | place: USA: Alaska | collected... | reverse complement strand
CGCCTTTCGGACAGCCGTCTATGCGGTGATTGCTGTTCTGGCGGTTCTGATCGTGACCGGCGCCGGAGCTTTCGTATTCGTGCAGCAGACCCTTGAGCGTGAAATCGAACAGCAGATCCTGGACGAACAGGTCATGCTGCGCGAGATCTATGAAAAGGGTGGTGAAACCGCGCTGATCCGCACGATTGCCGAGATCAACAATCCGGTCGTTCCGTCGCTCCATGCGATCGGGGTTTTCGGGCCGGACGGATTGAAGCTTGCCGGGAATATCTCCGATCTGCCCAGCCGCGGCAGTTTTCACCGCACGACCCTGACGCTTGACGGGACCGGCGATGTGCCGCTTCCGTTTTATGTCCACAGCATCCTGTTTGACCGGATTGTTCTGGTGATCGGGCATGATCTTTCGCTGATCGCGGCGACAGAGCGACGGCTGCTGGCAGCACTTCTCTGCTCGGGTCTTCTGGCAGGCGGCGTTATCCTGTTAATCGGCTATGCCGCCAGCCGCAAAAGTCTGCACAAGCTGAACGATCTTGAAACCACACTGGATCACGTCTCACAGGGAAACTCGGAAATTCGCGTGCCGGTGACCGGAGAGAACGATCAGATCGACCGCATTTCACACCGGGTCAACACGCATCTCGACCGCCTCTCCAGCCTGATGGTGACAACGCGGTCCACAGCGATTGCCATCGCCCATGATCTGAAAACCCCGCTGTCGCGCGCCCATCTGTCGCTGCAAACGGCGTTTTCGCGCATCGACGATGGGCAGGATCCCCGTGATGCATTGGAAAAGACCGAAGCCGAGCTGGAACGGTTGAACCGGATTTTCGACACCATACTGCGCATTTCGCGGATCGAAACCGCGCCGCAAGATGCCGAGTTCCGCAGTTTCGCCTTGCCGCCGTTGTTGATCGACCTTGCCGAAACCTTTGCCCCCATGGCCGAGGAAGACGGGCAATCCCTGAAACTTTCGCTGCCCGGCACGCCCGTGTCCGCCGTATTTGGTGACGAACGCATGGTCCGGCAAATGATCGTCAACCTGATCCAGAACGCGATGCGCCACGGCACGGCTGGGAACTTGATCACCATTGAGCTGCAACAGGCGGACGGGCGGTGCATCGTTGATATCGCGGATCACGGCCCCGGCATTCCGCAGGACGAACGTGCAAGGGTGTTCGAAGCGTTCTACCGGCTTGACAGCAGCCGGTCAGGGGGCGGCGGTGGTCTGGGGCTGGCCTTGGTCAAGGCAATCGCACAGCGTCACGACATCGCAATAGATCTTGCCGACAATGCCCCCGGCCTGCGTGTGCGCCTGACCTTCCCACCGGCCCGACCTGTCAGCCCGGCAAGCGAACTTGTCGGATAGTTAAACTTTCCCAAAGGCTGTGGAAAAGAATCCCCTCCAGATTGAAGCCATCAAGTTTCACTCTGGAAAGGAAGACTCCGATGAAAACCCTGAACAAACGCGCTGTGGCGGCCATAGCCGGTCTGATGACCGCGGCATCGTTGGGGGTGACCGCCTTCGCGGCAGGAACCGAAACCACGGTGCCGGAAAATACAGCAGTGGTTACCAAGGCAGCCGCTGACGCAACATCATCCTATGCAACGCAAAAAGAGCTACTGAAGACCGCTGATGCCGCACTGGCGACCCTGACGAATGTCCGCTCGGCCCGTAAGGCGCTGTTCAACAACGACATCGAAACTGCCAAAACCGATCTTGCCAAGGCGACAAAGGCGCTGACCGAAGGCGAGGCTGACCTGACGGCCCTGCATGTCGCCGATACCGACAAGACTGACGGCAAGGCCGAATACCTGCCTTTCGATATGTCGATGATGCTGACCGACAGTTTCCAACCGACCGCAGAAAACAAGGAAGCGCTGCAAAAGGCAGGAAGTCTGATGCAGAGTGGCGACAAGGACAATGCAATCGAAGTCCTGCGTGTTGCCTCGGTTGATCTGAATATCTCGGCGGCATTGCTGCCCGACACGCCCAGCGCCGCGAGCCTGAAGAAGGCCGCAGAAATGATCGACGGCAAGAATTTCTTTGGCGCGAACCTCGAACTGAAATCCATCGAGGATTCGGTGATCGTGCGGACGTTCGGCATCAATGCGATCCCGGTACAGGGCAACGCGGGCTGAACCGCCGCGCCGTTCCACGGCCCTTCGCAAGAGGGGCCGTGAACCTTCCCCACACCCAATACCAACAAGTGAGGCTGTGATGAACATCGAGACCCCACCGCAGGCCGCCACGGCCCATGCCGTTGTCGAAAGGCTGCGCACTCATCTCAACGGCGCGATTGTCGGGCAGACGGCCTTTGTCGACCGGTTGCTGCTGGCGCTGTTCGCCGATGGTCACATTTTGGTCGAAGGCGCGCCCGGATTGGCCAAGACCAAGGCGATCACCACGCTGTCCCGCGCCATTGCCTGCGACGAAAAGCGCATCCAGTTCACGCCAGACCTGTTGCCCGGAGATCTGACCGGGACCGAGGTCTATCGCCCCGAACACGGCACCTTCACATTTCAGCGCGGTCCACTGTTCCACAACCTGATTCTGGCCGACGAGATCAACCGCGCCCCCGCCAAGGTGCAATCTGCCCTGCTCGAGGCGATGGCGGAACGCCAGATCACCGTCGGCGGCACGACCTATCCGTTGCCGCGTCTGTTCATGGTCATGGCCACCCAGAATCCGATCGAACAGGAAGGCACCTATCCCCTGCCCGAAGCACAGCTTGACCGGTTCCTGATGCATCTGCGCATCGGCTTTCCCGATCCGGCCGCCGAACGGACCATCCTGAAAATCGTCCGCGGCGAGGCGATGGGCGAAGCCCCCCCGCCGGTCGCGGCCGTGACAGAAGACATGATACACGCCGCACGGCGCGAGGCGTTGCAGGTCCATGTTTCTGACGCGCTGGAAGACTACATGCTGCACCTGATCTTTGCCACGCGCAGCCCCGCGGGCACGGGTGCGGGCGGCAGTGTCGCGGACAAGATCGCCTGGGGTGCCAGCCCCCGGGGCACCATCGCGCTGGACCGCTGCACCCGGGTTCATGCCTGGATGCGCGGCGCCGACTTTGCCACACCGCTGGACGTGCAGGCGGTCGTCCATGATGTGCTGCGCCACCGTCTGATCCTGACCTTCGAGGCCGAGGCCGATGGCATAACCCGCGACGGGCTGATTGACGATCTGGTCGCCTCTGTCCCGGTGAGTTGAGGAGGTTTCCCATGCCTGCCGCCCAAACGTTCATCCCCGGAATCGAGATCGCCCCAAGCGCGCTGATCCGCGCCCGCCCCGACCGCGCCGTCACCGGCTTTGCCCCCGGCGGGCGCGTTGCCACCCATATGTGGGGCGCGAACCGGTTGATCTTTCACGGGCGGGGCATGGAATATGCAGAATCCCGCGCCTATCAGCCCGGCGACGAAGTTCGCAGCATCGACTGGCGTCTGACGGCACGCAGCACCACGGTGCATACCAAGCTGTTTCACGAAGAACGCGAACGTCCAGTCTATCTGCTGCTCGATCTGCGGGCGATGATGCAATTCGGCACAAGGGTCCGGTTCAAGGCACATCTGGCCGCCGAGATTGCGGCGATGCTGGCATGGGTCGGGCTTGACGGTGGTGACCGTGTTGGCGGTTTCATTCTGACGCGGGCCGGACTGCTGGAATTTCCGGCCGCCCGCACCCGCCGCGCCATACTCGCCTTTCTGCATGCGGCAAGCGAGGCGACCCGGTTGGACCATCCCACCGGCACGGAACCGCCGCTGCACGAGGCCATGCGCAAGCTGCGCCATGTCTGCCGCCCCGGCACTCTGGTGTTTGTGATCAGCGACTTTGCCGATCATGGGCCGGGCGTTGAACAGGAGTTGCGCCGCCTGTCTCACCGCGCCCATATCACGCTGATATCGGTCCATGATCCGCTTGACGCCCATCTGCCGCCGCGCGGCGGACGGCTGAGCGACGGCGCATCAGTGCTCGCCATCGGCGCGATGAGCCGCGCCGATCTGGCCGCCCACGCCCGCGCTTTTTCCGACCGTCAGGCGGCGCTGCAACTTCTGTCCCGTCAGACCGGCATGGTCTGGCACGAGATCGGCACCGCGGGCGATCCCAAGACGCTGCTGCGCCCACGCCGCACCACACCAACGGCCCGAACGTCGCGAAGGAACGCCGCATGACCCCGCCCCTGTCGCCCGATATTCAGGCCGAACTGGCAAAGCTGCACGACATCCGCCTGCCGGACCCGATTGGATGGTGGCCGCTGGCGCCCGGTTGGTGGGCCCTGATCGTGCTGGCGGCACTGGGGGTTATTGCCGCGCTCGTCGTTGCCGTCCGCCACCGCCGAACCGTGCGATACGCGGCGCTGCGCGAACTTGCCGGGCTGAAAGCGCGGTTGGGCGATGACGCCGACAGACCGCACCTTGCGACCGATCTTGCCGTCCTGTTGCGCCGCGTCGTTCTGACCGGCCCCGAAGCGCGCAGGCTTGGCCCGCTCAGCGGGGCAGATTGGGCCAGCGAACTGCGCCGTGATCCCGGCGGCTTTTCGCGCTCTGCCGCCAACCTCATCGCCGATGCCCCCTATGCACGGGCGCAACCCGGCATCGACCTGCGCCATACCATGGACGAGGCCGAGGTCTGGATCAGGAGTCACGCGCGATGATCTTTCCCATCTCCTTTCTCTGGCCCCTCGCCTTTCTCGCCCTGCCCGCCCCAATGCTGGTGCGATTGGCGATGAAACCGCTGCCGCAATCGCCCTCGGGCGCGCTGCGTGTGCCGTTCTTTTCGACGTTGCGGCGGCAAGGCACCACCGGCACGCACAGACGGTTGCAAGGCTGGCTGCGGCTGGCGGCAGCAGTGGTGATCTGGATCCTGCTGGTCACGGCTCTGGCCCGCCCTGCCATGGTCGGCGCTGCAATGCCCCTGCCCGCCGAAGGGCGCGATATCATGATGGCGATTGACCTTTCGGGCAGCATGGGGCGCGAGGATTTCGCGCTGAACCGACAGGTCACCACGCGGCTGGGCGTTGTGAAGCAAACCGCCGACGATTTCATTGCCCGGCGCAAGGGTGACCGGATCGGGCTGGTGCTGTTTTCCGACCGTGCCTATCTTCAGGCGCCGCTGACCTTTGATCGCGATGTGGTGCGCGAGCTTCTCGATCAGGCCGAGGTCGGGCTGACCGGCACCGAAACCGCCATCGGAGATGCCATCGCCATTGCCGTCAAACGGCTGAAGGATCGCCCTGCAAACGAACGGGTGCTGGTCCTGCTGACCGATGGCGCCAGCAATGCGGGCGTGATGACACCCTTGGCCGCTGCCGAACTGGCCCGGACGCTGGGCGTCAAGATCTATACCATTGGTGTGGGCGCGCAGCGGATGGCAGTCGATGCCGCATTCGGCAGACAGATTGTCGATCCTTCGCAGGATCTGGACGAGGCCACGCTGACCGGGATCGCTCAGATCACCGGCGGGCTTTATTTCCGCGCGACCGACATTGATGGTCTGGCGGGTGTTTACCGCGAGATCGACAAGCTGGAGCCTGTCGCTGACGATCCGTTGTTCATGCGGCCCACCGTTTCCCTGTTCTATTGGCCCCTCGGCGGCGCGCTGGCGCTGTTCGCGCTCTTGGCGCTTGGATCGCTCGGCTTTCGGCTGGGCGCGAACCGCAGCCGAACCAAAGAGGTGATGCCATGACACCGACGGCATTTCATTTCCTGCGCCCCGAATGGCTGTTGGCGCTTATTGCGGTGGCATTGATCGTTGCGCTGGCGATCCGTAGGATACGCCATGGTCAAAGCGATGGCTGGAGCGGGGTGGTGGATGCCCACCTGATGCCGCACCTGACAGTTCCCGGCGCGGCGCGGCGCGGATCGCGCGGCTGGATCGCGGCCCTTTGCGCTGCCCTGATCGCGTCGGTTCTGGCGATGGCCGGGCCGACCTGGGAACGCCTGCCGGTGCCGGTCCATGGCGGGGCTGATCCGACGGTTATCGTCCTCAGCCTCGCTCAATCGATGAACGGAACCGATCTGGTGCCCAGCCGCCTGACCCGCGCGGTGCACAAGCTGCGTGATATGCTGACCCGTGAAAAGGGTGGTGATATCGGGCTGGTGATCTTTGCCGACCGCCCCTTCGTGGCCGCCCCGCTGACCGCAGATGCCGAAGTGATCCGCCAGATGCTGCCCGATCTATCGACAGACCTGATGCCAGTGCTGGGCAACCGTCTGGATCTGGCCATCACCGAGGCACAGGGGCTTTTATCGCGCGCCCAAGCGTCAAGGGGCCGCATCGTGGTGATCGCTGACGACGCCGGGCCGAACCCTGCCGCCAGTGTGAGCGCGGCCGGAGCAGCACAACGCGCGGGCTATGCGGTGAACGTGCTGGGCGTTGGCACTGTTGCAGGCGCAGAATTGCACACCGCTGATGGCCGCGCGATCACCGGCCCTGACGGGCAGTCGGTCATTGCGCGGCTGGATGTCGCCGGGTTGACGGCGCTTGCGCAGGCGGGCGGCGGACAGTTTTCTACCGTCACGCCGGGTGATGCCGATATTGCCAGTCTGCTGCCCACCCCTGCGTCCGAGATCACCGGGCCGGGGCGGAGCAGCGATCTGGTCACGGACAGCTGGCACGATGTTGGTTACCTGTTGCTGATCATCCCGGTTCTGCTTGCCCCCTTTGCCTTCCGCCGAGGGCTGTTTTTTCTCCTGCCGCTGCTGTTGGTCGGGTTTGGCATGGCTCCGGGTGGCGCGCGGGCCGAGGGGTGGCGCGATCTGACACAGACCCCCGATCAACAGGGGCAAAGCGCCTTTGACGCGGGCCAATACGCAATCGCAGCACAGGCGTTTCGCAGCGCCGATCACAAGGCCGCCGCCCTGTATCGCGCCGAAGATTTCGAGGCGGCGGCAGCGCTTTATGGCGCATCGGAACGGGTGACTGGGCCGGACCGCTATAATCTGGGCAATGCGCTGGCCAAGGCAGGCCAGTTTGAAAAGGCCCTTGCCGCCTACGACGGGGCGCTGAACGAAACGCCCGACGATGCGGATGCAAGGTTCAACCGTGATCTGGTGGCCCGGTTGGTGGAGCAACAGAAACAAGAGAACGAAACCTCTGAGGATCAGAAGAAAGATCAGCAATCGCAACCGGGCGGTGAAGCAGAATCCGAGGGTCAGAAAGCTGCGCAGCCTCAGGATAGTGCGCAAGGACAGGATCAGCATTCGGGCGACGCGGCTGACGGACAACAGGGCAAACCGCAGGAATCCGAAGCGGCCACTGCAACACCCGGGGATGAAAGCGGCGAACCCGCTGCCGCCGGGACTGACCCCGAACCGCGAGACGGCGCGCAATCATCCGACCCCTCCGCCAGCGATGCGCAGCTCGGCCAACCCGGAGAGGATAGCACGGATCAAACCCAGACGCCGCAGACCGTTGGTAACGGATCTCCCGGCGATCAGGCTGCAAAAGAGCTGAAGAACCGGATGGATCTGGCGTTCGACGGAGACGGAACGCCCGCCGCAGAGGGCGAAAAGCCGACCGCACAAGCCAGTGGTCCGGCATTGGATCAGGCGGCAGAACAGCAATTGCGTGCGGTACCGGACGATCCGTCGGGTCTTTTGCGCGCCCGCATCCGTCAACACTATGCCCGCCTGCGCGCGGCCAGTCAGTGAGGATAAGACGATGATCAGACACAACCTTTCCGCTCTCGCCCTGCTGACGCTGACGACACTGGCAACGACGGCATTTGCCGATGGGCTGAGCGCGCGGATCAGTTCCGACAGTGTGGCCATGGGCGACAGCTTTCAGCTTACGCTCCGCGCCGATCCCGCAGAGCTGACAGCAGCGCCAGACATCTCCGCGCTGAATAGGGATTTCGATATTCTGGGCACGTCGAAATCGATGCAGACCCGCGTCATCAATGGGGCACGCTCGGAAACTGTCGCCTGGATCATCACTCTGGCACCGCGAAACCCGGGCCACCTGACCATCCCGTCCTTAAACGCCGGAGCGTCGAGCAGCGATGCGCTGACCCTCGATGTGGCCGATGCCGCGAACCTGCCGCCAGTCTCAAATCTGCCGGGCGCGAGTGGGATCACTGTCGATCTGAAACCGGGCGCATATTATGTTCAACAAGAGATGCCGCTGACGGTACAGATCACCATCGCCCCGGGGTTTCGCGACGGCGCGATCGAAGCTCCGCAAAGCCCCGACTTTGTTCTGGAACAGCGCGGCGAGGATCGGGTCAGCCGTCCGGCACAAAAGGGCGCGGCGCTGACGGTGATCGAGCGCGACTATCTGTTGCGCCCGCAGAAAAGCGGCACGCTGACCGTCGCGCCCTTCACCCTTCGCGGCACGGCAGACGACATATCGCCGATCTCTGCGCCCCGGCGTGATCCCTTTGCCAGCTTGTTCGGCGGGGCCGGATCGCCCTTTGCGCGGATGCTGGCGCCCGGTCGCCCGGTCACCCTGCGCAGCGCGCCCCTGACGGTGGAGATCAAGGCGAAACCCGACGCCTCGGCGGACTGGTTCCTGCCCGCCAGGGACGTCAGTCTTTCGGCCCGCTGGGACCCGGAAACCCCATCGTTCCGCGTCGGCGAGGCGGTGCTGCGCCACGTCCGGATCACAGCCCTTGGCGCCACCGGCGTGCAACTGCCCGATCTGGCCCTGCCCGAGGCGGCGGGCGCGCGGGTCTATCTGGACCGGTCCGATCTGGGCACGGTCAATACGCCTGACGGCCCTTCTGCGGTGCGCGATTTCAGCTATTCCATCGTGCCGACCTCGGGTGGCACGCTCACCCTGCCCGAAGTGACAGTGCAATGGTTCGACACCGCCAGCGAAACCTCCCGCGTGGCGATGCTTCCTGCCGAGACTTTAATGGTTGATGGTCCGGTGACCCCTGCCCCGAGCGCGCAAACCGGCGCGACCCTGCCTGCGCCTGCCCTTGCCGACACCGGGCACAGGCGGCAGGGCACGATCTGGCTCTGGGTCATCGGTCTAACCTTTGTCGCCATGGCCGGGGCAATCTTTCTATCCCGCCGGTCTCGCAGATTGCAGGGCAGTGCGTTGAGAGCAGCGGAACGGCGCGCGTCCATGGTCCGGATCGAAACCGCCTGCGCCGCCGGAGATAATGCCGCCGCCTATGGGGCGACGGTGGCGTGGTCGCAACTCGCAGCCCGCTGCGGCGAAGTGGGCCTAAGCGCCCGCCTTGCCGCCTTTCGCGATCTTCGCACCCGCTGGCAGGATCTGGAAACCCGCGTGTTTGCTGGTGAAGTCAGCAGCGCATGGGACGCGGACGGTTTTTTGAAAGCCATTCGTGCCACCGACCGGCGTGTTGACTGGCGGTGGCCCCTGCCCCGCCGCGCGGTTCTGCCGCCGCTCTATGCGCCGCTTCCTTCAGCGAACCTGTCGCATTTGTAAAATTCGCGCAATAACCACGTCCGCTGGCCCGCCTATCTTTCCTCATCGGACGACAGCGCTATGAGGGAGATGGCCAAGGCGGAACAGAACGTTCTGGTGTTGCAGGGCGGCGGTGCGTTGGTTGCCTATCAGGCAGGTGTATTTCAGACGTTGGCCGAGGATGGATTCGACGTTGATTGGATCGCCGACATCTCTATCGGCGCGCCGCTGCAATATGTGGTGGAAAACGCGGGCGCCGATTTGCTGTGCACTTTTTCAGATCGACGAAGGCCTCGTGAACAAGGGCGTCGCCACTGTGGTGGACAATGGGGCAGATCCCTTGTCATCAGCCACGGCTGGTACATGAACCGACCGCGCGGCACGGGTGGTTGACGTGCTGTCAAAATGCCGCCACGCCGGTTTTAATGATCCGGTGATCGGATCTGCGGCCACAATTTGCTCCACGCGGCGCAGGCGCGGATCTGCGTTATCAGCAGGTTCGTCAGGCCCGGCCTGCGATATAGGTGGCAAAACCTGCCTGCTTGCGTTTCAGTGACAGAGGTTGGCCGGATTGCAGGAGGAACGCACGAATGGCCGTCGCTGAGATCGTTGCGCCCCACGGCAGGCTGTTGCGGATCGTCGAGCACCCGATTGTCAAAATCGCTGTCCCGCTGATCATCGTGGCAATCGCGTTTTTCGTGCTGCACAAGCTGGCCTCTCACGTCAAATGGACTGATGTGCAGGTTGATCTTGCCGCTGCGTCGCCGATCGCGCTGCTCAAGGGCTCGGGTTTCACCGTGCTCAGTTTTCTGGGCATTTCATTCTATGATGCGCTGGCTGTCCGATCGGCCACCCCGGGCAAGGTTCCCTTGCCGATTGCCGCCCTAACTGGCGCAGCAGGCTATGCGGTGACCGGCTTGTTGGGCGTGTC
>Ga0307486_1003402_pt1 | contig 10307 bp, 9 predicted proteins | sample CBIW02metaG_FD_203663 | JGI IMG/M metagenome (GOLD analysis project Ga0307486, IMG submission 203663) | Sea-ice brine microbial communities from Beaufort Sea near Barrow, Alaska, United States - CBIW 0.2 | ecosystem: Environmental > Aquatic > Marine > Coastal | place: USA: Alaska | collected... | reverse complement strand
CATAGCGGAAGCGGGTTCCCCCAGCATCGCCGCCCGTTTCACCGACGCGATCGTCACGTACTGCGAAGGGCTGGCTCAGTTTCCGCTGCGCGGAACGTCTCGGGACGAAATTCGTCCGGGGCTGCGCTTCGATCCCAAGTATGTTCTGGTCGATGGGCGCGCACCGCGCGCTGCCAATGAAACCTTGGTCACGGCCGCCGCGCTCGATCGCTTGAGCGTGCGGGTCGGCGACGGAGCTACCCCGCTCGACCCGAAACGGGCGGTTATAGTGATCAGGTCATTCTCACGGCGTCAATAACCGGAAGTGCGGCCGTGCGACGTCCCAAAGCTTTTTTCCCGCGGCGAATTCCAAGCACTTCGATATAGCTGAGGAGCGAGGTCACCAATAGATAGAGCAACCCGACGGCCATTAAGTTGGCCAGTAAATCGGAATCGGCGAGACCCCTCGAGTAACCCGTGCCGAGGAGATCTTTGGTGCCTATAGCGAAAGCTAAGGCCGTGCCTTGAAACGTAATGATGGCGATGCCGAGCAGCGGCGCCCAGGCGACCCTCACTGCATACGGCAGGACGATCAAGAAGAAGGTTTGCCGAGGTCGTAGAGCCAGGGCTGCGGCGGCTTCACGCTGCCCCTTAGGAACTCCCCGGATTGCAGCCCTGAAAATTTCCGAAGTGTAGGCGCCACTTGTTACTCCAAAGGCAATGAACACGCTGACTGTGGAAGTCAGCACAATGTCAATGACTGGCAAGCCGAAATAGACCAGATAGAGGGTCACGAGAGCTGGAAATCCGCGGAAGATCTCCACCAGTGTAATGATGGGCCAACGCACGATTCTGTGCTTCGACGTCAGCAGTTGGCCAGAAATGACGCCGAGCGGGACTCCGATCACAAGCGAACCGGCAGTGAGCAGGAGACTAGTACCGAGGCCGGGGAGCAGCGCACCAATTGTGTCGAAAAGCCCATTCATGCACCGCTCACCGCGATTCCTGTGCGTGATTCGATTGTTCTCGCCAGAAAGCCGACGGGGATGGTAAACACCAAGTAAATGATTCCGACGAAGAGGAACGTGACGATAGCGTCAGATCCAAGTTGGACCGCAGTATTCGCGTAGTAGACGAGATCATTGGCACCGATAATTGAGGCAATAGCGGTATTCTTCAAGAGAGAAATTGCGTACGCTGCCGTCGCAGCGAGGGTAATCGGGAGGGCTTGAGGACCAATGACTCTGAGATATGTTGTCGGTCGGCTGAGCGCGAGTGCGGAGCACGCTTCCCATTGACCTTTTTCGACAGATTCGAGACCTGCTCGAATGCTGTCTCCTATGTATGCAGAGGTCACGATGCCAAGGCCGACAATCGATGCGATGACGGGCGAAGTCGCCGTCGGACCGAATTTGACGCCGAAGAAGAGAAGGAAGAGCCAGACGGTCGGGGGCAGCCCGCGCGCAATGGTGACCCACAGACTCGCAAACCCGTAAGCAAAGCGGTTCTTGGATCGTCGGCCTAACGCCACAGGAATTGCGAGAATTATGGCCAAGGCGAGCGATCCGAGCCAGAGTTCGAGAGTCACGCCGAGCCCCTGGAGTACTTGAGGTACTGTCATCGGAGATCTCCAGTCACGGCATTGACAAACTGCCTTGTTCGTTGGTTCTCGGGATGTTTGAAAAGCTGCTCAGGCGTGCCGCGTTCTGCGACGACACCGCCTGCCAGAAAAATGACTTCCTGGGCTGCTTCCTGCGCGAATCGCAGTTCGTGTGTGACGGTGATCATGGTCATACCTGAAGCGGCTAGGTCTTTCATCACCCGCAGTACTTCGACGCGCATCTCCGGGTCGATGGCCGAGGTCGGCTCGTCGAATAGCATGATTTCAGGATCTAACGCGAGAGCCCGCGCGATCGCTACTCGCTGCTGCTGTCCTCCAGACATCTCGGTGGGTCGATGCCCCAAATGAGTGCCGAGGCCAACCTGCTCCAAGAGAGCTTTCGAACGGTCGTTTGCCTCCTCTTTTGAGCGTCGCAGGGTGTGTACCTGAGCGAAACTAACATTCTGTATAGCGCTCATTGTCGGGAACAGATTGAATTGTTGAAAAACCATTCCGATCTTCTTACGATGCGCTCGCAGATCGACTGTTTTAGCAAGTTCCGGAGTCCAAACCGGCTGGCCATGGACGATTATCTCGCCAGCGTCAGGTAACTCGAGTAAGTTAAGGCACCGGATAAAGGTGCTCTTACCACCTCCGCTGGGCCCGATGATCGCGAGATGTTCACCCTGAGCCAGCTCAACATCAATACCATTGAGAACACGGCGATCCCCGAACGACTTCAAGATTCCGTGCGCCCGCAGTGCGGACATGGTCAATGCATCATCGTGGGCGAGGTTGGTACTGACGCCGAGGTCGTTCATAGCAGCTTTGCTCCTGTCCGTGGGCCAACGACGCATCCGGTCGAGTCTCGAAGGACGGGCGCTCCGGTGCGCGGTACAGTCCAACTCTGTCGTCGGCAGAGGGGGAGCCGAAGGGGGAATACCCTCACTCTGCGGTAGGGGGATTACCGGGTTGCCTAGGGCAGTTCGCGAATAACGTCGCAGGCAGTGGCACCTGCCGCATCACGTGCTCGACAAAGGAGTTCTGCATGAAATATTTGACGCGAATCACCACCTTCGGATTACTGGCGTTGTCGGGAATCGCACTTGCTGGTTGCGCATCCTCGTCCCCATCCCCCGTGTCAACAATTGCCGCCGATTGTCAGCCGGCTTGGAAGTTCGACACTCTCACCCCGGGTGTTCTTTCTGTTGCCGCCATCAACGGAATGCCGAAGCTGCTGGTCTCGGAAGGCGAAGGGGCAGGCGATGGGATCGACGGAAAGTTGATCGATGATTTTGCCGCCGAAGCCTGTCTCACCGTCGAATGGCACCCGCTAACCGGCGCGGCCGCCCTGCAGAACATCCAGGACGGACGGGTGGACATGCTCGGAGGCGTTCTGATCAAGACACCGCCACGCGCCGAGGTGATGAACCTGACTACTGGGTTCTACGTCCACGAGGCAGTAGGGATTACATCCAAGGACGAGGTGAAGACCGTCGACCAGCTACAGGGTAAGACGGTTGGGGTACAAGCCGGAGCTTTCTTTGTTCCTGCACTACAAGCCGCAATAGGTGCAGACAATGTTAAGGAATACCAAACCTCTGATGCAACATTCAAGGACCTAGAGGCCGGCAGGATCGACGCAGTGGCAGCCACGAGCCTGGAGGGCAATTACTACGTCAGCTCCCATCCAGACGCGGGTTTTAAGTCGGGCCCTCTTGCGGACGACCCGAAGTATGCAGATCTCACCAAACTCTATGACGTCACCTGGGGAACGAGGCTTGGCCACGACGATGTAACGAGCGCCGTCGATAGTTTCTACACGCAGGCGCGTGAAGACGGAACCATCGCGAAAGTGGTGGAGTCTTTCGGACTCGACTCCAACTTTTACGTAGAGGGTACGCGATGATTCGTTTTGCAGATCCGGAAAGCCACAAGAACACTAAACAGCACGAAAGCAGAAGGGGAAAGCGATGAAAATCGGAATCGTAGGAGCGGGGGGTCTAGGAAGTATTTTCGGCGGGGGGCTGGTCGGGGCTGGACACGACGTGTGGTTCGTGGATGTGGATCCCCTCCTCGTTGACGTGCTCCACTCCAACGGGCTCACAATCGTTCACGAGGGGGAGGACAGAGTGTACCCCGTAAATGCGACGACGGAATCACCAACGGTGGGCGTGTGCGACCTGGTCATCGTGTTGGTGAAGGCGTATCACACTCAGTCGGCGGCTTCACTCGCTCGGCCACTGGTTGGACCGGATACGGTGATTGCCTCGCTTCAAAACGGACTCGGTTCGTGCGACGTTCTCGCCGAGATGTTTCCGCCAGAACAGATCGTTCAGGGCGTCACCTACCACGGCGCGACTGTGATCGCTAAAGGCATTGTCCTACACAATTCCATCGCAGCAACCTACGTGGGGCCGTACACCGGATCTGATTTGGCGGGGGCTGAGTTGCTGGCGAGTGCGTGGCGCTCCGCGGGATGGGAAACGTATGTCACACCTGACGCGGGTCAGCAAGTCTGGAACAAGATCGTATTGAATTCGGGAAACGCCGTCGCGGCTCTGACAAGGCTCCCATCGAAAGCGATGGTCGAACAGGACGACGTCTTCTCGCTTCTGAACGGATTAATACGGGAAAGCGCGGCCGTTGCACACACCCTCGGTTACACTTCGATCGATCCCGACGCTGCAATCACCACGATGGTCAAAGTGCTCACCCAAAACCCTGACGGTCGAGCGTCCATGCTCCAGGACGTGCTTGCAGGGCGCCGCACTGAAGTCGAGGTACTGAACGGAGCTATCGCTCGCGTCGGTGCTGAACATGGAGTATCGACACCGATCAATTCGGCGCTTTACTCTCTCATCGTGGGCTTCGAGCATCATTCGGCGCTCGAAGGAAATAAATCGCGCGATCGCGTCCCAACGAGAGCCGGTGCATGATGAGTGACTACACCGGGCTCCGCAAGCGTTTCTATTCGAACGACGTGCTAATCAATGCTCTGATGGGAATCCCAGATCCAACGGTGGGGCGTATCCTGGGCCGTTCAGGGGTCGACTTCGTAACACTCGACATCGAACACAGTCCCTTTACGGCCAGCTCGCTCCGGTCGTGTGTTGAGGCGATCGCATCGACGCCCGCTAGTTGTGTGGTGCGGGTTGGTTCGATCGACGAAGCGACCATTAAACAGGTACTCGACCTCGGGGTAGGCGGGATCCAGTTTGCGAACATTCGAACACCGGAACAAGCGGCGTTGGCCGTGAAGTGGTCAAAGTTCCCGCCGCTAGGCAATCGCGGATTCGGATTTGGCCGGGCGTCAGAATTCGGTACCGACGGACTGCGATTCAGTAGGGAGGCGAATGACGAGACAGTGATCCTCGCAATGATCGAGTCGGGGGAGGGCGCGCAAAACGCTACACAGATTTTAAGCGTAGATGGGATCGACGCGCTCGTTGTGGGGCCAATGGATTTGGCAATGGATTTGGGTGTTCCCCTCGACGAACCTCGGCACGAGCAGATTCTCGCAGCATTCGAGCGGGTGCTCGACGCTGGTCGAGCAACAGGTAAGCGCGTCTGCGTCGGGGGTAGCCCGAGTGAGACAGGGTACTGGCTGGAGCGAGGTGCCAGCCTTTTCATGCATGCTGTGGATACGCTCATCCTCAATTCAGGCGTGGGAGCCACCGTGGCACAGGCCAGGTCACAGATGTGACGGGCTGAACAGAAGCGGGTTCGTGGCCCGGGTTTCTACTCCGCCTTGGGGAAGAGCCCGGGCCATCCGTTCGCTTCCGGGCGCGTCTCCAAGAGCAATTGCACGCGGTTCCGCGCGTCGGCCTTTCGGAGGATCGAACTAACGTGCTTCTCCACGGTCTTGATCGAAAGTGAGAGCTTTTCGGCAATGGCACGATCGCCGAGCCCCTCCTCAATCAGCTGCCGAATCTCGCGCTCTCGGCTGGTGAGCGGAGTTTTCACCGTGCCCGCAAGATCTGGCCGCAGTGCGCGCATCGTGGCTGAAGCGAAGGTTCCACGCGCAACAGCGAGCACGGTATTGATCAGCGTCGCTCCGTCGATGTGTGCATCGGTGTATACGACGGCCCCCGCGGACAGGGCGCGTTCAAGTAGATCGTTTGTCGTGAAGGGGGTGGTTACCGTGACAATCGCTATGTGGGGGGCGGTACGGTGGATTTGCGATATGAGTTCTACCGCGTCCTCCAAGAGGCTCAGACCCACAATTACGACGTCGGGCGTGACAGTAGCGAGGGCTGCAAGCGCCGCAGCGCCGCCGGGCAACTCCGCGACGACGGCGATCGTCTTTTCTCCAGTCGTCAGCAAGCGTCCAAATCCCACACGTAGAGCTGGCCTGGGCTCGACGACCATCACCCTAATCGGGCGCGTCCCCATATTGCGCGACTGGTCTAAAGGAAGCCGTACTCGGATCGTCGTTCCCCAGCCTTCGTCGCTTGTCAGCTCAAATGATCCGCCCCGTGCAAACGTGCGCTCACGCATCCTGATTATGCCCAAATGGCCTGGTTCATGACTGAGCTGGGCATCGAAACCACTTCCATCATCTTCAACCATGAGCAAAATCGCTGAGTCCGAATACACCAGCCCAGCCCGAATAGACGAAGCTGACGAGTACCGCGCGGCATTGTCGATCGCCTCCATCGCGATCATCGCGATGTCGAAAGCGAGATCCTTGTCGATGTTAACGCGATCACCGGCTATGAGCGTCGAGGTTTTGATACCGAACGTCTGTTCGGCTTGGTCGAGGAGATCATGGAGGGCGCGCTCCGGGGAACGTGCATGCTGAATTGTCGGTCGACGAGCCAGCAATGCTCGGCGTATCTCGTCGATATCGCTGACCAGTCGCGCACCGATCCCATCAAGCAATTGCGTGATCTTTCCGGCGTCCGGTTGTAAATTAGCGGCGGCACGTGATAGCTCAGACACCTCCTTAGAAAGCCGGAGCGTCACATAGTCAGCAAGGGACTCATTCAACTCCACGGAAGAAACTTCATCTGACGTATATCGACGGGGCAAACCATCCTGAAGATTATTATTAGGAGTCATTTCGTTTCTTCATCGTTGAGGTGTTAGACACACGCATTCTATGTTCGATCTGCCGAGCCATGACACCAATCGCTCCCGAGGCGGGAATGCCCCCTATCCGAGGTCGGGCAATCCCTACTGTGCGATCGTGAGAGCTTCGTGAGTATGGAATGCAGCTGGAGAACCGGCTGAGGAGGAAAACCAATGAAAAGCATGAGCACGCAGACGAAAATGAACTATGAAGTTGACGACACATGGGGCGAAAGGATTGTTCTGGCCGGCATCGGTGACGTGGGCGGGATCGGCATTGATCAGAACGACAACGCCTACGTTTTCAATCGCGGACCGGATCCGATGATCGTCCTCGATCCAGACGGGACAGTCATCGCGCGCTGGGGGCATGATCTTTTCGAGCAGGCGCACGGAGTTCAGATGGGTCCCGACGAAACCCTTTACTTGACCGACAGCGGCAATCACACGCTCACTCGCTGCACGCTTGAAGGTAAGGTGCTGTTGCGCATTGGGCTACCTGGCGTGAAATCCGAATACATGTCGGGAAAACCTTTCAACAGATGCACCCACAGTGCGCTGTCCCCTGAGGGCGACATCTACATCAGCGATGGGTACGGCAATGCTGCGGTACATAAATATACGTCTTCTGGCAGCCACCTTTTTTCGTGGGGCGGGCCAGGCGTTGAGCCAGGAAATTTCAATATTCCTCATAACATCGCGTGCGATGAAGACGGATTGGTATATGTTGCCGATCGAGAGAGCCACCGCGTACAGGTCTTCGATGGCAACGGTCAATACATCACACAGTGGAACAATTTGCATCGGCCATGCGCATTTTTTTATGATAGCCAGCGCTCTCAGTTTATTGTCGGCGAGGCAGGGCCAGGGATGCCGATCAATCTCCACATGCCACGACTGGGAAGCCGGTTGGTATTCCTTGACAGCGAGGGCGTAATACAGTCAACGTGGGGAAGTCAGAAAATCGGTGAGGGCCCTGACGAGTTTCTCGCCCCTCACGGAGTCGCGGTTGACTCAGTTGGTCGACTGTATTTGGGCGAGGTCTCGCGAATCGCATGGCCTGACTACTTTGCTGAGCCGGTCCCTGAGCATCTGAGAACGATTCGAAGACTGTTGCCCGGTATCTGAAGTTCTTAGTTCTCTCATGGCTGTCGATGCTCTTTGAAATGTAGTCCGTGGACCGCCGGAGCTGCTCGTTGAAGTCCGTGACCGAGGTGAACGTGCGGCCGGGCAGGAACGACGTTTCCAAAAACTGATTGGCGCGTTCAACGATTCCTTTGGATTCCGGATCGTAGGGCTTCAGCTGCACGATCTTCGTCGCCAACGCACCACAGAACGCAGTGACACCGTCGGCGAGTTTGTTGCGCCGCCCGATGCCTGCCTCGTTGTCCCAGATCAGGCGGTGCGGAACAGCGTGGAGCTGCTCGGACAGGAGCAGCCACATGCCGGCGAGCAGATCCGGCGTTGTCCGCGACGGCAACATCACCGCGGTGATGAACCGTGAATACGATTCCACGATCACCAGCACCGGCGGTGACCCGCTTCGGCCTCCACCCAAGGGAATATCCGCCGGCGGGAACCACAAGTCGCACTGCGCCTGGTCACCGGCCCGATAGGTGATCCGGTCTGCCGGGTCCTTCGGCGCGAACTCCGGCCTCAGCTGCGCGACCTTCTTCCGAAACCACGACGACGACCCCGTCCACCCCACCCGCTCGGCCACCACCGTCGCCGGCATCGACGGTGTCGCTTTCAACAACCGCCGCACGTCGGCTTCGAACACGTCGAACGCCGACGGACTCGGAGCTCGCCGGTACTGCGGCGGCCCGGCCGCCTGAACCGCACGAGTGACCGTCACCCGTGACAGTCCCAGTTGCTTCGCAATCGCCCGCACCGACATGCCCTCACTGACGTGAAGATGCCGAATCTCTGCCCAATCCTGCACTGTAATCACCCATCCAATCGTGGTGGGTGGTCTACTTTTCGGAGAGCGCCCACGGACTACATTTCAAAGAGCATCGACACCATTTACTGTCGACGGTGTCCTCATTACAGCGAGTTATCGGGTGTTGCGCGCCTCCAAACTCGGGTTCGACTAGGGGGAGGTTCATCGTTATCTCCCAGCGCGACTGAGACGACGCCCCTCCTGAACGCCGCGGCGACGACCCACGTTAGGCTAACCAGATTCAGCGCCGCCGAGGATCGAGTATGGCGGCGTTGCCTAATCTGACGCCGGGGGCAGCCATGTGATCTTGGCGAGCTCGGCCTCGGCCAAACCGCCATCGCCTTCCTCGTAACGCACTTCAAAGTCGATCTGACAGCCAAAGGTCAGTTCGACCTCGGCGTAGTGCTGGTTGAAGTCTTGGTCGATGACCGCCAGTCCTGAGATGTAAGCGTTGCCCTTGGGCAGCAGGCCGACCGCGTCAAGACTGGCCTCGATCGATGCCGAAAAATACTGGGTTCCGCTGCCGAAGTCTTCCATCAACTGCAAGTCGAATGTGTCTCTCTCGAATTCAATTGAATTGATCGTAAGCGGTTCCGGCCAGTAAGGCATTTCTAGGCCGTGCACTGCGATTCCATCGAGTGCACTTCCCGGAGCAGTGAGGTTTCTCTCGATGAGGAAGATCGCAGCGTTCTCCACTGCGGCAAGCGATGCGGTTTCTGCGTCATCGTGACCCCATTCTTCATCGCCCTCAGACACGGCCGCGAGAAGAGCTTCGCCGTCGAGTTCTTCCCAGAGGGTCTCTACTTCGTCGCTGAGATTTGTCCGCAAGGACACTGCAACTGTCCCGAACGGGTCGAGGTCCTGTGCCAAAGAAGCGTCGAAACCGTTCTGGCCAAAATCGCGCGCATTATTCGAGACGAAGATCGTCTGGAGGGGCGGGCCGCTGGCCAGCCAGTCCAGAAAGCTCAGCCAGATCAGCGTGTCACGGTAACCCTTTCCTTCCCGATCAAACGGCTTCTGACTGGCGAAGTCCCGCGCGAGCACATCGTGGTGCGTAACCCCTGGCAGGCTGATCACTTCGATATTCAGCTCGGCGAGCCGCGCCAGCAACCGCTGACGAAAGGCAGCGGCCTGGGTGGGCACGTCGAATGCTGTCGCGTCAAAAGCGCCTATCGGACCGACAGCGTGCAGCTTTGCGAATTCAATCCACGCGGTCCGCAACTTGGCCAGTTTCGCCGTGTAACGCTCTGTCCACTGGCGGACCAGTTCACTCACCGTGACCGCGGAGACAGCCATTTCAACTAGCTGAGCATCAGCCAGAGTCTTCAGCCGCTCCCAATGCAGCTGCTTTAGCTCGTCCTGTTGATGTAGTTCTGTCGTGTCGATAAATATTCGCAACGCGCCCCCTTTGGCTATCAGAGACTACCCGAATCGACTTGATGGCTTGGGTTCACCCGTACGTGACTATCTCGCAACCCGAGGGCTGCGAGACACTCGGCGAGACAGATCGGTCCGTCACAATCCGGGAGATGCGCGCAGTGGACATCCGCTCATTGGCAGGGATGCAGCAACCGTCCCCGAGGAAAGCGAGCGAGCCGGCGTGTCTCGCAACGTGTGTTTTTGCCTTTACCTAGAATTCCGGTAAGCAAATACAGTTGCGAGACATCTGGAGGCGCCAATGGCGAAGCTGATCGGGTCCGCACGGGTTTCGAC
>Ga0307486_1003401_pt1 | contig 10308 bp, 14 predicted proteins | sample CBIW02metaG_FD_203663 | JGI IMG/M metagenome (GOLD analysis project Ga0307486, IMG submission 203663) | Sea-ice brine microbial communities from Beaufort Sea near Barrow, Alaska, United States - CBIW 0.2 | ecosystem: Environmental > Aquatic > Marine > Coastal | place: USA: Alaska | collected... | reverse complement strand
AAGCCCAGACCGCGTAGGCGACGATCTTGCGCGGAAAACGAAAGCCCTTCAGGCGCGGCATTGACGATGGTATCTTCATGACCCAACTGGTACCCGCATCAGAAGACGTAAACAACTTGGCAATGCCACTGGCACAGCTGCGCGCCGCGCAGATCCAGCATGCGGTGACCAAAGGCGAGCCCAAGCCCAAGCATCTCGCCCGGGATCGGCGTCGCCGGTCGCATGGCCAGAAACCCTGTCTGTGCGCCATTTGCTTCAACCAACCCCAGGCCAAAACAGGGCGCAGGGGCCTCTGCAAAATCCTCCATGAAGGCGCGGTTCATAATCAGCTCAGGCAGGCCGGACATTCAAAACCCTCCCGGCACGAAACGATAGCCGCGTTTGCGCTTGCGCTGCGTGATATCCGCCAGGGCATCGACCGCCCGCCCCTCATCAGGATGGTGCTCGGTTTGCACCTTTCCCGGGCTTCCTACACGGCCCCATTCCCGGATCAGCGATGCGCCACCAAACAGATCGCGCTGCACCGTCATCAGATAGAAGCGCCGCATATTTTTGGCAGGAACCTCCCGGCGCAAATGGAGCCGGTCGGGGAACACCTCAAACTGGTCCGCGTCAAAGGCCATCAATGCAGCACCGGCTTTTCGGCAGTATAGGTTTCCAGCATCTGCGCCCGCGCGCGTTTGCACGACTGGATAGCGACGTTGATTTCCTTTTCTGCGATGATACTCAGCTCACGCACCTGCTTGATCATCCCGTCCAGCTCTTTGATGTCCGTGGGCATGGTGTTCTTCGTTGCCAAACCATGCAAGCCCGCCAGCATGGCGCGGATTTCGCCCAAGATATTGGTCGCGCGATGGGCCTTTTCGGGCAGGTCTATTTCCTCGTGCCCAGCAAACAGCCCTTCGATAAATCCATCAATCTCTTCGCGCCGCAGCAAAGACAGGCGCGCAAGCGCCTCCCAGCTGGGCTGCGGGCTCTTCACCCGTGTCAGTTTGAAAGGGCTCGTCCGATTTTGGTGCGCACTCAGCCCATTCCAAAGCCCCTGCATCAGGCCCATCAGGAGAAGCTCAGCGTCTTGCTGGGTTTCAAACTCGGGCAACTCGCCGCCCCATAAATCCCGAATGGTCTGCATCGGGGAGGCCGTCATATCCGGCGTAGTGATATTGCCCATAAACAAAGCCCGCACCGCGTGAAACGGCAAGGGGCAAGCATGTTTTTCCAGCAGCGCCGTGATCACCTGGTCGCTCAGCCGGTCGAGTTTAGACGCTTTCGCCATAGCAGTATCATACCCCCCGGAAAAGCACGCCTGCCAGCAGCAAGCCCCAAGCAATCATCATCAGCCAAAAGCCGGAGATCGGCAAGGCCACCACGGCCACACCGAGAACCGGGAGCAGCGCCAGCGCGGCGCAAATAAGAGAGATCACAAAGACGATAAAGGTCGGGGCAGTCAATCGCATAGGGGGGAATCCAGTTGTTTTGTTTCAGGCAATTATGTAGCCAGTGCCACAGAAAGGCCAGTGACAAGAGCGACCGTGCGTGATCCCACAGTGGTCGGGACGTAGGGCTGAGAGGAACGGTATACCCTCATAGAAGCGCCAAATCCGCCTCAAAACACCCATGCGTAAAGCCCGTTTCGCAAATGTTGTAAGTTCCGCACGCCCAAATATTGCGGCTGAAAACAAAGGGGAAACTGGCGGCAAAAATCATATGCGAAATGTAGCTTGTTTTGCACCATGTTTTGCACACCCCAAAACGGGAAGGTCTGTGGAAAAGCTCTCTGAGCTGAAAGGCCTAGAGAAAAGCAGAAATACAGGTCAATATATTGATAAAAAACAATTTTTTGACTATATCAATGAGCGATGCAATCCACCCAAAATCCTTATGATACCTCACCGTTCCGCTCAGCCCTACGTCCCTTGGACGCCCCGGTGCGCAGGCGCTTGATGGTCGTGTCCTTGTTGCCGAAAGCCATCAGGAAGGCATAGGGAAACTCTTCAGCGTCGAAGGGCTGTTCCGCAAGTTCAGAAATAGCTTGCTCGATTTCGACAGCGTTCATGACTGTTTTTCCTTGGTTTGCCGGAAGTCATAACTGTCGCAGCAGTGTCGGACTTACAAGTTGTCCACCTGTGACGTCCAAAAGGGGGGGTAAGGGCCGATGGCTCTCTAAATAATCTTTTGCTAAGCTGATCAGGCGTGAAAACTGCTTCCTTGGGTCACTGTAAACGTCACGCCCTCACGTTGCTTGAGACGTGCCACCATTGCCAGCAGATTGTCCGCTCGCGGATTGCCCTTGGCGCTCAGCATGCGCATCAGGCTCTTCGGATCCTTCTGCATGTCCTGCGCTAGGGCGTCGAAGCCAACGGTCGCGTTCACGTAGTCCCGCAGTAGCAGCTTGCCGGTTTCCAGATCGTCGCTCAGCATGGCCTCGATCGCTTCCTTGAACAACCCGACGCGAAACGCAGGGTCACGATCGGCGCGGGCCTTGATTGTATCTTTGAAACTTCTGGTCAGTGCCATGTCAGTCTCCTTTTGATTTTCGGGATTTATAGTCGTCCCAATGGGCCTTCGCCTGCTTGATGTCTTGTGCTTGGCGCCGCTTGGTGCCGCCACACAGCAGGACCACGAGCTTATCGCCATCCTGCCCAAAGTAGACCCGATATCCGGGGCCAAAGGTGATGCGCCGTTCCGACACGCCTTCTCCGACAGGCTTCATGTCTCCGAAATTTCCGGTCTCGATCCGTGCCAAGGCCGTTCGAACCTTCAATGCCGCGGCCGTGTCCAGCCGGTCGAACCAATCGGCGAACGGGGCCTTACCCGCTTCGGTGACATAGATAACGAGTTCAGTCATAGAAAGATTTGGTGACATATATGTTACTAATAGTCAATACTGTTCTGCACTTGGTGTTAGTCCACGATAGGTAATAGCCCCTGCCCCGCCCTTTGGGCGTGTCACTGCGCTTCTCAGGCTCCAGCCGGCAGAACCGGCTTTCGCCCGCAACGTCCCGTTCCATCCTCCCTGTCCGCATGGCCCGCGCCCTGTCTCCCCGAGCCAGTGTGCGGGCCTTCGGCCATGGTCGTCCTGGTTCGTGCCGATGCGCCCTTGCGGGTAACGATCGCTGGGGCGCGGCGCGGGGTTCGGACTACGCCGAACGCCGCTGCACCGCCAAGAAAAAGAAAGAAAGAAGGGGACCGCCGGTCCCCCACCGCAACAGTAAAATACTGCGCGTCCAGCGGGGCCGTGTCCTCGCGCTTTGCGCTGCGGGCCGCACCACCCCCTTGTCCGCTTGATTTTCCCATTGCGGCGGTTCCCCCCCTGCCCTCGCCGGGAGGCAAGGTTTCAGGAGAGGGGCGCGCACAGCGCTTCCTCGCCAGAAACCCCGCCCCGATTTTCGGCACCTAGACCGGGAACGTGGCACCACCACAAAGGACCGAGACCATGGCTAAAGAGCGTTTGGACATTCACCAGCACGTCACCGATACCATCATTGCACAGATCGAGGCAGGCACCCCGCCGTGGCGCAAGCCGTGGACAGGTGGCGCTTGCCTGCCCGTCCGTCACAATGGCGAAGCCTATCGCGGCATCAACGTCCTGATGTTGTGGGCCGTGGCGTCCGAGCGCGATTATGCGTCCGAACGCTGGATGACATTCAATCAGGCGCAGCAGCTTGGCGGGACCGTGAAGAAAGGCGAGAAATGCGCCCGCAGCGTTTTCTATGGCACCTTTGAAAAGAAGGACGACGAGCAGAGCGACGGCGGAAACGACGGCGAAGGCAAGGCGCGGATCGGCTTTGCGAAGGCGAACAACGTCTTTAACGCGGACCAGATCGAGGGCTTGCCCGCTGAATACTACATTCAGCCCGACCCCGCCCGCGATCTTGGCACCGAGGCAGACCCAACCCTAGAGGCATTTTTTGCCAGCATTGGCGCGGATATTGTCACCACCGAAGACCCCCGCGCCTACTATCGTCCCGCAACAGATCAGGTTCACATGCCGCCCGTTGGCACATTCACCAACGCCGCCCGGTATTATGGCGTTTTGGGTCATGAAACAATTCATTGGTCAGGGTCCGAAAAGCGGCTGGACCGGATCAAGAAGTTTGGCAACAAGGCCGCTTATGCGTTCGAGGAACTTGTGGCCTTATCTTGACAGTCTGTACCATTCATTCGTTCTCTGGGCGATAACCATTTGCGTGACGCAGGGGGTGATCAGGTCAGCCGCCGCGCTCCCCAAAAAGCTGGCGGTGGCTGACCTGATCACCGCCGTCGGGTGAGGTGCAATGGTGAGGGTTTCTGTGAGGGGGGGGAAGATGGGACGCGAGATCAGGTTATTGGAGACGCGGGAGGGAGAGGGTCTCGACCGTGATGTCCCGATGATTGTGGCGAATGGCGTGGTATATGATTCTGATTTGGATCGGTTCTTCGTTGAGCTTCCGCTGATCGGATCCCGGTCGCGTCATTCCTTGCGCGCGATCGGTTATGACATTGTTGTTTGGATCCGGTTTCTGGATCAGGCGCGAGGCAAGGCGGTCTGGTCGGTTTCACATGATGATATAGTTGCGTTTCACAGCGCCCGGCGACAAGGCAGCGCATCTCATCGTATTTCTGCATTGTCGTGGAATCGCTCGGGGGCTTCGCTGGACAAGCTCTATCGATGGGGCGTTGATCAAGGTCTGATTACGACGAGCCCGTTTCGCCACCGGCAGGTTTGGAGTCGCGGTTTTGGCACTCGTCGCGGGGCCAACGCGGACCGCAATATGGCCTATGAGCCTTCATCGGCGATGTTCCAGCCGCGCTTCGTTTCGCTGGAGACCTATCGGTTGTTCAATCGGGTTGGCCTCAAGGGTTTGACGCCGACAGGTCATGAATGCTCGGGCGCACGCGACCGTAACGGTACACGCAATGCACTCTTCGCCGATCTGTTGGTTTCGACGGGATTGCGCCTCGAAGAGGCTGGATCTCTGCTGGGTTGCGAACTGGCCAAGATGGCTGTCCGCGACAGCTCGCAGAGACAAATCAGATTTGACCTTCCGCCGCCCGTTTCCAAAGGCAATCGCGGTCGGACGATTATGATCCCACAACGTATTGTCGCGCGTCTTCAGGATTATGTCGACATTGAGCGGTCACGGGCCGTCTCCAAATTCAAAGCGCGGTCCGGTACGCCGCAAATTTCGCGACCGATCCGTGTGGAGCAAAACGCAAGTGACCCGCATACGGTCCAACTTTTTGATGGATCGACGGCCCATATAAATCGCTTCACCCCAGACGAACGATTGCGATTGGTCCTTTGCAAGGCGGGCATGCCTGATGCGCCGGCAGCGCTTTGGCTCTCTGAGGTTGGCCTGCCGGTCCGTTTCAATTCATGGGAGATGATTTTCCTGCGTGCGATCCGCCGTTGTCAGAACGCTGATCTCGACATCCGGATTTCCCCACACCAGCTCAGGCACACGTTTGCGGTTCATATGCTGGCCATGCTGATCGAACAGCAAATCGGCCAGACCTCGCCGGATCATAGTGGGATGGAGGCCTATCGCCAACTTCTGAGCGATCCCCTGCAGCAAGTACAGCGCTTGCTAGGGCATGCCAGCATCACCACCACCTATGTCTATCTCGATCAAATCGCAGGGCAGGCGGATACAGTCGACACCGCTGTGGGACGCCTTCTCAGTGCGCTGACTGACGAGGCGATCCTATGACTGGCAAGCCTCGTAAGGGACAGCTCGCCCAGTTTGGCCCCGAAGATGGTGTCCTAGAAGACCCGGTATCGAGTTCAATTTCTGGGTTGCGGTTCAGCGTGGACGCCCGCTCGGGCGGACCAACAGTTCTAGATTTCACGGACCTCGGACCAAGGGCACTGGCCATGAAGATGGCCCAGGCGCTTCGCAGACTGAGCGAAGTTGGCGGGCCGCTTGGCGCACGTTCAACGATCCTAGCCTATGCCAGAACAGTGCGTATATTTTTCCGCTATATCGCTGCTGAGGCGCCAACAGTTTCATCAATCGGCCATGTCACCGCTCGACATATCGACAGTTTTGAGACTTGGCTTGAGGCAGAAGGCAAAAGCCGGGTTCATGCGTTCACATTGCTGTCAAAGATGGTGGTGATCTTCCGCGAGATCGATGCCAACGACCCAGATTGCATATCAGATGGCCTGCGCGGACGGCTTCGATATACAAGCGCGCGCCCTTTTGAACGTTCGAAGCCCCGTGACGCCTACAGCCCCTTTGTGGCGCGACAGTTACGTGATGCCGCCCGCGCCGATATTGCCGCGCTGCGTCCAAGGCTGGATGGCAACCTTCCAGAGAGCCTTGCGTCGCAGAACGACCCTGCCCTGCGCCAGCGGGTCGTCGCATTGCATGAAGCCGTACAGAAGCATGGGTTTTTACTCCGCAATGCCAAAGCGACACGCGATCTCTATCGTGCGCTATACGTGAGTGGGCTGCCGACTTCCCATCTTCTCGAAGGCGTCTATTCGCGCCTTTATCTGACGGTTAATGACCTTCGGCCGCTGCTGACGCTCCTCAGCCTTGATACCGGACTGGAGATCGAATGCGTCAAAGCGCTCAAAGCCGATTGTCTCAGCAGCGCCTCTGCGGGCACCGTGACGCTGCACTACACCAAACGCAGGGCTCATGGGCTGGCGCAAAAGACCATGCGGGTGCGGGATGGCGGGCCGACAACACCCGGTGGCTTGATCCGTGCCATCGTAACCATGACAGAGCGTGCGCGCAGGTTTCATCCATCAGATGCGCTGTTCCTTTTCTATCACGCCTGCCGCTTTCACGATGTGGTGCGGCATCCAAAGTCTACATTGAGCAACTGGATTGCACAGCATAAGATCGTTGATGACCAGGGACAGCCGCTTAAATTGCTGCTGTCCCGCCTGCGCAAGACCCACAAGGCGCTTTGGTATCTCAAGACAGGTGGTCATATGGCACGGTTTGCGGTCGGTCATACGGCCGAGATCGCCGCCAGGCACTATGCCGATATTCCGTCCCTTCGTCCGCTGCATGAAGCGACTATTGCTGATGGTTTGGAGGACGCGATTGGACTGAGCACAAAGGAACAGCCCCATCCAGACCCAGAGGAAGCGGTGCCTGCGACTTCCTTTCAAATTGGAGGCAATGCTGCACCAATAGGCGATCAGGATGTTTGGCTCGCAAGGTGTTCCGGCTTCTATGACAGCCCGTTTTCCAAACCCGGTGCACCTTGCGCCCATCCGTTCTGGGGATGCCTTGAGTGTCGCAATGCTGTGATCACCGAGCGCAAGCTGCCCGCCATTCTGGGGTTTCTGGATTTCATTCTGACGCAACGCGCGTTGCTCGGTGCACAAGATTGGGTGGCAAAGTTCGGCCATGCCCATGAGCGGATCACGCGCCAGATCCTGCCTGCTTTCTCCGATGGCGTGATTGCCGGGGCGCGAGCAGCCCTCGGAGCTGACCCTCAAATGACATATCTGCCGCCCGAGGCCAAGCAATGATCGACGTGCAAACAGCCAGTATCGCATACGATATCGAAGATCGCAGCGGGTGGCCGGTATTACCTCACGCACCCTTGCAGGCCGGATACAACCGCGCAGAGCTGTCGCGATACAGTGATGACTATTGGAACCTGACCCCAGCGGTGTTTCGGCAAAACGCGCGGCATTGTCACTGTACGGTCAAGTTTGACAAGCTGTCTGATCCGGCCATAGCAACAATGATGCGGGCTTATCTCTACGCGCGGCTCAATGCCTATTTGCGGGGTTGGGCACCCCCACTGCCGCCAGCCAGCATAAGGCAGGCCTTCAACCACATCCGTCCGTTCTTCGAGTTTGTGCTTGAGGAGCTTGGCTCACTCGATTTTTCAGCGCTCAATCAGTCGCATCTCGATCTGTATGCAAAGAAGATCATGGCCTCAAAGACCCGGCAACCGGCGGTCAATGCCTTGTTGCTCAAGCCGATCTGGCATCTCTATCACTATCGCGACCATTTGCCCGACGGCGGCCTTGAGTTTGAACCATGGCCCGGTCAAAGCTCGGCATCCGTTGCCGGGTATGCGTCTAGGTCGGACGAGAACCGCACGGCCCGCATTCCCGAACCGATCCTGACGCCTTTGCTCAGCTGGGCGCTCAAATACGTGCAAGTGTTTTCATCCGATATTTTCGCCGCCCGTGCTGAGTACAATGCGATCAGGGACCGCGCGCGTCGCCTTGCACGCGGCGATCTGCAACGTACCAAAGGCGCCCTCCACGCCTTGCGCATGTCCCGCGTCAAACGCTGGTTGGCTGCGCGAGGGCGCGAAGGCCGCAGAGTACCCGGTTGGACCCAGCCGACGACCAAGGCGACGCGCGACAGGATCGGGGATGTCCCAATAAACTGGCACCTGATCAATCTCGTGGCCGGGGTCATTGTCGCCGAGAACCAGGGGAGCCACCTAGGGTTGAACAAGTCTGCCCGCGATCTGGTCGCACGGCATGGCTCTAAGTATGGCATTGAGCGCGGTGGATTTGACACGCCCGTGTCCTTGAACCCGGATACCAATCTGCCATGGCGTTCCGGCTTTGATCATCTGGCGGTCATGCGCGAAGAACGGATGTTGCAAGCGGCAAGCTATATCCTCTGCGCCTATCTGACGGGTATGCGCGATTGTGAAGTGCAAGCCATGCGCTCCGGCTGTCTCGACATTACCCGCAGTCAAGATGGCCTGATTAAACGTTACAGGGTTCGCTCAACGGCATACAAATGGAAACGCGCCGAAGGCGTTCCGGCGGATTGGATCACCATAGAACCGGTTGCCGAGGCGATCCGCGTTCTCGAACACTTGTCGAAGGGCGCCTGTGCGTTTCACGGTGTTGATACGCTCTGTATAGCGCGGCAATCTGAGTGAGACCTGCGCGTCAATCTGGATGAGATTCTACGTCGCGGTGTCTTGGATCGTATCAGGGTGATTGTCGCTGACAAGCTCTGTTTCAGATGTTGATTGGCGCTCCGCGACAATCTGGGGCGTGTTGTTGATTGTCGCGAAGGCGGCCGGTCGTCCGCGGGTGCGCTTTGCCTCCATGGCGCTACGCCGCCGGAAGCTTTCGACGTTCATCTCGAAGATCGTGGCATGGTGGACCAGCCGGTCGACGGCCGCGAGCGTCATGGCTGGGTCAGGAAAGACCCTGTTCCATTCGCCGAAAGGCTGGTTTGCGGTGATCAGGACGGACCGTCGCTCGTATCTGGCCGAGATTAATTCGAACAGGACGCTGGTTTCGGCCTGATCCTTGGTGACATAGGCGAGATCATCGAGAATGAGCAGATCGAACTTGTCGAGCTTCGCGAGGGCGGCCTCGAGCTGCAATTCGCGACGCGCTACCTGCAGTTTCTGGACCAGATCGGTTGTTCTGGTGAACAGGACGCGCCAGCCATTCTCGATCAGGGCGAGACCGATGGCGGCGGCGAGGTGGCTCTTGCCACCGCCCGGCGGACCAAACATCAGAATATTGGCACCTTTGGCCAGCCAGTTGTCCCCCGCGGCCATGGCCATGACCTGGGCCTTGGAAATCATCGGCACAGCCTCGAAGGCGAAGCTGTCGAGCGTCTTGCCCGGCGGCAGATGTGCTTCAGCGAGATGCCGTCCGATCCGGCGATTGGCACGCTCGGCCAGTTCGTGCTCGGCCATGGCCGCGAGGAAGCGCGCAGCAGGCCAACCTTCGCGATCAGCGGCTTCCGCGAACTGGGGCCACAGGGTCTTGATCGTGGGCAGGCGCAGCTCATTCAGCATGATACCGAGACGTGCCTCGTCGATGGGATATGCAGACTTCATGCTGTCTCTCCCATCCAGGCCGTCGTGGCGACAAGTGCGTCATAGCTGTCGAGGCTCACCTGCTGCACCGTGACGGTCGGCAAGGCTGACGGGTCAGGTCCAAATTGCCTTCGCAAGGCGACGGGATCGGGCAGTTGCCCGGCATCCAGAACCCCGTCCAGCTCCTCGGCCAATTCGCGTTCGCAGCCACGATCATGCGCCAACGCGAGCAGGTCGACGGTGACCTTGCAGGCCATCTTCTCGGGCAAATGCGCAATCAGCACCTCGAAGGCCCGTCGATAGGCCGGACGCGGAAAGAGCTTGTCTCGGTAGACCAGATTCAGCAGCGCCATCGGCTTGCGGCGCAGGGAATGGATGACATGGTGGTAGTTAACCACCTGATCGTGCCGTCCATTGGGTGTTGTCACTTTAACCCGCCCAACTTGCACGTTGGCGTGCGGGACCGTGCATCAAGCGATATTTGCGGCACCTTTCCATGCATCGAGTGCTTCGAGCCGATGGTAACGGATTGTGAGGGCTGAG
>Ga0307486_1003400_pt1 | contig 10308 bp, 14 predicted proteins | sample CBIW02metaG_FD_203663 | JGI IMG/M metagenome (GOLD analysis project Ga0307486, IMG submission 203663) | Sea-ice brine microbial communities from Beaufort Sea near Barrow, Alaska, United States - CBIW 0.2 | ecosystem: Environmental > Aquatic > Marine > Coastal | place: USA: Alaska | collected... | reverse complement strand
GTGACGTCACCGCCGGCCGACGAACCTGAGTCGGTGCCTGCCGAACAGCCTGTGGTGATGAGGGCGATGGATGCTGCGCCGGCGACGACTGCAGCCATTTTGGTGCGCGGGAAACGCTTCACGGTCACTCCTTTGTGTGTACGTGCGGGTGGTGCCTAGATGGGATGTTGTGGTCCTCGTATCGCTCTGCTGAAATTCTGTGAGAGCGCTCTCACGAGTGTGAGAGTTACCCTAGGCGACCGTCGATGCGATTGTCAAGAGAGCGCTCTCACGCACTTGCGATCAGCACTAGCTCGAAGGCGGTGAGCGCGAAGGTCATAAGCCCTAGATCACGAGGAACCACTGAGGTAGAGTTTCACTCATGATATGGATCCTCGGGATGGTGGTTGTTGGTGCCAGCCTCGGCATTCTCGCGGCGACCGCCTACGTGCCCCGCATGCGTGCACTGCCAATGGTTGGCGTCTTCGTGTTGCTCGCCTGCGTGGCGATCTGGCCGGGGATTCAGTTGAACCAAGAACTCACGCCCTGGATGAGTTTCGTTGCAACGTTGGCGTTCATTCTTGCAATGGCCGGAGCCGGCAGCATGTACGCCGCCTCACTCTGGGTCGTCATCTTCCCAGAAGCAGAACTCACCTACTGGCAATTCGTGTCTCGCGACCTTACTCGCCCCAATTACTTGCGCCAGCAATACGCGGCAATGCTCGCCGAGGCCGAAGAACAGCGAACGGCCCCTGACTAGACTTCGCTCATGCTCCTATTCATCGGCGCGATTGACGCCGGTCTCGTTGTCAGCACCCTCTATGCGAAGGTTCACGTTCCCGCCGTCACGCCCCCGCACCGCAGTGGTAGCGACTGATGTTCTGGTTCCTCACCTTTCTCGCCATCGGCATCGTTGCCGGGGTAGGGCTGAGCAACGCACGAACCCCCAGGATCCGACTCCCCCGCACCTTCGCCGTCCTAGGCGTGACCACCGGCGTCGTGCTTCTCATCCTGTTAAATTCGACGGCAAATCCTGAGCTCATCGTCGTCTACGCCATTGCGGTAACGATCACCGAGTCGGTGTGGACGGCACGCACCTGGGGGCGCATTTTCCCCGAAACTGGGCTGAGCTTTCGCGAGGTCGTCATGGACGAAGTGCTCCACCCGAGCCGACTACGAATTGCTTACGCGCACATGCTCGCAGAACGCGAGCGCCGTGCCGAGAGTTCGATTGAGCATCCGGATGCGGATCCCGACCCCGACGACGACCCCGATGCCAACCCCGACCCCGATTCGGATCCCAACCCCAACCCCAACGATCCGCACACCCCGGGCTCCTCCCCCAGCCAACAGCCGTAAACTTGCCCTGTGGCTGTTCCCAAGATCCTTCTCTTCTACGTGTTCACGCCGTTGGCCGACCCTGAGGCTGTGCGGTTGTGGCAGCGCGACCTCTGCGAATTCCTCGGACTCGGCGGTCGCATCATCCTCTCTAAAGACGGCATGAATGGCACCGTCGGCGGCGAGCTGAAAGATGTGAAGCGCTACATCCGTAAAACGCGTGACTATCCTGCGTTCAAGAACATTGACTTCAAGTGGAGCGAAGGGATCGGCGACGACTTCCCACGGCTCAGCGTGAAGGTGCGCGACGAGATCGTCAGCTTCGGAGCCCCAGGCGAACTGCAGGTTGACGAGAACGGCGTTGTCGGCGGCGGCACCAAGCTCAGCCCCGAAGAACTCCACGAGCTCGTTGCCCGCAAAGACGTCACCTTCTTTGACGGCCGCAACCCCATTGAAGCCGCGATCGGCAAGTTCACCGATGCGATAGTTCCGGATGTCGACACCACCCGCGACTTCGTCGCCGAACTCGACAGTGGCAAGTACGACCACCTCAAGAACACCCCCGTCGTCACCTACTGCACCGGCGGCATCCGCTGTGAAGTGCTCTCGTCTCTCATGCGCAGTCGTGGATTCGGCGAGGTCTACCAACTCGACGGCGGCATCGTGCGCTATGGCGAAACGTTCGGCGACTCCGGGCTCTGGAATGGTTCGCTCTACGTTTTCGACAAGCGCATGTCCATCGACTTCACCAAGGACGCCCAAACTATTGGCCACTGCTACCAGTGCGGTGCGGAGACCAAACGCGTAGAAAACTGCCACAACCCGGCCTGCCGCGAACTGTTCGTCGTGTGCGACGAACACGCAGCCGTCGCCGCCTGTGCCGCGCATCTGATCCCCGCTGCAGAGATCGTCACGTAGCCAGCAGCACAACTCGTGGCTCACATTGCACCAAGAATGCGCCATGATAGTTGCATGAAGATTGGGATCCTGACCAGCGGCGGCGACTGCCCCGGCCTCAACGCCGTCATTCGTGGTGTCGTCCTCAAGGGCACCCAGGTTTACAACAAGGAGTTCGTCGGTTTTCGCGACGGCTGGCGCGGAGTCGTTGAAGGCGACGCCATGCCCCTCGAACGCAAAGACATTCAGGGCATCTCCAAGCAGGGTGGAACCATCCTTGGAACCTCCCGCACGAACCCCTTCGAGGGCACCGACGGCGCCGAAACAGTGCGCGAAAACATGGAGCGCCTCGGCGTCGACTCCCTCATCGCCATTGGCGGCGAAGGCACCCTTGCCGCCGCCAAGCGACTGACGGATGCCGGAATCAAGATCGTCGGCGTCCCCAAGACTGTAGACAACGACCTTTCCGCCACCGACTACACGTTCGGCTTTGACACCGCCACGCAAATCGCGACCGACGCCATGGACCGCCTCCGTACTACCGGCGACTCTCACGGTCGCTGCATGGTCGCCGAAGTCATGGGTCGCCATGTCGGCTGGATCGCCCTGCACTCTGGCATGGCCGCCGGCGCCCACGCCATCCTGATTCCCGAACAGAAGACCAGCATGGACCAGATCGTGGAGTGGGTTTCTGCCGCTCGCGACCGCGGCCGCGCTCCCCTCATTGTTGTCGCAGAAGGATTCACTCTCGACACAATGGACGATGCTCACTCCGAGCGTGGCCTCGACGCTTTCGGCCGTCCCCGTCTCGGCGGAATCGGCGATCAGCTCGCACCAGAGATTGAAGCTCGTACCGGGCTGGAAACCCGCTCGACCACCCTCGGCCACATCCAACGTGGTGGAACGCCAAGCGCTTACGACCGCGTGCTCGCTACTCGCTACGGCATGGCCGCCGTCGATGCTGTCATTCACGGCCGCTGGGGACGCATGGTGTCGCTGCAGGGAACCGAGATCACCAACGTCGCATTCGAGGAAGCCCTCGGCAAGCTCAACACTGTGCCCCAGTCCCGCTACGACGAGGCATCGATTCTCTTCGGCTAGAAAGCACCGAGGCACAATTCAGCCGGCCACCCTAGGCTGGCCTCATGTGGCGTGGAATCGAAGTAATCAAGAACGAGTCCGACCCGAAAGCTCCGGCTCACGTCGAGCTCTCTGAGCAACTGGATGACAGCATCCTGATGCCGGGCGATGTCACGATCGATGTCGAGTACTCGAGTCTGAACTACAAAGACGGCATCGCACTCACGGGCAGGCCAGGCATCGTTCGCGAGCCGCGCCTCATCGCAGGCATCGACCTCGTCGGAGTCGTCTCCGAGAGCACCGATGACCGCTATTATGCTGGTCAGCGGATACTTGTGAACGGCTGCGGCCTCAGCGAAACCCATCATGGTGGTTACGCCGAACGTGCCCGCGTTCCCGGTGATTGGGTCGTGCCCGTTCCTGACGGCATCAGCAACCAGCAGTCCGCCGCAATCGGCACAGCCGGCTTCACAGCGATGCTCTCCGTTCTCGCCCTTGAGCGTGGCGGCGTGACCGGTGACGTACTCGTAACCGGGGCGAGCGGCGGGGTGGGGTCGATCGCGATCGCCCTTCTGAGCCGACTCGGATTCGACGTGACGGCATCCACCGGCCGTGCCGACGAACACGACTACCTGCGTGAGCTGGGCGCAACCACGATCATCGATCGCGCCGAGCTGAGCGCCGAACCTCGCGCCCTCATGAAGCAGCGCTGGGGCGGTGCGATTGATGCCGTCGGCGGCACCACCCTCGCCTCCGCGCTCGCGCATACCCAGTACGGCGGCACGGTCACCGCATGCGGCAACGCCCAGTCGAGCGAACTCCACACGAGCGTGATGCCGTTCATTTTGCGCGGAGTGAGTCTCGTGGGAATCAACTCTGTCTTCACCCCGCGAGCGTTGCGCCTGGAGGCGTGGAGCCGTCTCGAACGCGACCTTGACCTCGACCTGCTGGAAGACACGACTTCCGTGATCGGATTGGGCGACACTATCGCTGCCGGCGCAGACATCATTGCCGGCCGCATCCGCGGTCGCACGGTGGTTGACGTACGCCAGTAGCCGCGATACCGCAGGCTGTCGGTAGGTACCGTCGGCGCCGTTGCTGTGCCAGACTCTCGAGCATGAATCCTGCTCTTGTCATTATTGGATCAACGTTCGTCTTTCTCGCCACGCTCGTACACCTCATGATTTTCGTCATGGAGAGTGTTCTCTGGCACACGCCACGTGTGCAGCAGATCTTCGGAGTGCGCAGCGAGGCAGAGGCCGCCATCATCAAGCCGTGGGCCTACAACCAGGGTTTCTACAACGCGTTTCTCGCGCTCGGTGCGGGAACCGGCCTGGTGATGATGGGCTCGACCAACCTGTGGCCCGCCGGAATTGCGCTGGCGATGTTCGCGGCACTCAGCATGGTATTGGCTGCGGTCGTGCTCATCACGTCTCAACCGAAACTGGCACGAGCTGCCGCAATTCAAGGCGTTCCACCGCTGCTGGGAACCATTGGACTCGTTCTCGCGCTTACCCTGCCGACGACGCTACTCTGATTGCGCCGTGGCGTCTGCCATGACGCAAGGGGCTGACCCCTCGGTGAGGCGCTAGCGGCCGAGATACTCCGCAAGGGTTTCAACGAGAGACGCACTCGTGCGGTCTTCGGCGATCACGTGCACGGTGAGACCGGCAGCGCGAGCATCGTAGGCTGTGCGCGGTCCGATGCAGGCAACGATCGTGGTTTCTGGCAGCGGTGCAAGCTGTTCCGCTACTTGGCGGGCAACTGACCCTGAGCTGATGAGAATGGCCGAGATGCGACCGGATGCAACATCCTCACGCACATGGTCGGCAACGGGAACACCAACGGTGCAGTACGCCGAGACGCTAACCACTTCGAGGCCGAGCGCGCCGAGACCTTCGGGAAGCGTGGTGTCGGCCAAGTTGGATTGCGGTGCCAGTACGCGAAGACCTGGCGTGCGATCGGTCCACTCTTTGACGAGACCGCGACCCGAGTTGTCGAGCTCTGGCACGAAATCTACGCGGTGTCCTGCGAGAGTGAGTGCGATTGCGGTGGTTTCCCCCACCGCAGCAATCTTGGTGTTTTCCGGAATCTTCACACCGCTGGCAAACATGACATCGACGGTCGTCGCGCTGGTTACCGCAAGCCAATCGAACTGGCCATCGTTGAGTTCGTGAAACGCGTTAGCCAGTGCAGGAACGTTTTCGGATGGTGCGAAATTGATGAGCGGAGCGATCACCGGGATCGCCGAATAACCCCTAAGTAATGCTGCAGCGCTGTCGCCCCAATTGCCTCCGCGTGGAACGAGCACGCGCAAACCATTGAGTGCTTTGCCTGCCATGCTCTCTATACTCCCCCTGTTGGGGAGTCAGACGCTAATCGAGCTAGTCGTCGTCGCTCAGAATTGCCCATGCAATGACAGCAACAACGGAGACTGCTGCGGCCGCCGCACCAATAATCCAAGGCAGCGGATTGCTCTCGTAGGAGCTGCGAACCCGGGTTGCAACTTCGTCAACGCGCTTGCCGACATTGAACTTGTCTTCGATGGCGTCGAGGGTGCGCTCAAGTTCAGCGCGTGCTTGCTCGATACTGTCGTTGGCTTTGTCAGTCATCATGACCTCCGCTTTCGTGTGCCTTTGATGGCACGAACGTCGCTCTTAATACTTTCGATCGTTTCAGTGGGGGCTGGCGGTGTTCCCTTTTTTACGAGAGAGACCCCGGCCGCGACCAAAATCGCTGTAATTATCAGCAAAATTCCGGCCACGATGAGCGCGGCAGCCCACGCGGGAAGCACTTCGGCAAAGCCGAGTATGGCCGCCGCAATGAGCACCATGAGCGCGAAGAGAGCGAAGAGAGCAGCTCCCACGAACAGCCCGATACCGATTCCCGCAGTTGCGAGTTTGGCGAGCATCTCTTTCTTGAGCGACTCGATCTCGCCGCGTACCAATTCGCCAAGTAGGCGCGGTACGTCTGCGATGAGCGCAGCGAGTGAACGCTTCGGCTCGCGCTGAGGGTCTGTCTTCGGTGATTCACCGTACATGGCAGACCTACTTTGAGTTAGTGGACTTCGTCGTCGATGCCGTTGACGAAGATTTCTTGGCTGCAGGCTTCTTTGCGCTGCTCGTGCTCGTCGACTTGGTCGACTTTGCGGGCGAGCTCTTGCTGCTGGCGACCTGTTTGACTACCTTTTTGGCACCGTCTGCGAGAAACTCAGCGACGTCTGGGGCTTTGTCTTTGACAAAGTCTTCAGCGTTGTGGCGTTGTTCCGTGATGCGCGGGTCATTCCACAGCTTGCCCGCGGTTGCCTTAATCTTTTCGTACTTTTCGCGGCCAGCGCGGGTTCCCAGCACATAGCCAATGCCGAGTCCTACTACTAGGAGGATCTTGCCCTTCATGGTGAACTCCGTTTCCTGTTGCCGGTTGGTTCTTCCAACATACTCGCGATAGCCGCAGGCCGTGCTCAGATTTCGCTGCTACCGCAAGTAGCCATTCTGGAGCATATTCTCAGATTGGCATAGGGCTGCGCCCAGAACTCACACAGAGTTTTCAGTTGAGCTGTCTGCGAATCCTTTACTGCGGGGCGGATGCCGCGGCAGCAGCCTTCGCTGCAGCCGGGAGTGCCTCGACAATCTTCGAGACCACGCCATCGTCGTGGGCTGCCGACACGAACCATGCCTCGAACACACTCGGAGGCAGGGAAATCCCCGACTCCAGCATCGAGTGGAAGAAGGGGGCGTAACGGTACCCTTGCTGAGCTTTTACGTCAGCAAAGTTCAGCGGTTCGGTGGGGCTGAACACGAACGAGAACAGGTTTCCTGCGTGCTGAACAACATGCTCGACGCCTTCCGCTGAGAGCGCGGCGGAGGTTTCGCGACTGAGGGTTTCGGCAACCTGGTTGAGTCGGGAGTACACGGCGTCGTCGGCAAGCTGCAGCGTGGCAAGACCTGCAGCAACGGCGACGGGGTTTCCGCTGAGCGTGCCCGCTTGATAGACCGGACCGAGCGGAGCCAGCAACTCCATGATGCGAGCCGAACCGCCAAGAGCGGCCAACGGCATCCCTCCACCGATGACCTTGCCGAAGGTGAAGAGGTCGGGAACCCAGCGGGCGCTCGGGTCGGCGGGGTTCGCGCTGGCACTGGCCCGAGCATCCAAGCCCCAGTAGCCGGCGGGGTCGACGCGGAAACCCGTGAGGACTTCGTCGCTGATAGCAAGGGCGCCGTGCTCGTGGGCGATGCGCACAATGGTCTCGTTGAAGCCGGGCTGCGGAGCCATGACGCCCATGTTGGCGGCGGCAGCCTCGAAGATGATCCCGGCAATGTCGTGGCCGTGCTCGGCAAAAACCTGCTCAAGGGCAGCAACGTTGTTGTATTCAATGACGAGAGTTTGGGCGGCAGTCTCGGCGGTGACCCCAGCGGAGCCGGGCATCGAGAGCGTGGCGAGGCCCGACCCTGCTTCAGCTAAGAGTCCATCAGAGTGACCGTGGTAGTGCCCGGCAAACTTCACGAGCAGTCGCCGACCGGTAGCACCGCGGGCCAAGCGGATGGCCGTCATGGTCGCCTCGGTGCCGGTGGAGACGAGGCGCAAGCGCTCGATGGGGCTCACGCCGCCAACGCTGATGCGGGCACGCACGAGTTCTGCGAGCTCGGTCTCGGCGGGAGTGGATGCTCCGAACCCAAGCCCGCGCGATGCCGCTTGCTGAACGGCATCGATGACCTCAGGGTGAGCGTGGCCAAGAATGGCGGGACCCCAAGAATTGACGAGGTCAATGTAGGAGTGACCCTCGACATCCGTCACATACGCGCCGGATGCCTTCACATAGAAACGGGGTGTTCCGCCGACCGAGCCGAAGGCGCGCACGGGAGAGTTCACGCCCCCGGGAAGCACACCACGAGCGCGGTCGAAGGATTCCTGGTTGGTTGCGGTGCCGGTCGCTGCGACGGCGGTGTCGCCTGCTGCGGCATTCGTGGGAGTGGTGTTGCTCATCGGCGAAGCCATTCTGCAAGTTCTGTTGCGTAGTAGGTGAGCACCGCTTCGGCACCGGCCCTCTGGATGCTGAGCACTGACTCTTCGATTGCCCGCCGGCGGTCAATCCAGCCGTGTGCTGCGGCGGCCTCGATCATGGCGTATTCGCCGGAGACTTGGTACGCCCACACGGGAACGCTGCTGACGGCGGCAGCATCGGCGAGCACATCGAGGAAGCTCATGGCGGGTTTGACCATCACGATGTCGGCGCCCTCATCGATGTCTAGTTCGACTTCGCGGATGCCCTCCCGACGGTTGGCAGGATCCTGTTGGTAGGCGCGGCGGTCACCCTCAAGCGAGGACTGCACGGCTTCGCGGAACGGCCCGTAGAAGGCCGAAGCGTACTTTGCGGCGTAACCAAGCAAGGGGGTGTCGGTGTGTCCCGCCTCGTCGAGCGCGTCGCGCACGGCAGCAACCTGGCCGTCCATCATTCCACTGAGCCCAAGCAGTTGTGAACCGGACTCGGCCTGAGCAACACCCATCTCGCGGTAACGCTCTAGGGTCGCGTCATTGTCGACGATCAGCTCAGTAACCCCCGTGGCGAGGTTGGTGCGTTTGCGCAGCACCCCGCAGTGGCCGTGATCGGTGAATTCGTCGAGGCAGAGATCGGTCTGCACCACGAGGGCGTCACCGGCCTCGGCGACAGCCGCGCGCGTGGCGACGTTCAGGATTCCCTTCGGATCAATCGCTCCTGAACCCTCGGCATCCTTGTGTTCGGGAACACCAAACAGCATCACGCCACCGATTCCCAGTTCGGCAGCCTGAGCAATTGCGCGGCGCATCGAGTCGAGCGAATGCTGCTGAACGCCCGGCATCGAACTAATCGGAACCGACTCGCTCAACCCCTCGCGCACAAACATCGGCAAAATGAGTTGGCTTGGATGGGTACGGTTTTCGGCGACCAGGCGACGCATTGCCGGGGTCGACCGCAAACGTCGAGGTCGGATGATCACGCTCGCGCCCCCGTCAGATCCCCGGCACCCTGTGCCAGAAGTTCGTCGGCGACCCGCTGTGCTGCCTCCCGTGCCGGGTCTTCGACGTCGTTGACGTACAGCGCGTGGGAGCTGGTGAGATAACGGGAGCCATCGAGGGCGTAGACGCGCGCATCCAAGAACAGGAGTCCGTCATCGATGACGGCGTGCGCTCCGAGGGGAGCCGAGCATCCGGCATCGAGGAAGGCGAGAACGTGGCGTTCGGCGTCGGTCTTGGTGCGGCTGGGTTTGTGGTCGAGCACTGCGGCGAGTTTCTCTTCGCCGGCGCGAACCTCGATCGCGAGAGCACCTTGGCCGGGTGCGGTGGGCCAACCAGCAATTCCGAGGTATTCCGTGACGGCGTCAGAGCGTCCCGCGCGAGCGAGTCCAGCGGCAGCCAGGATCACGGCATCCAGGTGTCCGTCGGTGACTTTGGCGAGGCGTGAGTCGATGTTGCCCCGCAGGTCAACAACCTCAAGGTCGGGGTACAGCGACCGCAGTTGTGCCTGGCGGCGCGGCGAACCGGTGCCAACGCGAGCGCCAGCAGGAAGGGTCTCGAGGGTGAGTTCGTCTCGGGCACACAGTGCGTCACGTTCGTCGGCACGCTTGGGCACGGCAGCGATCGTAAGGCCGGGAACTTCGGCAGTCGGCAAGTCCTTCAAGGAGTGCACGACAACATCGCACTCACCGGCGAGCAGCGCGTCCCGGAGCGCATTCGCAAACACGCCCTGACCACCGATCAGCGACAGCGATTCCGTCGACCGGTCGCCCTGAGTCGAGATCGGAATGATCTCCGTCTCTACGCCCGTCTTGTTCTCGAGCGAACGCGCCACCGTGGTGGTTTGCGCCATTGCGAGGGTGCTCCCCCGCGTTCCAATGCGAATAACGGTCACGGTGCTACCCCCGCGGCTGCCGGTTTGAAGCCGAGCCGCACATTCTCACAGCACCCAGGCCGACACACGTCGTACCAGGGTCCAATGTCTGTCAGTGCGGGGCGATCTGCCACCGGCACTCCATCCCG
>Ga0307486_1003399_pt1 | contig 10314 bp, 9 predicted proteins | sample CBIW02metaG_FD_203663 | JGI IMG/M metagenome (GOLD analysis project Ga0307486, IMG submission 203663) | Sea-ice brine microbial communities from Beaufort Sea near Barrow, Alaska, United States - CBIW 0.2 | ecosystem: Environmental > Aquatic > Marine > Coastal | place: USA: Alaska | collected... | reverse complement strand
GACGAGTCGACAGCGCCAGTGCGGCAGCGGCACCAAGCTGCTTTCCCCAGAGCGAGTGGGTCGTTCGCCAATTGAGGCTTTCTTGAATGAAAACCGTGCAGATGTCGAGAGGCGGGAACGGGGAATAGCTGACGCCAGCAACTGAATCTGCCACCTGCAGCGAAGCCCTATTGAGGCGATGTATCTGCAGGGCAAGAATGCGCTGGAGAAAGCGCGGCATAGCCCGAAAGCGATACATCGGCGGGATTGCTGAAACAATTACGGGGCACTCAGCGTCGACCCCTTCCCGCGCCGTTGTGATCAACTGGCGCAGTCTCGCCGTCCACTCGGTCACGGTTGTGCCGAGAAGCACGTCGGGCACCCCCAGGATGACGACTACAATATCCACGTCGGTCGAGACATGCGCGATTTCGGCTGCCGCGCGGGACATCGTCAGTTCGGTGTCGTTGATTGCCGTCCATGAGCATCCGATGCGGTGCTCTCGTGCCACGTAGCGTGCTGTTTGCGAGACGACGGCGAGCCCGTGATTGAGCACCCCATAGCCGGATACCGCCGTGTCCCCAATGAACAGCATGCGGCAGGAATCCGGGGCGACAACTTCACCCTCGGGTATACCCGTGGGGAAAAGGGAGTCGGACATTTCCAATCGATACGCCATCATATTTATTTTGAGAAGAGGTCGAAACAGCTGAACTATCGCGCCGGTGACTCGACGGTTGAACGTACCGGGTGCAGCGATACCGGTGGCCTGAACTGAACGCATGTTCTCTCGGGACACAGCTGCCATAGTGGCTGAGGCTGCACTCGACTTATGGCACGACATACCCAAAAGTCATACATGATTATTAATTATTTGTCGAGGTGGGAAGATGGTGCCATGACCACGCCTGCAGCATCCCACCCCGAACTCCAAAAATTGATCGGAACGCTAGAGAGACTGCGTGCGCCTGGCGGGTGTGCGTGGGACCGGGAACAAACCCACGAGTCTCTCGTGCAGCACCTTGTCGAAGAGACCTACGAACTTGTAGAGGCAATTGAGGCTGGGGTGCCTGCCGACATGGTCGAAGAACTCGGCGACGTGCTTTATCAGGTGCTTTTTCACGCAGACATTGCAGCTGAAGCAGGAAGGTTCACCCTCGAAGATGTTGCCGCGAACATGACCGCCAAAATGATCGGCCGTCATCCTCACGTCTTTGGCGACACGACCGCAGAAACCGCTGACGACGTCATGGCGGTGTGGGATGACCTAAAGAAAACTGAGAAACCGCATCGGACAAGCGTCGTTGACGGTATTCCGCAAGGAATGCCAGCGCTTGCGCTCGCGGACAAACTCCTGGGGCGCGCCCACAAGGTGGGACTCGTGGATGCCACAGCACCGGGTGTGATCAATGTCACGGAAGAAGATGAACTCGGCCCCCTATTGCTGGCGATTGTGGCATCCGCGAAAGCTAATGGTCTTGACTCGGAGCGGGCCCTGCGCACAGCGTTGCGCGGTTTGAGCGATGAAATTCAGGCGCACGAGGTTGCGTCTGCGCAGACCGAAACGGCATCACCAGAGGTCAACGGTAGCTAACAGCGCTGTGCTGGAGTGAATGGCATCGCTCGCTGAAGGCGCCCCGAGCCTTTACCGCGCCTACCGTCTCGCGACCATACGGAGCTACTCCGAGTAGTGGTCAGCGCTCGGAACGCACGCTCCCATCGGCGAAGTAGCTCACTAACCACGAAACTCTGTGGTGTGCGAGAGAATAATGATCATGGCGTCAACTGTTAATCCTCCTCGCGGCATGCGCGACTTCCTCCCCGCAGAGAAGACCCACCGTGAGCGGGTGCTCGGTGTCATTCGGGGCAGCTATCGCGCACACGGGTTCGATGAAATTGAGACCCCGGTGATGGAAGACAGTTCACGGCTTCATGCCGGCTTGGGCGGTGATAACGAGAAGCTCGCATTCGCTGTCATGAAGCGGGGGCTTACCGCTGACAAACTGCAGGCTGCATCCGAAGCTCTCGAACTTGCCGACCTCGGGTTACGCTTCGATCTCACGGTGCCGCTCGCACGGTTTTACGCCACCCACCGTGCTGAACTGCCGAAAGTGTTCCGGGCAATTCAGATTGCGCCCGTGTGGCGAGCTGAACGACCGCAAAAAGGGCGCTACCGCCAATTTGTGCAGTGCGACATCGACATCATGGGTGAGCCTGGTGCGAGTGCCGAGATTGAGCTGATCACCGCAACTGCAGCAACGCTCGACGCCCTCGGTATTGAGGGGTGCACCATTCGAATCAATGATCGTCGCCTTCTCACGAGCGCGCTTACTGTGCTGGGTTTCCCCACGAAGGAACATGAGTCGGTGCTGATCACTGTCGACAAGCTCGACAAGCTCGGCGCCGATGGCGTGGTCGCAGAACTTCGCGAGCGTGCGTTCCCTGATGGACCGGTTGCGGCGCTCGCCGAATTCCTCACACGCCCCCAGCCAGAGATCGCACCCGAGTTCAGTGCGGATGCCATCCGTGACACCCTGCCCGCGGGCGTCAACGAGGCGGTCATTTCCGAAATCGCGACGATTGGTCACGCGGTTGACGCCGGCCGCGGCACCTCGGGTGCCCTCATCGAGTTCGATCCGTGGTTGGTCCGAGGGATGGGCTACTACACGGGCGCAATCTTTGAGGTGGCTCACCCGTCGCTCGGGTATTCGCTGGGGGGCGGTGGTCGCTACGACGGAATGATTGGTCGCTTCTTGGGCAGTGATGTTCCCGCAGTGGGGTTCTCGCTCGGTTTTGAGCGATTGGTGGATCTCGTTGATTTGGATGATGCCGGCAGCGATGGCCAACTTGCTCTCGTCTACGACGCGGATGTGGATCCGGCAACGCTTGTGCGTTTGCAGGCCGAACTCATTCGGGATGGCAAGCGGGTGCGACTCGAACTGCGTCCGCGCAAGTTGCCGCAGTTGCTCGATCAGCTCAGCGAAAGCGGTTTCACCAGTTTCGCAACAGTCCGCGCGGACACCGACAGCCTTGCTAGCCTTGAATTCAAGCCGCTCGGTGGGCAGTAGTTCGCGGGCCCTGGTTCGTCGGACGATAACCCGACGCACAACAACTTGGTAGCGGCAGCTCAACGTCAAGGAGAAGCTGTGATGTTAAAGGTCGGTCCGATAGCAATTTTCTTGAGTGTCAGTTGTGGGTTGTCGTGGCTGTTTGTGCTGCCCCTGTGGTTCGGCGATGGGCTCGCGAGCCCGATCTTTGCTGTATTCGCGCTCGCAATGATGTTCACTCCGGCAATCGCTGCACTCGTTGTGGTGTTCTTTGTTGAGAAGCATCCCGATGCGCGCTCACGACGCCACGCACTCGGCCTCGGCTCTGTGCGGCCCGTGGGGCGTTTCATTCGCTATCTGGCGCTCGCGTTCGTCGTGCCGCCAGCTCTCGTTCTTGCGGCGCTGGTTGTCGGCGCAGCCTTCGGCGTCTACCCGGCCGATTTCGTGAACTTCTCCGGCTATCAGGAGGCACTGGATGTTCAGCTCGAGGCGCTCGGACAAGACTCGTTGCCGGTGCCGATCGTGCTTCTGGTCGCGGCACAATTTGTGAACGTAGCGATTGGGGCGGTCATTAACACGATTCCGGCGTTCGGAGAAGAGCTCGGATGGCGCGGGTGGCTTCTGCCCAAACTTTTGCCGTTGGGCGTCGTGCCGGCAATTCTGATCTCGGGCGTCATCTGGGGGCTCTGGCACGCACCCCTTATCCTGCTCGGCTACAACTACGGCGCTGTGCCTGGTGGGCTCGCGCTCGCGGCAATGGTGGGCATGACAATCGTGATCGGTGCGGTGTTCTCCTGGCTGCGCATCCGCTCGGAGTCTGTGTGGCCGGCGGCTCTCGCACACGGTGCGCTCAACGCTGCGGCAGGCTTTTCGCTCGTTTTTGTTATGGCTGGCGAAACCTTTAGTCCACTCAACGCAACCATTCTTGGGTGGACCGGATGGCTGGTGCCTCTGGTGCTTGTCATCGTTTTGTTGGCAACCGGGCAGTTCCGTGCCCCAGCGACGCGCCAGTCTGTGGCACCTGTCGAGTCGGTACCGGTTGCTGGCTCGGAGTAGGCTTGCCCCCGGACATCCACCACTAATAGTCCAAACAAATTTTTCTTGAAGGAGATCCCCTGTGGCTTTGATTGAAGCAGTTGGTGCCCGCGAAATTCTTGACTCCCGGGGCAACCCGACCGTCGAAGTTGAGGTTTTGCTTGACGACGGCGTAGTTTCGCGCGCCGCAGTCCCTTCGGGAGCATCCACCGGTGCGTTTGAGGCTTACGAGCTTCGTGACGGTGACAAGGACCGTTACCTCGGCAAGGGTGTGCAGAAAGCTGTCGATGCGGTAATTGACGAGCTCGGCCCAGCAATTGAGGGTCTGGATGCGTCAGACCAGCGCCTGGTCGACGCCGAGCTTCTTGCCGTTGACGGCACCGAGAACAAGAAGAACCTGGGCGCAAACGCGATCCTTGGTGTTTCACTCGCTGTTGCCAAGGCCGCTGCGGATTCCGCGGATCTGCCACTCTTCCGCTACCTCGGCGGACCCAACGCTCACGTGCTGCCCGTTCCGATGATGAACGTCATCAACGGTGGCTCGCACGCCGACAGCAATGTTGACATCCAAGAATTCATGATCCTGCCGCACGGTGCAGACACCTTCAGCGAAGGCCTCCGGTGGGGCGTTGAGACCTACCACGCGCTCAAGGGCCTGCTGAAGAGTAAGGGTCTCAGCACTGGCCTCGGCGACGAAGGTGGCTTCGCGCCCGACCTCTCCAGCAACCGTGCGGCCCTCGACCTGCTCATGGAAGCAATCGAGAAGGCTGGCTTCACGCCAGGCAAAGACATCGCTCTTGGACTGGATGTTGCGGCAACGGAGTTCTACACAAACAATTCGTACACCTTCGAGGGCACCGCAAAGTCGGCAGCCGAGATGAGTGCATACTATTCGGAGCTCGTTTCGGCATACCCGCTCGTCTCCATCGAAGACCCGCTCGACGAAAACGACTGGGAAGGTTGGGCGCAGCTCACCACTGAGATCGGTGCCAAAACTCAGATTGTTGGAGACGACCTCTTCGTCACCAACCCGAAGCGTTTGGCCGAAGGAATCTCCCAGGGCACCGCAAACTCGATCCTCGTCAAGGTGAACCAAATCGGTTCGCTGACCGAGACATTCGACGCTGTGTCACTGGCTCAGCGCAGTGGCTACACGGCTGTCATATCGCACCGCTCGGGTGAGACAGAAGACACCACGATCGCTGACCTTGCGGTTGCGCTCAACACCGGCCAGATCAAGACAGGGGCACCGGCTCGTTCCGAGCGCGTAGCGAAGTACAACCAGCTGCTACGCATCGAGGAAGAGCTGGGGGATGCCGCAGTTTACGCCGGCCGTTCCGCCTTCCCGCGGTTCGTCGGCTAGCGTCCATCAGCGTCGTCTAGCATCGAACGCATGGCTAGGCGAGTACGAGCAACAAAGGTAGCGGTGTCGCTACCTGAGGAGAGCGCACCCGAACACTGGTTGCGCACAATCCGCTTCTCGGGCTTCACCGTGCTCATGCTGGGTTTGCTCATACTCGCCGTCATCGTTCTCGCCCCCAACCTTCGCATTCTGATCGAGCAACAGCAGACCATTGCCCAGTTGCAGGCAGAAGTGGTTGAGGCCCAAAAGTCCGTTGACAGTCTCAATGAGAATGTCGCCCGTTGGGACGACCGCGCGTACATTGAGTCCCAAGCTCGCGACCGGCTGTACTACGTGTATCCCGGGGAAGTAAGTTACCTGGTGACCGGTGACGCTGCCGATGTAACCACCAACAATGGGGTGCCGGTGAGCACGAGCATCCAGACCACCAAGATTGATTGGGTGCAAACCCTCGTGTCGTCGATCTACACTTCTGGTCTCACTGACGACGCCCCCGATGAGCTGCTTGCTCCTGTGATTGAAGGTACAACGCAATGACCACCCCACCGTTTGACACCGTCAGCGATGAAGATGTGCGCATTGTGTCGCTTCAATTGGGCCGCCAGGCTCGTGACGTGATCGGCATCGCCGCACGGTGCGTCTGTGGTGCGCCGGCCGTTGTTTCGACGAAGCCGCGATTGAGCGATGGAACGCCATTCCCCACCATCTATTACCTGTGCCACCCGGCGGCTACGGCATCCGTATCGACGCTTGAGGCCGAAGGTCAAATGCCTGAACTGGCAGCCATGCTCGAGGGTGAGATCGGCGAGCAGTATCAGGCCGCACATGACGCGTACATTGTTGATCGCGATGGCGTAGAGGTCGTTGCTGAGCTTGCTGGTGTTTCTGCTGGCGGCATGCCCACTCGTGTGAAATGCCTTCACGCGCTGGTCGGGCATTCGCTGGCCGCGGGACCCGGAGTGAACCCTATTGGCGATATTGCTCTCGCGCGTGCCTCGTGGAGCCCCACGGTGTGCCAGTGCCCCGACTACTCGGAATTTGTCGCTGACAGTGCTGGGGCGGGCACGGTTTCCGCGGATGTGGCTGGGGAGACTGACCAGTGAAGCGGTGGGCGGCTGGCGCGGTACTGATGGCGAGCGTGGCCTCGCTGTTGGTGGCCACGCCTGCCTCTGCGGATGCGGTTCGCGACCAAGAGTATTGGCTTCAGGAGTACGGCATTGAGGCTGCGTGGCAAACCACGAGGGGTGCCGGCGTGACGATTGCGGTGATTGACACCGGAGTTGATGGAAGTGTCAAAGAGCTCGTTGGCGCAGTAACGGGCGGCACCGACTTCTCGGGTAAAGGTGCGCCGAATGGGCAGAAACCTGTTGGTGATGAAAACCCCGCGCACGGCACACTTGTTGCGTCACTGGCTGCAGGACGTGGCACCGGCACCGGCGCTGGCGTGATCGGTGCAGCACCCGAGGCCAACATTATGGCCATCTCGATTGGATTCACCGGCGGGGAAATTAGTTCAGACGATCAGATTGCGCAGGCGGTGCGTTACGCCGTGGATCAGGGGGCGGATGTCATCAACCTGTCGCTCACTCGCGAAACTTTGGATTGGCCGCTCAGCTGGGACAGTGCCTTTCTCTATGCCATGGACAACGATGTCGTTGTCGTTGCGGCTGCAGGAAATCGCGGAAGCGGAACTACGTCAGTTGGTGCGCCTGCGACGATGCCCGGAGTTCTCACGGTTGCCGGTGTTGATGCCAACGGGGTGGCAAGTTTCAACGCATCCACTCAGGGCATCACGATCGGTGTTTCGGCGCCAAGCGAAGGCCTTGTGGGCGTTGCCCCTGGTGGTTCGCACGTGCTCTGGAATGGAACAAGTGGGGCAACCCCGATTGTGGCCGGCATTGTGGCTCTGGTGCGTGCCGCACATCCTGAACTTGACGCCGCCAACGTGATTAACCGCATTGTGTCGACGGCACATGACACTGGGGCTCCGGGTACGGATGCAATTTATGGTTTCGGGCTTATCGATGCTGAGGATGCGGTGAAGGCGCAAGTGTCGCTCGTTTCGCGCAACCCCATGGGTAGTCTTGCCGACTGGATTACTGTCTACCGTCGTGCGGAGTCGCCTATCGTGCCGCTGCCCACGTTTAGTCCGACCCCGGTACCGGTTCCGGAGGCTGCACCGGATGCTGCTGGCCCGGTCAGCCCTCTCGGAACCCTGCTTCCCACAGTGAGCATGCTTCGCAATGTGGGTGTACCACTTGCTGTTTATGGCATTTTTCTGATGATTTTGGCTGTGTGGGGTCTTGTTGGTTGGCGTCGGTTTAGGAGTACGAGCGAGACAGAGTAAGTTTGGGGGCGAACTTCCCTTTTAGGAGACTCTAACTAGTGCCAAAAATCTTGATTGTCGGCGGCGGTTACGCCGGTTTTTATACTGCCCGTAAGCTCGAAAAGTGGTTGCGTCGGGGCGAAGCTGAGGTCACCATGGTTGACCCGCTTCCCTACATGACGTATCAGCCATTCTTGCCTGAGGTCGCTGCAGGCTCGATCGAGCCTCGCCACGCGGTTGTTCCGCACCGTCGCCACCTGAAGACCACCAAGGTCATCACGGCGAAGGTCACCGGAATCGACCACGCAACGAAGACTGCGACGATTCAGCCTGAACTGGGCGACTCTTGGCAGAGTGACTACGACCTTGTCGTTGTTACTGCCGGTGCTGTGTCGCGCACGTTCCCGATTCCGGGGGTCGCGGATCAGGCGATTGGTATGAAGACGATCGAAGAGGCCATTGAGGTGCGTGATCGCATCCTCACCAACTTTGACAAGGCAGCTAACCTGCCTGCGGGCGCCGAGCGCGATCGTCTCCTGACATTTGTTGTCGTCGGTGGTGGGTTTGCCGGTATTGAAGCCTTTGGTGAGATGCGCAGCCTTGCTTCGTCGCTGCTGCCGCTCTATCCGGGCCTCCGGTTCGAAGACACCCACTTCCACCTCATCGAGGCTATGGGTCGCATCATGCCCGAGGTTTCGCTTGAGACTAGTAAGTGGGTTATCAAGAATCTTGATCAGCGCGGTGCCAAGATTCACCTTGAGACTCAGCTGACGTCGGCTGTGGATGGCCTGGTTGAGTTGTCAACTGGCGAAAGCTTCGAGTCAGACACCATCGTGTGGACCGCTGGAGTTATGGCCAACCCGGTGTTGCGAGGCACAGACCTTCCCACCGACGAGCGGGGACGCATGCGCGTGCAGGCTGACCTTCGTGTCATCAACGATGACGGTGTTGTCGAGGGCGCGTGGGGTGCTGGCGACGTGTGTGCTGTTCCTGACCTCACCGGTGGTGGCGTTGGCGGTTTCTGTGTTCCGAACGCTCAGCATGCTGTTCGCCAGGGCAAGCTTATGGCCAAGAATATTGTTGCAGCGCTTCGTGGCGAAGGCACCAAAGATTACTTTCACAAGAACCAGGGTGCCGTGGCCGGTCTCGGCCTCTATGAGGGTGTCTTCCAGTCAGGAAAGCTCGCAATCACTGGCTTCCCGGCCTGGATCATGCACCGTGGGTACCACGTCTTGGCAATGCCGATGTTCGAGCGCAAGGCTCGTATCTTCAGCAACTGGGTCACCAACTTCTTCTGGGGTCGCGACACTGTTTCGATTGAGGCACGCGTAGAACCGCGCCGCGCATTCGAAGAGTTCGCATCCCGCCCCAAGTAAGGTTTGTAGTGTCCCGCGCTGTGCGTGGGGCGTGCCCCGGTAGCCCAATGGCAGAGGCAGATGACTTAAAATCATCACAGTCAGGGTTCGAGTCCCTGTCGGGGCACTGTGTTTGGTCGCGCCGTTGTGCGCGTTTCCTTGTGCGCGTGCGGCCGTGCTTAGGCGGGCAAAATCTCCGCCAGCAGTTTTAGGATGCGCGCCTTGATGTCATTGCGGATGGGGCGCACGTCGTCGATGCCCTTGCCCCGGGGGTCAACGAGTTCCCAGTCTTCGTAGCGTTTGCCGGGGAAAATCGGGCAGACGTCGCCGCAACCCATCGTGATAACGACGTCCGAGGCCTGCACCTGGTCGGTGGTCATGAGCTGGGGGACTGCCTGCGAGATATCGATGCCCTCTTCGGCCATGGCCAAGATTGCGGTGGGGTTGATTTCGTTGCCGGGCTCGGAGCCGCCCGAGCGAACTTCAACGGCACCATTCGACAGGGCGGTCATGTAGCCGGCGGCCATTTGCGAGCGACCAGCGTTGTGGATGCAAACGAAAAGAACTACAGGCTTCTGGTTGGCAGTGGCAGTGGCAGTGGTGGTGGTGGTGGCAGTCTTGACGGTCATAACTGAAGCATAGATGACTGTCTATGCTTTGCGCGAGGGGCGACTGCGCTGGCCGGGGATAGTTCACTCAGCGTTCATCGACGGCAGCGACTGCAACAATTCGCGCACTCGACGATCGATGTCGTCGCGCACGGCACGCACGCCATCCATCGACATGTCGGCAGGGTCGGGCAGTTCCCAATCGAGGTAACGCCGGCCGGGGTAGATCGGGCAGGCGTCGCCGCAGCCCATCGTGATCACCACATCCGCACCCCGCACCACCTCATCGGTGAGCGGTTTCGGGTATTCGCCATCAACCGAAACGCCGATCTCGTCGAGCGCCGCCACAATTTTCGGGTTGATCGTCTCGGTCGGCTGCGATCCGGCAGTCAATACCCGCACCCGATCTCCGGCAAGAGAACGCAGAATCGCGGATGCCAGTTGCGACCGGCCCGCATTCTGAACACACACGAACAGCACGTCAGTAACAGAACCGGCTGCTGCGGCATCCGCTGCGGAAAGAGACCCCAGTCGGTCGGCGGTGAACCGCGACGTGTGCGACGACAAGTGGCGATCGTGCGGAGCCCCTTGGCGCAACAGT
>Ga0307486_1003397_pt1 | contig 10318 bp, 8 predicted proteins | sample CBIW02metaG_FD_203663 | JGI IMG/M metagenome (GOLD analysis project Ga0307486, IMG submission 203663) | Sea-ice brine microbial communities from Beaufort Sea near Barrow, Alaska, United States - CBIW 0.2 | ecosystem: Environmental > Aquatic > Marine > Coastal | place: USA: Alaska | collected... | reverse complement strand
ATGAAAACACAGCGGTGCACCCTGATAAGCATGGAGGGCAGGGGCAACAAACGCTTTTACACAAAGCTGTGCACCAGGCCAAACGTAGAGGAGAAAAAAATATACGACGCACTGGCGTTCAAAGACATACCTTATGTGAGAAAATCAAAAGTTGTGACCCAATTGTAAAATGAAAATAGGTAGATTGCTCTAATACAATACCTTACAAAAAATAATTTTCAAGTTGGGTTAATCATGTAATCGCTCAAAGGCCTCGATGATTAGTTCTTGAGCTGAATTGCTGACAGGAATCCGCTGATTATTAGCTAATATTAAATAACCACCATCATTTCGGATATATTTAGCAACACAATTTGGATTGACTAGATAGGATTGGTGGACGCGCATAAACAAGAATTTGGTCAAAGATTTCTCCACTTCATTCAAGTCCTTAGAAATTAAAATGGATCGACCCCCAAGGGTGAATATTTTCGTGCGGTCGCTTTGTCTCTGGCAATAATCAATGTTTGCTATTTCGATGAATTCCATCCCATCTTCAGTAGGTAAAGCAAGCTTATTCTTCAGGATACCTTCATTTTTTAGAAACCTCAACAACTGTGTCACACCCTTTGCAGGGTCGTTTGGCAAGCAACTCTTTTCGATGTGTTGATCCAAGGTTTCTTTAAGTTCATCTTCATCAATAGGTTTTAACAAGTAATCCACCGCTTGAACACTAAATGCTTTTATGGCATATTGGCTGTAAGCGGTAGTAAAAATCACATCGAATGGTAATTCATCGAATTGATTTAAAAAATCAAAACCGTTCATGAGCGGCATTTCTACATCAAGGAAAAGTAGATCGATGTCAATACGCTTCAAAACCTCAGTGGCTTCTAATGGCTTGGTTCCCTTGTAAACTATGGGTAATTCTGGAAACAATCGATCAATATCTGATACCAGGCTTTCTACACAATGTAATTCGTCGTCAAGGATAGCTATTTTCATGGTTAGTGTGTATTTAGTTTTTTATAAAGGATTCCTTAAAGAATTCACATTGCTGCAAACCGGGCTAAATTTTCGTTTTTATACGAATGACAACGGTCGTTCCCAGCCCATGACACGCTTCATCTTTTTTATCCACAAATTCATAATCTATAGTACTTGATTGGCTTTTGTTAAATAATTCAATGCGCTTATCGTTTAATTCCGTTCCTCTGCTTTTGTGCCGTTTACTACTTTCGGCAGCCTGAAACCTCCCTACTCCAGTATCGTCAATAGATATCTTAACAGTGTCTTCGATATGTTCGACAATAATTGATAGCATTTTACTTTCCCTCTCACTTGGAAGTAGACCATGCCATATTGCATTTTCGACAAAAGGCTGTAAAAGCAGGCTTGGCATAAAAATGTCCTTCCCTTCTGTTTCTAATAAATTGACAATGGAATAACAAAAGCTATTATCAAACCTGTTTTTTTCTAAATCAAGATAGTATACCATTAGTGCCAATTCATCTTTTAAGGTATGGATAGGTTTGCTTGCAGTTTCGAGTACAATCCGAACAAAACGAGCCAGCTTAACCAGATATTTAGTTGCTTGTTTATTGTCGTTATGCTGAATCATGTTTTTGATCGAATTAAGGCAATTGAATAAAAAATGCGGATTAACTTGCATCTGATTGGCCAAGATATCTGCTTCCATCAGATTTTTTTCATATACGACTTTCAGACGTTCATTTTCCAAATTTGTCAACAATCGTTCTGCTTTTATTCGATCCTTGCGGCTTTGGTTTTGCAACACAAAAAAAACCACTGAAACCACAAACAAAGCGAACAGAAGTATAATAATGAATCCGCGAGTGTTTAGCTGATTGTTGCGACGCTCCAAACTAAGTTCCTGTATGGATTGCTCCGTTTTTAGCAATTCAATTTCAGACTCTTTCTTTTCCACATCGTATCGACGGGCAATTGCCGAAATCTCCACCAATTGATTTGTCAGGTTGATACTGTCCTGATAATGCTGTGATTTTTTAAAAAAGCTGAGCGCCAGTTGGTAATTATTTAATGCTTCATAGTGTTCTGAAATCTTTTTGGCTGTGGCTTGGATCAGCTCTTGATCCTTCAGCTCCTCCGCTAGTTGCATTGCCCGTTCCATTTTGGGCAAACTCTGACTGTAATTTTTTCTTCGCGCAAAGAGGTTACCCAATTCTAATAATGTATGAGCTTGTTGCTGTCGGTCGTTAATCTGCTGAAATACATCTAGGGCTTCGTTAAAATAACGCTCCGACGTTTTCAGATCTCTACCTTCTGTGAGGTAACTCTCTCCTAGCGCTTTGAGTCCCATCCCCTTACCTCTGGCATCTTTGCGGGTTTCGTTGATAGTCAATATCTCACGTAGGTATGTTCGCGCTTTATTATGTTGGCCTAATTGATCATAATAACCACCTATGGTGAGGTTCTGAATGGCAACTCCCCGTTCATTTCCTACTTTTTTAGCAAGATTCAGTGCCTTTTCCAAATAGGCAAGACCTTCCTCCTCTTTGCCCGGAATCGCCATGAGTGCATTACCAATCCCATTACAGGCAATCTCCATGTTCTTTGCGTTTTTATCGGTTTCAGCTAAGCGGAGAGCTTTGATATGATAATCCACGGCCCGGTCGTAATCAGCATTATATCGGTAAGCCACACCTGCATTGTTAGCATAGCGCATCTTGTCCACAGAATATCCCTTTCGGTCGACTATCATTTCATAAGCACGGACGTGGAAGGTAATTGCATCCTTGTATTGTTGATAAAAGCGGTAAAGCAGGCCGAGATTATCGAGAGTCCTTGCATATAAGAAAGGATTTTGTGTTGCCGCAATTTCCATCGCCTGAGTGGCCATTCTTATATCTTCATCGCCGTGCTGTGACACACGGTGCATCTCTCGGGATAGCTGAATCATAATCACAGCGCGCATCGAATCGTTGGATTCCAAGGATAATTTGCGCTGTAAGCTATCCATTTGCTGTTGTGCAAATGCTCCAGAATCGCAGCCAAAAAATAGGATGACAAAAGCTAGGCAAAAGATATTTCGTTGCTCATAATTCATAATTGAAGCATCATTTCCAAAATTCTGTTAATCTGTTTCGCTTTCTGTCTAGAAACCGGGATTTCTGTATTATCAACCATAATTAAACTTCCGCCGTTCTGCTTCAAAATCCCTTTTACAAATTTTGGATTTATTAAATGAGATTGGTGAACCCTGATGAAACAGTGATCTTTCAAGAGTTCCTCCACGTCTTTTAAAGTGCGACTAATCAAAATCTTGCTTTCATCCTTGCAGAAAATATTAGTGTAATTATTATCTGATTGACATCGAACTATGTTATTTATAGGGACGATTTGGTATCCTCCTCCTATTGGAAATGCAATTCTAGGATGTTCTTGTTTGCCATCGCCCAAATACTCATGGAGTACATCCCACTGGTTCTCCGTAGTTTTTTTACGTCTTTTTTCCCAGAATGAAAGCGCTATAACAATGTCTTTTTCGGCAATCGGCTTTAGAAGATAGTTGATGGCACTGTATCGAAATGCTTTGACGGCATATTGGTCGTAGGCGGTGGTAAAAATCACATCAAAATCGATGGGCCGAAGCATGTCCAATAGGGTAAAGCCATTAAGGATAGGCATTTCGATATCTAGGAATAACAAATCCGGTGGGTTCTTCTTAATAAATTCCAACCCCTGGAGTGCATCAGTAAAAACGTGAGTGATTTTATAATTTACTTGTATTTTTTCAATTAAATTCTTCAACACATTTATGCAGTGTGCTTCATCATCAATAATTATTATTTTAATCATGGCTTATCTCTTTTAGTATCACTCAGTATTCATAAGTCAATGTAATTCTTGTCCCTATTGCGGCTCCATTCTCTTTAAGGTCGGTGACCTTAAAGAGAATGGAATGGTCGCTTAAATAGTTATACAATGCCAATCGATCCCTAATTATGGTGCTTCCCATAGCGGTATGTAGTTTCCTCTTTTTAGCGCTCTCTTCTCTACCTATTCCGTTATCTTCAATTATAATCTTTAGATTTTCTGTGGTATCGAAACTGATGTCTAATTTTTTATTAACTTTCAAACTGGGGTGAAGTCCATGCCAAATGGCATTTTCGACGATAGGTTGTAAAAGCATTGGAGGAATCTGAAATTGGGATAGCTCTTCTTTAGATGAAACGTTAATGGTATAGCTAAAACTCTCTCCCATTCGACTCTTTTCCAAAGAAAGATATAACTCCAGAATATCAAGCTCTTCCTCTACTGTTATTACCCTCAGGCTGCTATTTTCCAAAATGTGTCGGAGGAGGCTGGAAAAATCATCTAAATAAACTACAGCGTCATCTCCCCTTGAGGTCATTATAAGGTTTTTGATGGCATTCATACTATTGAAAATAAAGTGAGGATTCATTTGGGAGCGCAAGGCAACCATCTCTGTCTCCTTTATTTTTTGAGTAAATTCATTTTTTCTTTTTTGCTCATTTTCGTTCTCTATTTCAACATATAGCTGAATGAGTTCAGTGGTCTTTTCATGTACCTTAATGTCTAATTCACGGTTCATATTCGCCTGCAGATGCTCATTCTCTTTAAACTGCTTTATCATCGCAGCATCCGTCAATTCTTTTTCTTCTTGAATTAGAGAAACATTTTTTCCCAACGCCAGCGAAAAACAATAGACTTCTGCAATCAGACCAAGTTGAAAAATAATATTGGGGGCTTCCTTAAATCCGAAAAAGTGAAGCGGTATATTCTCCAAACCCAGATAATTAATATAAGATCCTAATACGGCGCCAATAAAAAAGAAACTCTGCCCTATTATAAAATATCCCAACAACGGATGCTTTACTTTTATAATTATCCAAATAATTAACACAAAATTAACAGGAAGTATTATGAGACGGACAGTATTAAATAGCGTAGGGGTCAACTGTGGATCGCAAAAAAAAACATTAAATAATAATCGAGACACAGCATAAGCTAAACAAGCAATTCCTAGGTACTTAAGAACCCGCGCCAGCACCAAATCAAATGAACTTATCTGCAGCAGATTCAAAACAAAAAATATATAGAATGCTATAAAAATAAACTGAACTGGATCATTTAAAATATTGGATAGTCTGGGGTAATATTGAAATAAATTCCCTACTGGAGCCAAGGTATTACCAAGTACGATAAATCCGAATATCAGCAAGAAAAATAAATATCCCATATAGTAGAAATAGAGTTTCCCCTGAACCCTAATCCATATCACCAGAAGGAAAATAAAAAGTGTAAATACAGAAAAGATGTAGAAGTAAATAAAAACGATCGAATTGACCTGGTCACTATTTTCAAGTTGAGAAAGCTTCAAGTTTTCCTTTTCTAAAGCAAAGGCTGGGGGATTAGATAGCATATCAGCTTTAGAGTTGACAATGTCCATTTCATTGTCAATGTCCCAGTTGTAATCAGAACCCATTTTTTCCCAAGAGACCGTTAATTTGTTCTTATGAAATTTCGCAAGGTTGCCATAAATCTTAAGAAAACTGTAGATTTTAAAATCGCCCTCAACTTGCCCTTTCATCGGCATTAAACTGGCCAAAAAATAATACGTTATTAGAAAATAAACCCCCATTTATAGAACTATATTACTAATTTTATAGCTAAACACCTAATCGAAAGCTATATTTACATTTTATGGAAAATCGTAATTGCAACAGTAAAAGACAAAAAGCGACTTAATTAATGGTAAAAACGAGCATAGCCGGTACATCGGTCACCCGACACTTGTCTTCCCGCCAAGTAACCAAAGAAAATAAGGTTACGGGATTTTTATTCTCTTATTGAAATTGATATTGGAATAGTAGAGTTCCCAACGATACAAACTTTTGAATTTAAAGAGAATCTTCACACATCTGCTTCCATACTATCTTCCCTATCAGTTTTATATACAAATAAATAAGCACTCGTGATGCTATGGAATGCTGAATATCAGTAGCTCACAAAGTAGATTCAGCTGTAAGTCAGCCTTTCATTCCCTTAATTGACTTTCTTTAATCGAATCCAACATTTTATCACATATCAGTAATAGACGACCCAACACTTGCCACTTCACTATATTAAAGCGAAACGATTTAACTTTCGATTATTCTCCTCACTGGCAAATTAAAGGCTCCTTTTACAGTTAATTTTTCACCCAAATCATTCCCCATTACCATAGAAAAAGTGCCTTTGGTTTCATTTTCGCTCAACGTATCTATTATAAACCAACCCGACCCATCGCTTTGCCCATCACCATTGGCATCACCTGTGACAAAACCAATCCAGTTGTCAAATTCCATGTCATCCCACATCAGTTTTGCGGGGTTAGCCATTCGCTCATTAGGATCCAAGGAATAACTTCCAGCACCATTTGCGTGGCTGATACCGAAAGAAAATACTGCATTTTTATAATTCCTATCTGTAGCGATAATAGCTAGTTGATTGATACCATTTTCCTGTGACCATATCGCATTCATGACAACCGCACCAACATAATCTACGGTACTGCCATCTTCGAAAGTAAGTGTAGCCGTTACGCCATCATTAATAATTGGAAGCTCTTCCTTCTTTTCACTACAAGAAGTGAAAATATAGAATCCAATAGTTATTAATAAAAGGGCTATCTGTTTGATTCTTACTATTGCTTTCATAAAAGTTATTTGAGATAATGATAAAATACTAGCTTTCAATTTGAAAATAAAAGTAACCATTTGATTATACAAAAAAATATACCAATGAGTATACAGCAGTGTTGATTTAGAATTCGGAGATTGTCGGACGTATCATCAAATTCTAATCCATAGCTACCAGATACTCATTTAGGATTTTTAAGTATCCTTGCTTTAGCTAGGTTTGCTACTATATTTTTAACCTATACAAAATTATTTTCAATATTATATAACTAATAGAATGATGTTAAACATGAAAAAACTAGTACTCTCAGGTTTATTAACAGCAGTGTTTTCGATTACGACCTATGCCCAAAAAGGAGCTATCCAACTAAATGGCGGTATAGATATCGGCTTACCAATTGGTAATTTTGGTGAAGGATATGGACTCGGCTTTGGTGGCACAGTAAAAGGATTGTACGGGATCAATGATGAAGGGCAGGTGGGGCTTACCTTAGGATATATCCATTTTGGAACTAAAGAAGATCTTGGTGATGGCAACAGTGTATCTCTGGGAGTTATTCCAATTTTAGCCTTGTACCGTCACAGTTTTGGGAAATTATATGTGGAGCCCCAGATCGGCTTCTCATCCATCCGATCTAAAGTAAACTTTTCCGGTGCAGGGTTTAATTTCGGAGGATCTGCATCATCAACATCATTCAGCTTTGCAGCAGGCGTAGGGTATATGTTGGGAAATATTGACCTTTCAGCTCGATATCAGAGTTTTTCACAAGGTGGATCTGGTGCAGGATTTGCAGGACTTCGGGTGGCCTACAATTTTTCTCTCTGATAAAATAGACCTCAACGAGTCCTAAAAACTTTCTATCATGAAAACTAGTCAAATACTATCCAAATCACTTCTGATTACACTTTTTCTTATTGGTGCGACGCTTACCAGTTGCATGAAAAGTGAGATAGAGTCAGACAGGCAAGAAGATGAAAAGATATTCGGTACAACGCACAATTTTGATATAACCCTGGTGAATAATGCTACCAACTCTGAAACAATTAAATTTTCTGGAACGGTGCCAATCGATGACGGGAATGCTTTATATAGAAACAAGTCGGTCTCGGGAATAAGCGATCATTCTATTACCCTAATTTTAGGTAAACTCGATGAAGCAGGTAGTGTATTCGGGATTTTGAACCTGAAGGAGGATAAGCAACCTATCACCGAATTAAAAGATGTTGTCGGGCAAAAAGGTGGCCTTATAACTATTAGACCAAAAGGAACAGAGGATTATTTCACCTCTACCTCTGGCACATTGAAAGTTTCAGACCTTATGTATGCATTACCAACCTTGTCATCAGGAGCGGCAAGTTTCAAACTTGAGTTTGATGGTGTTTTTGAAAAAAATAACAAGGAAGACCAAACCTACAAAGGATCTGGAACGATTACAATTATCCCAGAAAAAGCTATGGGAAGCTATAAAAAACCATGAATTACGGCCAAATAGTAGATAGATAAGTGGTGATTCAATCTAATTTTTTATTCCCTTCCCATTTGGCTAGTACGTCATCTAACAGTTTGATTTTTGATTTGGGACGATCCCATTAAACTCGTTGAAAGGAGGGAAATCGATAACCTTTTGAAAATCGGCTAACCAAGTAAATTCTTTTGACTGATTTTTTTTTGAAATGTTCTATGTTTTTCAAAAACAGAAAACAAAAAGAGGGGCGACCATTTTGGACGCTCCTTTTTTTGTTTTTTGCGATGTAAATCCTTGAGTTTTGTACACATCAAATTAAAATAGAAAAAGTAGCACTATTAATTGTTTTATGCAAATCTAAATTCTGGAGATCTGTGAGTCAGATACTCCAAAATAGATGCACTTCTAAAACTAGTATCCATCATTAACCCTATGAACTATCACAGGTAAAAAACTATTTAAGCTGATCTAACTGCCTAATATTCCTTGATTTCTGGAAATAATATTGAGGATCAAAACGAATTAAAATATTTTGAAAATTACAAGGGCATAAATTATAAATCGTAAATATCTAAATATAGCCCAAAGAAGGTAGTGTGAAAAATTAAATTTTATGAGTCCGCAGGCTAAACTTACAATGGAATGTGGAATTGGCAACATGGCTCCCATGAATACAAATAACCCACCCCACTTTCTAAGATGTATTATGTGCTTAGCAATCTTATTTTCTATATGATTCTTGATTGCAGGAATTAAAAATAAACAACGACCCATAAAATAGGAAATCACGCCACCGATGTATGACATTGTTGCCAAAACAAACAGGTAGAACCAAGGATCTGCAGATTTAGAAGCCCAAGCAATAAAAATTTCAGGAGGAACTAGACCTAAAATCGTTTCTGAAACAAGAAAAGAAGAGACTACTATTTGTGGGGAATAGGAGGCTACAAGATTATTAAGTATTGAATTGAAATCTAATATAAAATACTCTAGGGCGACTAATATCGCTACGAAAGCTAAAATTACTATAACACCCTTAATAGTTGTATCCTTCAAAAAGGAGTAAAACTTTGTTATTTTATAATAGCGATTAAGCAATCCTGCTCTTTTGAGTAAAATCTGATAAGTTGTAATTCCAGAATTGTTAGCCATTAAGTTAATATATTGTTAAAATTCTTTGTGAAAGAATAATTATGATGTACTAGTAGTAGTCAAAACTAATAAGGTGAACGCAAGGGTAAAATATGGGACACCAAAAGCCTTAATTGGATTAAATCAAAGACAAATTTCGAACTCAAAGCAACTACGGTAATGATGTCCAAAATCATTTTTGAAATTTTGATTCAGAAATTCAGTACACATTTTCCTAAAGAACGATTCAAACTATAAAGATAATTTAAACTAAAGGACACTAACGACCACTTCGGAAAAACGAAATCATACCCTATAATCCTTCACCATTACCTCTGTATTCAATCATTTTTTTCTTAAACGTGTTGAACCATGTTTTTGTTATGATTGACTGTACTAAAGAAATAAGCATAACCACTTAAACATCAAGAAGTTGAACTTAATCCTGAAAGCCAATGAGTTTCAATGACCCATCCCGAGGTAAATGGAATACCAAAATTAAGTCAAAAAGTTGTGTACTAAGAAGTTTTTCGCCGTAATAATTTTTTTTTTAGACTACCGAGCCTCTAATGTGTCTGAACAGACCTCCCAAAATTATTAATTGTGTTTTATGTCTTCTGACATTTAAAAGAGACTCTTCGATAAATACTAATGAGAATTTCATGGTGTTAAATCCTGCCCTGAATTATGATTCTAATCACCTTAAAGCTGTTCAAATACGATCAAAGCTGTAAGCTCAGATAATCTATAGGCTTAACAGTAAATCAGTAATTTTTCAATTTGGCGATTTGCGCATGAGGTTTCAACACTATTCATTCAGTCATGTAGCGATTACTCTGCTGGTAGCTCACAAAAAATACCTAAATGCTTTTTGGGCGTATTCCTATTTTTGACGATGAAAGACTATTATCAAATTAACTCTCGGAAATGTAACTAAACCACTATGGACTTAAAGTCCATAGGTTAAGGGCGAGCGACTGGAAGTCGCCTTGAACCCCATCACTCTATGATAAAATTATCATTGTTATCATCATTTGGACGTCTATGATGCTCAAG
>Ga0307486_1003396_pt1 | contig 10320 bp, 7 predicted proteins | sample CBIW02metaG_FD_203663 | JGI IMG/M metagenome (GOLD analysis project Ga0307486, IMG submission 203663) | Sea-ice brine microbial communities from Beaufort Sea near Barrow, Alaska, United States - CBIW 0.2 | ecosystem: Environmental > Aquatic > Marine > Coastal | place: USA: Alaska | collected... | reverse complement strand
TTTTGCTACACGATGGGTGGAGGGCCCAGATAAAAACCGTTTCCAAACACCACCAAACTTGTCTGCCGCATTTGCAGCGCATCTTAAACTACCTTAATCAATTATACCCCAAACAAGAGCGGGGCATTAATTTCATAAAGTTATTATACGACCCTCAGAAACTAAAGAAGAATTTAGAATTTCAAAACAAGCAATACAATATAGACCGGGCCTTGATTATACAACGCTTTGATTTTCTACTGAACAACCCGCCAAACCAAAAACAAAAAGAATTCTACACCTTTTACAAAAGGATGCTCCGGGAAAGGGAACATATTTTCATATTCCTCTTCATTGAAAATGTGCCACCGGACAATAAAGCATCGGAACGTGCCATCCGCAATGTCAAGGTGAAACAAAAAATATCGGGACAATTCAAGGTAGAACAGGCAGCACAGAACTTTGCCATCTTACGTTCTATAATAGACATAAACTTGTCGTTCACTACCTCTGCCCTGTTTCAAGAATCCAACTATGAAAATAGCTTAAAATAGGAAGGATTGACGCCGAGAGCGTTGAAAACACCATAGGCAGCTTTTTTACTGCCGAAAACATGCTTTGTTCGGATTCCCATCCATCTATTCTTGCCTGGGCAAAAGGGAAAAATTTGGTTACCATGTCCAACACGTAAATTCCATCGATAACTTTATGAACGATGGATAAAAAAATTTAATGGAGTTTCGACCAAATACCTTGCTCAATATTTAAATTGGTTCGTGTTTTAGGAAAAAGCAAAAAAATCTTAAACAAAAGCGTTAGACCTTGCAAAGAATGTTGCTTCGGATATTTCATCTAAAAACCTATCGTTCAATTACGAGTCGATATGAAGATTTACTTATTCCACAACTTTCTAAAACATAACCATTGATAATAATTTCAACATTAACCTTCTGTAATTTTTTTATAGTTGGTTAAAAACAGCTGATCTTAAAATTACAGGACCCAATAAACCCGATTTTCTCAAAGCATCGTCTTTTGACCAAACCTTTATAATGCTGAACGTGAACCGTCCTGTTGGACTTGGTTCATTATCGACAAACCACTTCGGATATTCAGTGAGAGTAGCAGGCACACCGGAGCCTGATCCATTTTCGGTTGACCAGCTGCAATCCTCCGGAAGGTTCGCATCTCCTATGATCCGATTAGGCCAAAGATTGACGACCATAATTTCAAGCAGATTTTGACCTTCATTTGCAGCGGAGGTCACATTAACCAGAAACGGTTTTTTCCATAGGATGCCCAGGTCTTTACCATTTAATATCACCCTAGCAATCACTTCAACTTTGCCCAGGTCAAGAAATAATTGTTGATTTTTCTTCAACATGCTTGCCGTAATCATGACTTTTTTGCTGTAGGTTGCTTTCCCTGAGAAGTGACGAATCCCCTCTTCAGCATGATCACTCCATGAAATTAATTCCGGGAATTGAATGTTCTCCGGAGCTCCCCAGCCGAGAGCAAAATTTACATCCCAAGGACCAGATATTTTTATAGGATCAGGAAGTTGAACAAACCCTGTTCTTAGTTCTTTATTATCGGATGTTTGAAGAACATATTCTCCCGTCTGAAAAATTAAACTCTCAAATAAATGGCCCTTGCAATTAATCTGGATTTTGCTCCCTATATCATTTGTTAGTCGATTGCCATTGTGGAGTACTTTTATTATTCGTTCTTTTTCTTTTGGCAAGGTTGAACGGAAGATTACAAAAACCGATTCGAAGGCAGTGAGACGGAGAGGAAGGCTTGTGCCATTGTTGATCTTTGAATACATCGCAGGATATTCAATTTGTCCTGTTTCCGCCCACCACAACTCAGGTCTACGGTCGTTCACGCGAAAGTTGCAGATTGCTTCTATGGTTTCGTTTTGCTTATTGGAAACAAAATAAATTTCGGAACCATCTTCTGCTCTACGATGATTATATCGGAAAGGCGCCGGTTCTCCGCAGGAAAAATCAGTACTTATACCCATATCTTGTAAAACCTGCTGAGGTGTACTTCCCCAGATAACACGTCCTTCACCAACCTTACGTTCTCCGGGAGTCCTGGTATCTCCCCAAAGCCGGTCAACAATTTGTTTCAGCTCTTCTTCACATGCCGGATAGTTGGTGAGGCCCGGAGTTCTAACAGGTGGAGGTCCAACAATTATCATTCCCTCATTAACCAGTTCTTCTATTTTCTTTGCCAGTTTTATGGTCATCACACCGGTCATCACCTGTTCGCCTGGAGATGGAAGTACCATTATTCTGTAGCTCATTCCGTCTGGCAGCATAATCATTCCATCTTTGATTGTGATTCGGTTAAAAACAACATCTGCTGTACAACCATCGAAGTTATATCCTGGAGGATCTGGCGGCGTGGGATTCGTAAATTCTGCACCCGGAGGTATAAATCGGTTGGGAACGGCTTCGGCCTGCATATACAACAGGTCGGCAACAAATAATCCTTTTTGCAATAAATATTGGCAGCGTGTCAGGTATTCATGCCAGGGTTTGGTTTCTTCCCACCACGTCTGTGTGCGTTCGTAATGTATTCCCCAGTAAGCCATCGTCATTCCCGGTTTTCGGTTTAACCATGGTTGCATCGCATAACGATGGAAAATGAAACGGTTGACTCCGGAACAAAATGCCCAATCTCCCTGGGGCTTTAATAATGCCGGATGAGCCAACCAATTTTCGCCGGGAACAGCAGTAAATGACTCGGACGGAATAATCTGTTTTCCATAGATGTGAGCAGCTGAAACCATTGCGGAAGTCCAGGCATAGGTGCGGAATACACCGTCGTAATTATCTCCTGTCTGCCCCACAGCGTCACGTTCGCGGCGGTACCAAAACTCTGTTTGGGGCATATTTGCCTGTCCTCCAACTCTTATTTCATCGAACGGTGTGTTATCGAGTGCCTCCATTGAAAACGCTATTCCGTGCCGGTTGGACAGTTCACGTAAATGGCCGGCATAATTCTCAGCAATAAGCTCTGATATTGTAAAACGTAAATCCCACAAAAAACGCTCTGTAATTTCTGCACTGCCTATTATCCTGCCTGTCATTGCAGGAAGAAAGGGTAAAATATCATAACCGCACCGCTTCTTAAATTCCTCAGGAAATGCTTTAGTCCAGGTTTGTCCTCCAACTTCCCAGCTGTCGACATGCGTTCCCACCAGTGTTTTACCGGTTAGCGGCCCGGCGAGCTCCATCATTTCGCCAATAAAATTATTGAAATGGATTTCAACCGCCTCTTTGCTCATTTTGTCGCATTCCAGTCCCATGCCGGCAGCTGGAGCAGGGTGATTGGTTGATCCTGTTGATCCATGACCAAACCTGATAATAGTCCAGTTGCCAGGAGGCATATCCCAGGTAAGGTGACCATTACTGAAATGCTCAGTGATGTCAAGTATGGTACTTTGGTCAATGGTGGCATCTGCCGGAGCAGGGTCAATGTATACCGGAAGTACCAGAAACCTGCCAGCATCACCTTCCTTCATTGACGGTGGAGTTGATCCAACTTTAAATCCGGCCTTTAATTCAATATGGTCATTTTTATACTCATTGTTCTTTGGCGTGGGAAACGCAATGATCGCTATGTCACGGTAATATTCAAGAATAGCATCTTTTTTTTGAAAAACACTAGACTCAGCAATTCGCACTTCCTCTAATCCTGGTTTTGGTAGTTCGTTATTGAAAATTTTTCCACCGTCCACCGTTATTTCAGAATGAAACACATGTTGCATGGAATTTTCAGGGGTGTTCCAGGCCCCCCACTACCCGTCCAACCTGCGCCATCGTTCATATTAATCTCGAGACCCAGCCGGTTTGCTTCAACACAGGCAAAACGAAACATCTCTTTCCAACTTTCGGTACCAAAAGCCACCGGGCCTTGTGGACTTCCATCCACCTCCATTATCAGAACACCTCCGATACCTACCCGCTGCATTGCTTCAATATCTGCTGTGATTCCTTCTTTGGTAATGTTCCCATTTATCCAAAACCAATATACCCATGGCCTTGCATCTTCCGGTGGATTCAGAAAATCTTTATCTGACAAGGTATTTCCAGAAGGAGAATTTGAATTTATACAGGAATGAATAATACTTGCAGGAGCTAGCATAATAGCCATTACACCACTTGTATTTTTTATAAAAGTTCGTCGTTTCATCTCATTCAAATTGTTTATTCTCAAAGGTATTCGATGGAACGCCCTTTATTTTAATTATGCTTACTTGTGAAACAAAGTTGTATGGTCGTTCCATAAGAATTTGCTTTTTCTATTCAGATATTTTTAAATGAACCGGACCAATCAATCCGGATTCAACAGGCCCAAGATTCATCGCCCGACGAGGCAATGAATAATGAGGTGCCAGCGTATTTGCCACCCTGACTTCAATTTCATTCTCTCCTTGTTTTACCAAATTCGAAATATCGAATTTAAAAGGTTTTGCCACCTTTATTCCTGCCGATTTCCCGTTTACAAATACTTCGGATGCAACTAGAACCTCACCCAAATCCAATAGTATTTCTTTTTGGGTTTCTGCTTCGTTTAGCTGAATTTGTTGTTTATAAACGCCAATTCCTGAATATGTGGGCAAAGCACAATCCTTCCAAAATTACAGCATCAAACAAATAAACCTTGTATTGGCCTTTTTGTTTCGCCTTTGTGTTTTTCAACCGCCAACCTCTGGTTGTTTTTTGACGAAACTTTATCGTTTTTAACAATTTGAATATAATCAGCAAACATCATTTTTTCTAATTTTTTAAGTTACTGGTAAAATTGTATTTCCCGGATTCAACCCTGAAAATGCTATAGCCTTCTTCAAGTTTTATAAAGTGTAACCCTTCAGCATTATCGGCTTTTACGCCATTTTCTTTTAAATGACTTCCAGGAAGATGTACAGTTGCTATTGTATTTGGCGGAATGCTGATTTCCCATGAGAAAAAGCCGTCCTTAAGCTTCCAGTTACTGTCAATTTTACCATAAGGGGATTCATAGCTGCAATTCACCCAGTCGACACTCTTCACAATGCCGGGGCGAAGAATTATGTTTTTGAAACCGGGATATTCAGTATCCCACTGTATTCCGGCCAAACCACGGTAAAACCAACCGCCTATATAGGGAAAACAGGAGTGTATCTGAGAATAGAATCCGTTCCATTGTTCCCAACAGGTTGTTGCCCCTTTTTCTACCATATATCCCCAGCCTGGGTAAGTCCTTTGATTCACCATAATATCTATCAGATCATTCCGGTTATTTTCAAGCAGGTAATCAAATGTAATTTGCGTGCCAATCATTCCAGTGTTCAGGTGTCCCTTGTCCTTCACCAAGTCGTATGAACATACTTCTCAAATACCTCGTCTTTTAGGTCGTCTGGAGTTATTCCGGTTTTTAACGGGAAGATTAGGTAAGGCTGTTCTCCATTGGCATAAGTAGTATCTTCCGGATTAAACCATTTTTCGTGTATCGCTTTTCGAGCGATGTTCAATTCTTGCCCGAATGCTTCAACATCCTCCGTCTTCTCGAGAATATCTCCAACTTTCATCATAATCTGAAGCAGGTAAGCCCGGTAACAGTTGTTGAAAAAACGACGGGAGTTATCATCCACCCATTCACTTTTATCCATTCCCCTGCCCGGAGGCACCCAATCACCCAGATTGGACCACTTTTCACCGGGGAATATATCATTAAGAACACCATCTTTACTATGTGCTCCAAGGTATTCAATGTATTTTTTCATATGAGGATACCCGGTTTCAAGAAGCTTTTTTTCGTTATAAAAGATGTAGGTTTTCCAGGGGACCACAATACTCATTGCCCCCCACGCCGGCCCGCCTCCGGTTTTATGAGGTGTTGGTGCAACAAATGGGACAAAACCATCTTCTTTCTGCTCATCCCACCAGTTTTCTGACCACTTGGAGTACAAGGTGGATGCATCAAAATTATAACATCCAACATCCATAGATGTTTGACCGTCTCCGTAACCAAGTCTTTCGCGATGGGGACAATCAACGGTCTGACCACCAAGGTTTAGTGCTCTGAATGTCCATCTAACCATTTTGTGGATGCGGTTGTAAAGATCGTTGGAACAACTGAATGAACCCGTCTCAGAAACTTCTGTCTCTACAGGAATTGCTACCAGGTCTTCCTTTTGGGGCATATATTTTAGTCCTTCAATCAATGCATAACGATAGCCGTGATAATTGAACACATTAGTAAACTTTTCCTCCTCTTTTCCAGCAGAGATAAACTCATCGCGTTGATTATAGGTAGCAAAACCCTTATGCCCCATCCTAACACGCCATGCTTCTTCAGGAGCCCGGCCATCCAAATCGGCATAATGGATGGTGATTTTCTGACCTGGATCAAGGTTGTGAAAATTCATCTTCAACATGCCCGTGAGATTGGTGCCAAAATCGACAACCATAGTCGTATCGTCCAATTGCTCAATAGATACCGGCGCAATTTCAGAAAGCCGGATGTTGTTCCGGCATTTCTGGAAGGTGCAGGGTACATCAGCTGTTTCAACATTTACAACAGGCTTCCAGCCTTTTGTTGAGTGTTGGTCATTCCACCAATGCTCATCGATCAATCGCGCATCGACCAATTCCCCTCCAAATTCCCCCCAACGCCATTGACCAATAAGGGATCTTGCGCTTGGTTTGGTTTCCCAGGTTGAATCAGTTATTATACTTGGTAGTTTATTGCCAGAAATTTCCAGTTGAGCCCGGACAACAGGGCTATGATGTTTCACTCCCGGTAATCCGGGAGAGTACCATCCGGTCCCCATCCAGATTCCTATACTGTTTCTGCCTTTTTTCAGATAGCCGGTTATATCGTAAGTTTGGTAGTAGGTTCGTTCACTAAAATTTGATACTGCCGGGGCAAGCACTTCGTTACCCACTTTTTCGCCATTTATGAATAACTCGAAGTACCCCAATGAAGCAAGGTAGATAAAAGCTTGATCAGGAGTATCATCCAAATTGAATGAACGTCTGTAATAAGGTGCAGTAACCGAGTCCGGCGATCCGATCCATTTGGCACTCCAGTCATCCGGATTCAAAAGCCCCATCGACCATTTGGCCGGTTGGCTCCAGGGTGATTGTTTGCCATCTTTGTCCCAAACGCGCACTTTCCAATAACAATTCAACCCCGACTTCAATGAATCTCCTTTGTATTCAACATGTATAGATTGATCCGATTTAAGTTTACCCGAATCCCAGAGATCGCCCATGTTATTATCCAGCTTCTCCGGTGAACTTGCCACAATCAGGTGAAATGCTGTTTGCTTCTGCCTGCGTTCATCCGACTTAAGTTGCCAGCTTAAATGCGGTTTCGTTTCATCTATACCCAAAGGGTTTTCCATGTATTCGCATGTAAGGTTGGTAATGGTTACGGGAGATTTATTGCATCCTGCAAGCAGTGTTACCAGCAATAAAACCCTTGTTATTAAAAAAGGTGTTCTCATGTGTGCGAATATATTTTACGTAAAATTCCAATTGATTTTTTTGAACCGGTTATAACCCCCGCAATAAGACAAAAGCTATTTTATCCTTTTGCGCATAGGAAAAGCAGTAAGCAAAATAAGGGCAAATTCAACAAGTAAAATTATAATCCCTGTAGTTTTCCCCAATGAATAATTTTTAATAAAAAAAATATTCTGAAATCATTTCACAAAAGTTTTAACTATCATAATTTCCTCATCCCATCATCATCGACAGCTTTGATTACATAGTTCCCTGGTTGAAATTCAAACACAATGAACTCATTTGATTTTGAATCGAAAGAGATTTGGTTGTTAACATCAATGAATTTCCCGTCATTCCAGATAATGGAATCATTTACATAGATCACATAATTTTCTGATGATAAACAAGGGATATAAACTTTTGAAGTTGTTTTTTCAGGAATTGTTGTTTCGATTCGCATTCCCATATTCTGATCATCTTTCATCAACTTTTTCAGTTTCACATGTATATCACCTGCTACAGAAGGTACTACACCCTCTGCCCATTTCAAATCGTACAGGCAAGGCTGAATTTTGAACTTCTTCCAGCCAGGCAAAATTGGCTCCACGCCCAAAACTTTCTCTGGCAGCAAAGCTGTAGGGCCCGAACTCCAGGCATGAGACTTAGACATCCCCCGGGGAGATTCCCACATTTCATACCAGGCACCGTTAAAGTCATCCTGTTTCATTTGAGCACCCCAGTTGCTGCGTATATAGTCAAGGGCCCATTGTCCTTCGCCTTCGGAAAACATTGTATTTAGTAACCAATAAGAAAATGACTGTTCACACGAACGCCCCTGATTCTTTGTGAATTCTACTACCTGAACTTTCTTTCCTTCGGGTACGAGACCATATTTCAAAGCATACACCTGTGTTTGTTGTGTGATACGGGAGCTTTCATAACCATCTTTAAAGGCATTGTCTTTATCAGACCACAAATTCTCTTGTATAGAAGTTTTAACAGCCTGAGCCTTCTGCTCCCATTCGGTAGCCTGACTATTATCTTTTATTATATTGCGGGCAATCCATATGGCAGAGTTCAGTGCACCGTAGTAGAGGCAGTTTATAGCCGTATTCTCTCCCTCAACGTCCATTTTGTATGTGTCAGGATGATCCAACACCACCCACCCAGGCACTTTTCCTATGAGCCCTCGCTCTGCTGACAAGTAACCCTCGAAATATTGTAATAACTTCTTTAAATTCGGATAGACCTGCTTAATTAACCCAGCATCGTTGTAGTACATATAGTGTTCATAGAGCATGAGAATCCATTCGAGCTGATAGTCGGGAATATAAGTTGAGGTGGTAGGGCCAAGATAATAACCTGTTGGGTACCGCGAGCGAATGGCACCTTCGTCCGAATGACGCTGAGAAAACGCCCCGCTGAGGATGTTGTAATCATGTAACAACTTAATATTAGGTGCAAAAGCATAAGCTGAATAACGCATATTATACCTCGTATCTCCTGAAATATATTGAGTCTGTTCGCGCCATGGTGTATCCATCCAAGTGTCGTGCGCACAAATCTGCATCGTCCAACGACCAATTTCCCAAATTTGGTTTAACTCATCATCTGAACAGAAAAAGCTACCCCTTCGTTGCACTGGAAATGATCTGAATTCTGCAGAAGCAGAATCGATAGAAATATTAACACTCTCTTTTATAGCAAAGTATCTAAAACCACGCCATGTAAGTGGTTGCCAACTCTGCACCCCCTTTTTGCTTATGTAAGTGTCTGTATAATCAACATTATCTTTCATTAATGGAATACTATCACTATCCAACCTCTCTCCAGTTCCAATTGTCAACTCAACCCCAGCTCTGTTTGCTGTCGCAGAGAAACGAGGGAAAGCAGAAATCTCTTTGCCAAAATCATAAACTTTATACCCATTCACATTCCAGCTTCTAACTGGCTTGATTATCTCATAGAATAGCCGATTCCTTTTAACTACCACAATCTGGTTCCACGGCTCCATTGGTGGTACACCAATCTCTTTAGCTTGTTCCCATTTAGAATCATCAAATGAAACTTGTTGCCAATCTTTATATTCTAATTGAGCATCGTATTGCTCCCGCGTGCCAATGGTGTGGTTCTGCTGTCGATATTTTGTATTGGTATCCCAAGCAATAGCTTTTGCCACACGCCAGCTCTTGTCGCTCTTCACCTTCGTAACTTCACCTTTTTTGTCTGTTATAGCAGCCTGGAAGAAAAAACCACCACGCGCGTCCATCCTGTGGTGCAACCCTTCACCAGCATTGTAAACAAGTGCAGCAATTGTATTCTTCCCCTCCTGAAGGTAAGGGGTCAAATCTATCTCTTCGTAAGTTTGATACTCAGGATCAGGATTTGTTGGCACACGATCTACATATTGGCCATTTATATATAGTTCGGCAAATGAAGAAGCAGATATATAAGCCCTGGCTTCATGCACCGAATTACGCAGCGAAAAACTCTTGCGAACATACAAATAGTAGTTTTTTGGATTAATCTGCCCTGAATTCCAAATCCAATTCGCTTCTGGTTTCACGCCATCAAGCAGGTAAGATGGGGGACATATATATCCATCCCCACTGCTTCTAAATTTTATTTCATCGTTAACACCTACTTTATTTACATAGGGCTTGCTGAAAAAGTAAAATTCCTATAAAAATATGGGGTTTTGCGCTGTTTTTATTTGTAAAAATGCAAGGTATTTACTATTTTTAAAGAAAAAAGTTTGCACTTATGCTCAATTACATCCCCCAAAATCAGTTAGACATTTTTAATTTTAAAACGGAATTTGAAAGTAAATTAG
>Ga0307486_1003395_pt1 | contig 10322 bp, 7 predicted proteins | sample CBIW02metaG_FD_203663 | JGI IMG/M metagenome (GOLD analysis project Ga0307486, IMG submission 203663) | Sea-ice brine microbial communities from Beaufort Sea near Barrow, Alaska, United States - CBIW 0.2 | ecosystem: Environmental > Aquatic > Marine > Coastal | place: USA: Alaska | collected... | reverse complement strand
ACGGTTGGCAACCTTGCGGCTTACTAGTGGTTCAAGGAGTCACCCCTGCCCACAAGGGACTTGCACCCTCTAGATTAATTATATATCTTTCGATATATAAAAGATGCCCCTGCTGGGCACACACACCGTGTATAATTAATTGCTTTGGTCGTTGCTTATTTGGAAAATTCCTTCGGAATTTTCTATTCGGTTTTTATTTGTAAATTAGGTGCTTAAAACACGCAACAAACCATATACAAACACGTTGCCACCAATTTATATGGAAAATTTATTCGAAAAGAAACATCAAATTTTTATAAGCTCTACCTATTCTGATTTAATTAAAGCAAGATCAGAAGTGATTAAGGTGATTTTGGACATTTACCAAATACCAATTGGAATGGAAATGTTCAGTGCAGATAATGATGATCAATGGAACACTATAAAAAAAACAATTGATAGTAGCGATTATTACTTATTGATATTTGGACATAGATACGGTTCACTTACTAAGGAAACCATTAGTTACACAGAAAAAGAATTTGATTATGCCAAAACTATTGGTATTCCAATACTATCTTTTATTAGAAATAGAGATTTCCCAACTAGTCCAGATCAGAGAGATAGAGAAAAGGAAAAAGAAGAAATGCTAAATAAATTTCTCGATAAAGTTCAAAATAATTCTATGTGTGATTATTGGTCACATGAAACAGAACTGGCAAAAAATGTAGCGATCGCACTTCCGAAAATCATTTTTAAAACTCCAAGAATTGGATGGATAAGATCGGATCAAGTAAATAATCTAGCTTCCTCAGAAGAAATAACGAAACTAAGCAAGGAGAATAGAGAGCTAAGAAAAGAACTTAAAGTTTTAAAAGATTTACAATCAAATGACAAACCAAGTATAATAGTTTTATTAAATGGATTAGATGAAATATTATTAAAAACTGAACCTGCATATAGTCCAATTGAAAAAGTTACTATTAATGACCTACCAGATAGGCAAAAAAGATATGTTTCAAAGCAAGATTTCGAAGTGTATAACTGCGAGATTGATAAAATGCAAGAGGAAGTAAAATTATATAATGTTGAATTAGACAAGTATCATAATATCCATTATAACAGTATTCCAGTCGATTTTGAAATAGTTAACACTGGAAATATAAAATTAAATGATTTATATATTGATATAAAATTTCCTGAAGAACTTATAGTTCTTGAAGATAGGGACAAGAAAAAATTTGAAAAACCTGATAATCCATTATCTAATATCAATCCAATTTCTAAAGCTAACAACTTAGAAAAAGAAATGGAAAGAAGAGAGTCTGCTAACTATTTATTTGGAGAGCAAATTGGTATTCCTAGTACAAATCTATCAAACCTAATTATTAATAAGAACAAGAAGTTCTATATAGATACTGAAAATAATATTCTTACTATAAAATTAGAAAAATTAACCCACACGAGAAAGTATACCATAAAGGATGAAATTTTAGTATCGGTTTACAAAAAAGATAAATATAAAGTTCAAGTGGAAATTATTTCGGATGAATTAAAAAATCCAATTAGACAGGAATTATCAATAATTGTGGAATAAACTGGTGCCAACAAGTCGGTTATCGCAAACTAGCGGGCAATCGATTAAAAAGTGATATTTTAGACACCAAGTAACAAACAACTAAGCCGACAAGAACGTGTCCCTACTCCACACAACTTGCCTTAACCAAGACCGTTCAAAGCAATAACCTCAACTAAACACACTTGGAAAAGGCGTGTGTTTGTTCGGGACGTGTTGCGAAACTCATTTCATTCCGTTTGCGATGCAACACTAGATTGCTTTGAACCCATGAGATTATTCAATTTAAAAAGCCCTTGCAGCTACGCTGACTTAGGTAACTTTAAACAGATTTGAAAAGATTGAAACTACTTCAACTTGATTAAAATGCTACTACCAAGATAATTCTATTTCCCCTTTTAGATAATTAAAAGACACATTGAATTGATCTAAAAAAGATTCTGTACCCATTAATGGGGGAATGTCATTTCTTTCTAAGCTGTTAACTTTTATTTTCATAGTTCTAACAATCCTAGTCCTACCACTATCGTAGACTTGAACTACTAGGGTGTGGGTGTAAGTTTTTAAAACTTCACCAGATATTCCAGTCGTTCCCTCTGACTCATACTCTTTATCTAATTTTAAACCTAGAGTTCGTGATATCATACTAGGTAAGGTACAGCAATCTGCGCCTGAATCTAATAAGGCATTTACGTACAAAGATTTGCCTGTATTTGGATGAACGAGTTTAATTGGGATATAAGGTTTTACCCCGCCTTTGTCCGGTTTGTTTAAAGAGTAAATTACGCTTTTCAAAATACGAAGTGATAATCTGGATTTGTTTGAAAGTCTAAAATAAACTCATTTCCAGATTCCTCAGCCCTTCTAATTACATCTTCGGCATTATTACCTTCTGCAATAACCTTATCAGTTAGAAGGTTTAATGCTCTAACAAATATTGGATTTTTAGATCGTATTTTTTTTATTTTGGACATAATCTTAAAAATAGTGTGCAATAATAATGTGTTTGTTTGGTAGTACACAACAACAAATGTAATATAACACACACGAACAAACACTATTTGTAACGTAATTATTACAATTTTAACTGTTAAATGCCATATTAGTACATACTTATAAGATACAATTATTGTATGAAACACGCAATATTTATACCACATGATTGTATAATAAATAGACTATAAAAGAATAAAAGAAAGAACAAAATTTAAGTTTTATAATAGATACCTATATTCAGATGCTCTTTCTTCTATCGAACATTTTTTACTCTCACTCCGAACTAAAGAACATATGTAGTACTTTTCGGTTAATGCTATGAACGCAGATTATGTCTTTATTGCCTACGGCAGGGCTTATTTAAATTGTTTGTTGTATTAGGGTTCCCGAAAAATCGGTTTGCAACCTCATTTCTACATCCAAGGCAACAAAGCATAATCTCAATGGGTTGTGCTTCATGCAAAAAAAGAGAAAACTGAACTTTGAATGTTAATCGAATTGATATAAGACTAAATCAAACTGACAGACTAAACAATCTGAATGCCCACGCTTCGCATTTTTTAAAATTTCTCTGCCAACACACATTTGGCACATTCGCAAAGCCGCACAAGCCAACCCACAATCCAAGCTTTGAAAAGAGCTAAATCTCCCACACCCTACCCATAATAACTATCGGTTTATATCTTATTATATGAGATATAATTGTAATTTAGACCGGAATAATTTGACAGCAATGAATCGAATTAAGGAAGTGCTTGCAGACAAAGGGATTAAACAGACTTGGCTAGCTGAAAAACTGGGAAAGAGTTACAACATGGTGAACTCTTATGTTCAGAACAGACAGCAACCAAGACTAGAAGTGCTTATGGAGATTGCTGTAATTCTAGATATAGATGTTAAAGATTTAATTGTCTCAAATAAAGAAGCTAAATGAACATCGCCCAAATAGAAAAGAATTTGCAAAAGCTGATGAAGTCCTTCGACAAGGAAAGCTTCATCTATGAATTGCTTTTAGCCTATGGATTGCCGAAGGCTTCCATAACCCGTCTGCAAAAAGGGAACTTGAATCTTTCAAAAAATGAAGGTGAAATCATCTGGAAAAAGAAACTCTTTTTCAAAAAAGAATACAAAGAAGACCTGCACATCACTGTTTCGGAGATTGCGAAAAACATAAAGCACAATGAACGCTTTGTGATTGTAACAGATTATAAGCTCCTGCTTGCCATTGACACCAAAACGGATGACAAACTCGACATTGAGCTTAAGGACTTGCCGAAACATTATGATTTCTTCTTGCCTTGGGCGGGCATGGAGAAAGCCACACATGCCAATGAAAACCCGGCTGATGTAAAAGCGGCCGAAAAAATGGCCAAGCTTTTTGATGAAATCAAAAAAGACAACCCAGATGATTCTCCTGAATTTACGCACGGCCTCAATGTTTTCCTTTCTCGTTTGCTATTCTGCTTTTTCGCGGAAGACACCAAAATATTTAAAGACGCTCAGTTTACGAACGCCATCAGTTCGCATACGCAAGCAGACGGAAGCGATCTCAACGAATACCTTGACAAACTATTTGAAGTGCTGGATACAGCCAATAAGGATCGAAAGAACCTACCTTCTTATTTGGATGAATTTCCCTATGTGAATGGAGGTTTGTTTGAGAAAAAACTAAAAACACCTACATTCACCAGACGCTCCCGACAAGCGATTATTGATAGTGGTGAATTGGACTGGTCCGCCATCAATCCAGACATTTTTGGGTCTATGATCCAGGCAGTAATTACGCCTGAACACCGAGGCGGTTTGGGCATGCACTATACATCTGTACCCAACATCATGAAGGTGATTGAGCCACTGTTCTTGAATGATTTGTATGAAGCATTTGAAAAAGCGGAAGGCAATCCAAAAAAGCTAAATGAACTCCTGCACCGATTGAGCAAACTCAAAATATTTGACCCTGCTTGTGGTAGTGGCAACTTCCTCATTATCGCCTACAAGGAACTCAGACGACTAGAGATTAAAATCATTCAGCATTTACAAGCCTTACAAAAAGCGGCTGACGGTTTTAAAAAAAGAAATGAGCCCATATTATTATTTGAAATACCCAAGGCTCAGCTTGAACTTGCCGCCTCTTTTCAGGTGGAGTTATTCTCACGCATACAATTGAACCAATTCTACGGCATTGAACTGGACGACTTTGCCCATGAAATAGCCCAACTCTCTTTATGGCTGGCCGAGCACCAATTGAACGTGGAGTTTAAAAAGGAATTTGGTCAAAGCAACCCCACCCTGCCTCTGAAAGAAGCCGGTCAAATCACACACGGAAATGCCTGCCGGATTGAATGGGAGGATGTTTGCCCGAAAAAGAAAGATGATGAAACGTATATTTTGGGAAATCCTCAATACAAGGGAGCTAGCGTTCAATCTGATTTACAAAAATCAGATATGGCACATGTATTTTCAAGTAACATCGCATATAAGAAATTGGACTATATCTCAACGTGGTTTTATCTTGGGTCGAGATATATAACTGGTACTTCATCAAAACTTGCATTTGTGACTACAAACTCAATATGTCAAGGAGAACAAGTGGAGTTACTTTGGCCATTTATTTTTGATGAGAATCTTGAAATTTTCTTTGTTCACTCATCATTTAAATGGAAAAACAATGCAAAAGACAATGCTGGAGTCACGGTGGTAATAATTGGATTACGGATTCCACATAATTCTTTAAAGTCAATATTTCAAGATGGTAAAAGACTACTGGTTGAAAATATCAATGCCTATTTAGTTGGAACAAGGAATATTATTGTCAATAAGAGGTCAAAGCCGTTGTCTCGATTGCCACAAATGCTTTACGGAAGCAAGCCTGTTGATAATGGAGAACTAATTCTTTCAGATAGTGAAAGAGACACTCTAGTTACCCAATACCCTCGAGCTAAAGAAATTCTAAAGAGATTTATTGGGTCACAAGAATTTATTAAAGGTACAACACGCTGGTGTTTATGGATAACAACTGAAAACATTGAACTTGCCCAAAGTATCGAACCTATAAATGAAAGAATTAATAACGTGGCGTTGTTTCGTTCAAAAAGCAAGAAAACCTCTACGGTAAGGGATGCTGCGACTCCTCATTTTTTTGCGGAAAGGAGATTCAAGCCCTCTAATTCAATCATAATCCCAGAAGTAAGTTCTGAATCAAGGACATATATTCCAATTGGATTTCTATCTGAGGATACGGTCGTTTCAAATAAAGGTCAAGTTTTATATGAAGCGGAAGCCTATATGTTCGGGGTGATAACATCAAATATGCATCAGGCTTGGGTAAATAGAGTTGCCGGACGTCTGGAAACTCGAATTAATTATAGTTCAACCTTATGCTATAACACCTTTCCCTTCCCGTCCATCTCCAACCAACGAAAAACCGAAATCACCCAATGCGTTTTCCGCATTCTAGAAGAACGAGAGAAGCATCCGGAAAAAACATTAGCGCAACTCTATGACCCGGATAAAATGCCGGAAGGTTTGCGGGAAGCACACCGCGCCAATGACTTGGTGATTGAAAAATGTTATCGTGCCCGTCCTTTTGAAAGTGATGAAGAACGTTTGGAATTTTTGTTCAAACTCTACGAAAAGATGATTGAAGAGGAAAAGAACAAGAGCGGCCTATTTGAAGTCCAAGCGAAATCTAAAAAGAAAAAAAATGCCTGATATAGTACACGTCACCTATGGCCAGACCGGCCAAAGCATTCAAAATAACAACATGGGAATGCGTGATATGCAAACACGTGCCTTTGAGCAGCGAGATGCTCAATACCTTTTAATCAAAGCGCCCCCTGCATCTGGTAAGTCAAGGGCATTGATGTTCATCGCATTAGACAAGCTACAAAATCAGGGCATCAAAAAAGCCATCATTGCCGTTCCTGAACGGTCCATTGGCAGTTCATTTGCCCACACCGATCTGAGCTCTCATGGCTTCTTTGCAGATTGGTCACCCAATGACCAATACAACCTGTGCACACCAGGAAGTGATGGAAGTAAAAGCAAGGTAGAGGCATTCAAGAACTTCATGAACAATGACGAGAAGATTCTGATTTGTACGCATGCCACTTTCCGTTTTGCCGCAGAAGAATTGGAAGAAGAGAAATTTGATGATACGTTGATCGCCATTGATGAATTTCACCACGTTTCAGCAGATGTGAATAATCGATTGGGTGACATTCTTCGTGGCATCATGAAAAAGTCAACGGCTCATTTGGTGGCCATGACGGGTTCATATTTCAGAGGCGATAGTGTTCCGGTGCTTCTTCCTGAAGATGAAGCGTTGTTCACCAAAGTTAATTACAACTATTACGAACAGTTGAACGGCTATAAACACATGAAATCATTAGGCATTGGCTATCATTTCTACCAAGGCCGCTACACTTCTGCTATTCTTGAAGTGCTGGACACGGATAAAAAAACCATTCTGCATATTCCTAATGTAAACTCCGGGGAATCTACCAAAGACAAACACAATGAAGTCGATTTTATTTTGGATGCCATTGGCACAGTTGTCAAGCAAGATGCAGATACAGGGCTGATTCATTTGAAGCGAGCATCAGACGGCAAACTTTTGAAGATTGCCGATTTGGTGGAAGACAATCCGCGTGACAGGGATAAGATTGTAAACTACATCCGAAACATGGATTCGGAAGATGATATGGATTTGATCATTGCCTTGGGCATGGCCAAAGAAGGATTTGATTGGCCGTGTTGTGAACACGCATTAACAGTAGGTTATAGAGGTTCGTTAACAGAGATCATTCAAATTATTGGTCGGGCAACTCGGGATAGTGAAAACAAAAAACACGCACAGTTTACCAACCTTATTGCCCAGCCTGATGCAGCAGATGATTTAGTAAAACTGTCAGTCAACAACATGCTGAAAGCAATCACGGCTTCCCTGCTTATGGAGCAAGTGCTTGCTCCCAATTGGAAGTTTAAAACAAAACTTTCTGATGACGATGAATCCAAACCCGGAGAGATCAAGATCAGAGGCTTGAAAGAGCCAAGCTCAAAACGTGTAAAAGACATTTTGGATTCGGATTTGAATGATTTGAAAGCGACCATTCTTCAGGATGATCAAATGCTGAAAGCAATGCCCGGAAATGTGGACCCGGAAGTCATCAATAAGGTGATGATTCCAAAGATTATCCGAGTGAAGTATCCGGAGCTATCAGATGAAGAAGTCGAAGAAGTCCGCCAGCATGTGGTGGTAGATTCTGTCATCAAGAATGGCGAGATCAAAGAGGTGGCCGACAAGCGGTTCATTCGCATGGCAGGCACCTTCGTGAATATTGACGACATACATATTGATTTAATTGATCAGGTGAATCCGTTTCAGAAGGCGTTTGAAGTACTTTCTAAATCGGTTACAACTCGAGTTCTCAAGGTTATTCAAGAAACCATTGAAGCTACGCGCATCAAAATTGATTTTGAAGAAGCCAATATCCTATGGCCGAAGATTAAAGATTTCGTAAAGATGTATGGCAAGGAACCAAGTTTGAATTCGAACGATCCTCTGGAGAAACGTATGGCCGAGTGCATCATTTATCTGAAAGAAGAAAAACGAAAAAAAGCGGCTAATGGATAAGGACCAAATACTTGACCAGATCTTTAATGATGATCAGCTAGGCTTGCTAATAGTAAAGGCAAAACAGTCTAATGCGCGAACACCAGATGAACGTCTATTGGCTTCTTTCCAGGAAATAAATGACTTTATTGAAAAGAGCGGAAAAGAACCGGAGGCAAACCCTGCAAGTGTTTCTGAGTTCCAATTGTATTCGCGCTTGAAAAGTTTAAGAGATGACCCAGATAAAGTTGAAATGCTGAAAGAAAGTGATGTCCATAATCTACTTCCCGTAATTGAAACCAATCAGGTGAATGAGCCAGGCTCGCAATACAAAAAGAAAAAAAAGGAACTCAATTCAATTGAAGATATATTAGATGATGATGGCTTGGACATTCTTGGAGGTGATGATGCTGACTTGTTCAAGTTTAAACACACTCCGAAAGGAGACGAACGAGCCAGTGCAGACTTTGTAGCAAGACGAAAGCCATGTAAAGATTTCGATAAACATGAATCTACATTCAAGGAAGTTCAACAAGATTTGGCCAATGGAAAACGAAAGATGATTCCCTTTACAGAAAGCCTTTTAAAGGAGAAAAACTACTATGTGCACAATGGAATTCTATTGTACCTGGAATCCGTCCAATTGGAAGAACGAGGATGGAGCAGAGGTGAAAATGAACAAAATCGGATTAGAAAATACAATGACGGTAGAACGAGAACAATATTTGAAAATGGAACGGAATCAAGAATGCTTTTACGTTCATTAGGGAAAGCGCTTATCATGAACGGAAGGGCCGTTACTCAGAATATTGATAAAGTAAATGAAGGATTTGTTGAGAAATTCAGCAATATCACCGATGAGGACGCAGCAGCAGGTTACATCTATGTTCTAAAATCAAAAAGTAAAGATGAACGAATAACGTCCATAAAAGACCTATTCAAAATTGGCTATGCCACCAACATTGAAGAAAGACTAAAAGGAGCCGAAAAACAACCTACCTATTTAATGGCGCCAGTTGATTATGTGGCCGGATGGAAATGCTTTAACATGAACCCTCAGAAATTTGAACAACTGATCCACAACTTCTTTGGAAACTCATGTCTGGAGGTGGACGTTTTTGATGGGAATGGAAAACGATATACTCCAAGAGAATGGTTCATTGCTCCTATTGAGGTAATAGAACAAGCGATTGAATTGATTATCAATGGAAAGATTACGAAATACAAATACGATGCGGAGAACAAAACAATAATTGAAAGATAGCCAACGCACACTTGTAAGCACATTTGCAGGTCACACAATGCCACCACACGGCCAAAACCTGCAAAAGAGCTTCCAAGTCCTTCCCTAGAAAAGAGAAATTATAAAAAATGCCCCACCACACAGGAGGACATGAAAATTGAGTAAAAACAAATTAAAACTTAAAAAATCACATGAAAAATTCTAGACTGATAAAAAACCAATATTAGTTATTAGCAGAAATTAATGAAGAGTTTAGTTGGGCAATAACCTATCAAAAAAGTAACATCCACTACAAATCCTTTTTCCTGTTCAAGTAGATTTTTAAAATATAATCAGCTATATCCCAACCTTCATCTTTTTCCTCCGCAGTGGATTTTTCCTCTACGAGCTCAGAGATTGAATAAAACACATTAGGTGGGAGATATTTTACCTTGTCATTCCACCTGTCATAACATCCGGCATCCGGAAACAGAATAACTTTTCTGTTTGCTAAAGGTGCAATTAAATCGTATTTCAAATTGCCGAGACCACCGGTGGCCATCCAGATAAACTCCGGAAAGGCTATGGAGGCGATTATAGCTGTTTTCTCGCTTTCAACAATGGCAATGCGCTTAGTTTTGTCGGAGTTAAAGAGGTGAAGCCCAAACAGGCATTGCTTTAAATTGTAATCCTCAATTTTTAATACCGAATGCACCCAATTAATTTTAGATTTCTTGCCTGTATCCTTGTTATACAGCATTAATTTTCCCGTACGGACATTTTTGTTTTGGTCGATTTGCCAAAATACGGTAGCACCTTTCCACTTTTTGGAAGTTCCAATCTTGTATTTAACCTTTAGTTCTTCTAATGCCTCTTTGTTTAGGGCATGTTCAAGGAAGCAAAGAAAATTATTCTCACTGGTTTCCCTTAGGCTT
>Ga0307486_1003394_pt1 | contig 10323 bp, 8 predicted proteins | sample CBIW02metaG_FD_203663 | JGI IMG/M metagenome (GOLD analysis project Ga0307486, IMG submission 203663) | Sea-ice brine microbial communities from Beaufort Sea near Barrow, Alaska, United States - CBIW 0.2 | ecosystem: Environmental > Aquatic > Marine > Coastal | place: USA: Alaska | collected... | reverse complement strand
ATTCACCGCCGACACCGGGCCATCGAGTTCAAGAAATTTCTCACCAAGATCGACACCGAAGTCCCCGATGGATTGGAGGTTCATCTGGTCTGCGATAACTACAGCACCCACAAGTCCCCCTGCATCGTCAAGTGGCTTGAAGCGCACCCCCGGTTCCACATGCACTTCACCCCGACGTACTCGTCCTGGATCAACCAAGTCGAACGATTCTTTGCCTACGTCACCGCCGACCTGCTGCAACGCTCGGACCACCGCAGCGTTCAGGCACTTGAATCCGACATTCGCAAATGGGTGAAAGGCTGGAACGAGAACCCGAAGCCATTCATCTGGACCAAGCCCGCGGAACAGATCCTCGAATCCCTCAGCCGACTTCTACAGCGAACTACCGGCGCAGGACACTAGTGCGTACACTTACGACATGAAAACCGCGGAAAACCGCGGGATTCTGCACCCAGTGCGGATGGGCGAAAAGGCCGAATCGACATTCATTTGTTCTTGGTTCGAGTCGGGAATTTAAAGGAACATCCTCGGAGATTTCAAAGTGTCTTGTGGCGTTCGCGGTGAGAATCTTGGATGCGTTGTTCGTGACGACTAATCGTTCGATTCTTCCTGTTCGATAACGATCTCTACTCGTCGGGCACGGCTCCAGTGCTGGCGCGCAGCCGGTATGGCGGTCGTAAATTACACCCGCATGGATCAGTCACGAGAGAGATGTTTTTTGCAGTTACGGCGAAAGCACGTCTAACCTCAGAGATCAGTCGGTACATTGCGAAGTGCGCGGTCATTCGCATCGAAAATCATTCCCATTCGTTTGTAGGATTTTAGTGTTACTTGCCGCGCCACGACGGTCAGTGATTCGTGCGCACCTTCCAAAGCCGCCTCAAGCCGATGGATTTCCGCGAGATCACGCATCCAGTAGATTGTCATGAGGTTCCATCGCGGACTCACCACGGAGTGGGTAGCCCGCGAGCCCGGAAGTTTGGCGGCACCAGCAGCAGCAGAGCGGAGCTCCGCCGGGTCGACTTGGGAATACAGGCCGACTGAAACTGGCCAACCGACCACGGCGTGGGCCGCTTCAGCGCGGAGCTCAATTTTTCGAGATTTCAGCAAACGGTTGATCTGGCGGCTAGCGGAAGCGAGGCTCATGCCAAGTTCACCCGCGATTACATTTGCCGGTGTTCTTGCATCCTTTTGGAGAAAAAGAGCGATCTGTTCTTCTGCTGCGGTGAGATTACTGAGGGCCGGGCGGTGGCGGGTGACTGTCTGCCGCATCGCAGTTTGCTGTCGCAGCGAAAGCGATCCGGAGACCCAACCGTGAGCGGTGCGAAACACTTCTGTCGCAATGTTGTGTTCCACGCTTAGTATCCCGCGATTGCGCCACACTTCATGATTCATGAATTCGTGAAGCGAGCTGATATCGGGCACATCAACCAGAATGCGCAGATCAGCGTTCCCTGACACAGCGGACACTGTCAGGCAGCATCGAACTTCGCAAAATAGGCGTGCGAGTTCTTCAACGAAGCCGGGCCTGCAGCGAACATCCATGTGGTCTTGGACCGCTAGCGCCGTGTAGTCGCGCACGCACAGCGTCCACGCTAAGCCGAGATCTTTCAATCTATCCCAGCGACGAACCACGGTCGAAGAATTGGTCCCGAGAGTATTGGCGACCGCGAGCAAGCTGGCACGCGGACTAATACTGAGGCTGTCAATGATGGCTATATCAAGTTCATCGGGTACGTAAGAATTCGGCATATTTGCCGCCGTTTCTGCAATTATTCCGGATCATTCAGATAATCAATGGTACGGGCCGCAGACTATCGACATGTCAAAACGCACGGCCCTGGCCAATCCCACAGTCGTACTCACTGATGCTCTGGCCTACCTCACGGCCCATCGGGACGAGATGGTGGATGACCTCGAAGCGTACGTGCGCTGGGAGACGCCTAGTGACGATAAAGCTTTGCTCGACACCGCTTTTCCTTTGATCTTGGACTGGATCTACTCGCGTATCGGTATGCCCACCCGGGAGGATATTTTCGAAAGTGGGGAAATCGGAAATATTGCGGTTCTGGACTTTGGTAGCGACCCGCAGTCGGCACTGCTGGCACATTACGACACGGTGTGGCCGGCCGGAACTGCTGCTGCTTGGCCTATGGAATTCAATGAGGAAAGGCTTTCCGGTCCTGGAATTTTTGACATGAAAGCGGGCCTCGTTCAGGCGGTGTGGGGTATCCGTTCGCTGCAACAGACCGCGAACTACACTCCGGATACCCGGCTAGTTCTGACCGGGGACGAAGAGACGGGAAGCCATGTCTCCCGTGCCATTATCGAATCCAAGACATGGGGACTTCCCGCTGTCTATGTCTTCGAGGCGAGCTCGGCTGGCGCTCTGAAAACAGGACGCAAGGGCGTGGGTCTTTTCACTGTTACGGCAACGGGTATCGAAGCCCATGCTGGACTGAATCCGCTAGAGGGCGCCAGCGCGGTACACGCGATCGCTGAAGCGATTACACAAATAGTCGGGTTCGCCGACCCAATAGCCGGCACCACAGTGAACGCAGGGCTGGTGACAGGGGGGTCGCGCAGCAACGTATCGGCGGGCACGGCGGAGGCTCGTATCGATGTTCGCGTCACGAGTGCGGCCGAAATGGCGCGCATTGACCGCTGTTTTTCCGGCATCAGTTCGACTGATCCGCGTGTCATTTTCACGGTAAAAAACGACTGGAACAGGCCCCCTTTCGAGCGCACCGCGGAGATCGGGCAACTGTTCGACCGAGCTGCACGTATCGGCCGGCTCCTCGGCGTTGAGCTGTCTGAAGTAACTGTAGGCGGGGCGAGCGACGCAAACTTCGTTGCAGCTCTAGGTATACCGGTGCTCGATGGTCTTGGAGCGGTGGGTGACGGTGCGCATGCTCGCCACGAACACGCGAGCCGATCTGGCTTAGTCGAACGTGCTGCCCTCGCCGCGGGCCTTTTGATGACCGAGCGCGAGTGGCCGGGCGTCGGCCAATCCGAAGCAATCACGAGTCGTCAACGTGAGGCCAGCTAGTGCTGATATTTATTCTGAAGCGTCTCGCCTCACTGGTGCCCGTCTTGGGCGTTGTGGCTGTGGTCGTCTTTCTCCTCATGCACATCACACCGGGAGATGCCGCCGCGATAATGCTCGGCCCGGAGGCCTCGCCGCAAGACGTCGACGCCCTACGCGATCAGCTGGGTCTAAACGATCCCCTCTACGTGCAGTTTTTTTCCTGGCTTGGCGGCATTCTTACCGGAGACCTCGGATCATCGCCGTTCCTAGGCGAATCTGTGGGCAAGGCCCTGCTCTCTCACCTCGGACCGACACTTTCCCTCGCCATTCTGGCGCAAACTTTTGCCATCGTCGTAGCCATTCCAGCGGGGATAATTGCGGCGAAACGCCGCGGTACTCTACTCGACCAGGGATTTATGGGGCTGACGATCCTCGGCATCTCGGTGCCGAGTTTCCTGCTCGGACTCTTCTTGATCCTGGCGTTTTCAGTGGGTCTCAGGTGGCTGCCCGTGGCGGGGTACCAACCTCTGTCGGAAGGTCTGGGGGAGCACCTGCGGTACCTCATCCTGCCTGCCATCGCGTTGGGCTCGATGCAGGCGGCCTTAATTGCCCGCATGACCAGGTCGTCAATGCTGGACGTTCTCAGCACCAACTACCTTAAGACCGGAAAAGCGAAGGGACTGGGCAGTTTCTCCCTGACGTTCAAACACGCTTTCAAAAATGCGGCACTACCCGTGCTCACTGTCGTGGGACAAACATTTGGCTCGCTCGTCGCCGGAGCGGCCGTGGTGGAAACCGTTTTCAACATTCCGGGAATTGGCCAACTCATCATTAACTCCGTTGAACGACGCGACTTGCTCGTCATCCAAGGTGCTGTGCTTCTCATTGCAGTCTCCTACGTACTAATCAATCTTGTGATCGACATCCTGTACGGGCTGCTCGATCCGAGAGTGCAGGTGAGGTAAACACATGCCAACCTTCACACCACGCAGCGCGCTTATCCCGTCGATTACAGCCGACCAGCGCTCACTCCGTCTCAAACGTATCCGCAATAATCGTCAGGTCATGACCGGCGGAATTATCCTGCTCGTGATCATCCTCGTCGCCCTGATTGGGCCATTCCTCTCTCCGTCGGGACCTTATGAAACCGACACCGCAAACCGCTTGCTGCCTCCCTCACCGACCAACTGGATGGGCACAGACAATTTTGGACGCGATCTGTTCTCCCGCGTGGTCAGCGGGTCGCAAGTTTCACTTGTCGTCGGCTTCTCCGTCGCGATAATAACTTCGGCTCTCGGGCTCGCGATCGGCCTCATCGCGGCCTACTACCGAACAGCAGATCGAATCCTGATGCGTATTCTCGATGGATTCATGGCGTTTCCAGCGATTCTCCTTGCCATCGCCATCATGGCCGCTCTCGGTGTTCAGACTGAGAACGTAATCGTCGCCCTGTCAATCGTCTTCACACCCTACGTAGCCCGGGTCGTGCGTTCTTCCGCACTCGTTGTAAAAGAACAGACCTACATAGAGTCACTTCGCGCGCAGGGAGCCAGCGCACTGCGCATCCTGTGGATCAACATGACACCGAATGTGCTCTCACCATTGCTAATCCAGGCGACCTTCATCTTCGCCGATTCGATCATCACAGAAGCCGCTTTGAGCTTTCTTGGAGCCGGCGTGCCGCCGCCAGATCCGAGCTGGGGCAACATCCTCTTCGACGGCAAAACCCTCATCTTCAGCGCATGGTGGATGACAGTATTTCCAGGCCTGACCATCATGCTCGCAGTGCTAGGGATCAACTTTCTCGGCGACGGCCTACGCGACCTACTTGACCCCCGTCACCGAGGAACACGAAAGTGAGCGACATGACCCCGACCCTTCTCACTGTCAACGATCTGCACACCTCCTTCAAAACTGAGCGCGGCCCAGTGACCGCCGTCGACGGCATCAGCTTCACCGTCAACCGAGGCGAAACCCTTGGGGTCGTAGGTGAGTCGGGTTGCGGCAAAAGTGTAACCGCTGATTCGATAATGCGCCTTCTCGATGAAAAAGAGACAACATATTCGGGCACCATCATGCTCAGCGGCCGAGACCTGCTCGCCCTGCCGGAATCGAAAATGCGTCAGGCGCGTGGGCACGAACTGGCGATGATCGCGCAGGATTCGATGAGCTCACTCAACCCGGTCTTCACGATCGGAAACCAACTTACCGAAGCCATCACAGTTCACCGCAAGATGAGCAAAACGGATGCCCGCCTGTACGCGATATCGCTTCTTGAACGCACGGGTGTTCCGGAGCCGGAGCACCGCATGACCCAGTACCCGCACGAGCTATCCGGCGGACTACGCCAACGCGTGCTCATTGCAATGGCGCTCAGCGGCGACCCTCAACTCTTGATCGCGGACGAACCAACGACGGCGCTGGACGTGACCACCCAAGCTCAGATTCTGACGCTCATTCGTGATCTGCAAGCGACGTCTGATATGGGCAGCATCATTATTACCCACGACCTCGGAGTCGTCGCCGAAATGTGCGACCGCGTGATCGTCATGTATCTCGGGGAAGTCGTTGAAGAATCCGACGTTGACGGCCTGTTCGATACCCCCAAACATCCGTACACACGCGGACTTCTGGCTTCAATCCCAGCAATCGACGGAGATCGCTCGCAGCCACTCAACGTCATCACCGGCCGCGTTCCAACACTTTATGACGTGCCGCCGGGGTGCCGCTTCGCAGACCGTTGCAATTTTGCAACCGACATCTGTCGAACAACACCGCCGCCGCTGGAAAGCGTCGACGACTCTACTGCGAAGGTTCGATGCTGGAACTGGCGCAGCATCTCAACAGAGGATCACCAATGAGCACATCAGCGCCCACGGAAACCTCGCCTGAGGCTGCCGTCCAAGAATCTTCCCAGCCTCTACTTGAGGTTCGAGGCCTGACGAAAAGATTCACAAGCCACGGTTCAAGCGGAAAAAAGATTACTCGTGCCGTCGATGATGTTTCTTTCGACATTATGCCGGGGGAGACCTTCGGTCTGGTCGGAGAATCTGGCTGCGGGAAATCAACGACCGGTCGCAGTCTATTGCGGTTGATCGAGCCTGATTCCGGTACCGTCCGCTACGAAGGCCGAGATCTTGTGACTATGCCGCGGAGGGAACTGCACAGCACTCGCCGTCAGATTCAAATGGTTTTTCAAGATCCTTTCTCCTCTCTCAATCCCCGCCGACGAATCGGAGCAATCCTCGAAGAGGCATTACAGATTCAATTTCACCTGCGGATGAGCGATCGCCGGGAACGAGTGCTAAAAATCCTCGACAAGGTCGGATTCTCAGAAGAGTACTACTACCGTTTTCCCCACGAAATGTCAGGGGGGCAACGCCAACGTATCGGCGTTGCCAGAGCCTTGATCGTTGACCCCAAGCTCATAATCTGCGACGAGCCAGTCTCTGCCCTCGACGTATCCATTCAGTCACAGATTCTCAACATGCTTGATGATCTTCAAGCCGAACTCGGGCTGTCCTACCTATTCATCTCACACGACCTCAGCGTCGTACGTCATATCTCCGACCGCATAGCCGTCATGAAGGACGGACAAATCGTCGAGCAGGGACCGACCGACGCTATCTTTTCCAACCCGCAGCATGCCTATACCCAACAACTCTTGAACGCGATTCCGGCCTCGCATCCGAGCATTGCCCGCAGCCGCTACGCAGCTGCCAGCGCTTCTGCCCCCATCATTCCCCAAAGAAAGGCTTGATCTTTATGCAACTAACTAAAGTAGTGGCGCGGCGCATTCGGATGGATCTAAAACATCCATTTCAAACTAGTTTCAGCACTCAGACTGATCGCGAAGTTCTCGTTCTTGAAGCTCACGGCGATGACGGAACGATTGGATACGGCGAGTCTGTTGCTGGCCGTGATCCCTTCTATAGCGAAGAGACCGTGTCGACTACAGCGGTGATGCTCAAGGAACTACTGGTGCCGATGCTGTTCGAAACGACGCTCGACCACCCGGATGAAGTATCGCAATTGTTCAAGTCGGTACGACGCAACAACATGGCAATCTCAGCAATTGAGGGCGCAATGTGGGATCTCTTTGCCAAGCAGCGCGGCGAATCCCTGAGCCATGCGTACGGCGGCACGAAGACCCAGGTCGAGGTGGGAGTGAGCATTGGTTTACAGCCAACAGACAATGTTCTGGTCGAAAAAGTTGCTGCCGCCGTGGACGCCGGTTTTAAGCGCATCAAGATGAAAGTCAAGCCAGGGCGTGATGTCGAAATGATTCGTGCCGTGCGGCGGGAATTTGCCGATGTGATGCTCATGGTTGACGCTAATAGTGCGTATACGCTCAATGACACCGGGCTGCTTCGCCAGTTCGATGAGTTCAACCTGATGATGATCGAGCAGCCACTGGCACACGACGACATTGTTGACCACGCCGTCCTTCAAAAAGCAATCGAAACGCCGATTTGCCTCGATGAAAGCATCCATTCGACTGAGGACGCTCGCAAAGCGATTGGCCTTGGGGCCTGTCAGATTATAAACATCAAGACGGGTCGCGTCGGAGGGCTGACAGCTGCGAAGGCGCTCCACGATCTATGCGCCGATAGTGGAATTCCGGTGTGGTGCGGCGGCATGTTGGAAACGGGCATCGGCCGTGCGCACAATATCGCGATGAGTACCCTGCCAAATTTTGTACTGCCCGGTGACACCGCACCGTCGGCTAACTATTGGGCCGAGGACATCATCGTGCCCGAGGTGACCATGAACCGGGGAGTGATCGACGTACCTGATCGTCCGGGCATGGGCTTTGACATCAACCACGACGTCCTTGACCAATTCACGCTTTCAACTGAAGCGTGGATCCCGAGCGGCGCCGCCGCTGACCACAAGAAGGAATCAACTTATGTTTCGTAAAACTGCCGTCGCACTGCTTTCTCTGTCGGTTGTTCTGGCCGCTAGCGGATGTGCATCTACTCCTGCCGAGGTCAATAATGACACTCTGGATTTGGCCTGGAACGCACAACCACCCACTCTTGATCCGCTTATGACGACGTCCGTTGTGACTCGCGACATCATGAGGAATGTTTTCGAGGGACTCATCACGATCGACAAGAAGAATCAGATTCAGCCGATGCTGGCGAGCGATTTTTCAGCCAATGATAACTACACGAAGTTCACATTCACGCTTCGTGACGACATCATCTTCCATGATGGAACGAGCATGATCGTTGACGACGCTGTCGCATCGATGAATAGATGGATAACGTCAACGACCAACGGCAAACAGTATTTCGCCGGCGCCGACGTAAGCGCGCCCGACGCTTCAACCCTCGTTATCACGACACCAGCACCGCTATTCACGGGGCTTTACCTTTTAGCCGATACGTCACAAATAGCCGCAATTCAGCCCAAAGCCATAATCGATTCGGCAACCGCGACCGGCGTCGAAGACTACATCGGCACCGGGCCATACGAGTTCGGCGAATGGAAGACTGACTCGTGGGTCTCCCTAGAAAAATTTGATGACTACAAGCAGGTTGGCGCACCGACAGACGGATTATCGGGCGACAAAGACGCGCCCTTCCAGGAGATTATTTTTCACTTCGTCACCGATCCGTCGACCCGTTTGGCGGGCCTTCAGACTGGCGAGTATGACGGAGCCAACGCGATTCCCTTTGACAGCGCTTCGGCCGTCGAGAGCGACCCGGCACTGACGAGTTACGTCAACAACAACGGATTCAACGCCGCTATCTTCAACAAAAAACAGGGGCTTTTCGCCGATCCCGCGATGCGCCATGCAGTCTATGAGGGCTTGAATTTGGAGGACATTCAGATGGCAGCATTCTCGAACCCGGGTTTTTACAGAATGAATGGCGCCCTGATGAACAAGGAACAGGCGCCGTGGTATTCCGAGGAATCACTCGGCGACTACAACCCGAATAACCCGGAAAAGGCCAAAGCAATGCTGGCCGATGCGGGTTACGCCGGTCAGGAAGTACGCATTCTCACCTCGAGAGAGTACGACGATCACTACAACGGAGCCGTCGTGCTGCAAGAACAACTCACCAACCTCGGACTGAACGCCACCCTCAACGTGGTCGATTGGGCGACGGTACTGCAAAACCGCACGGACCCGAGTTCCTACGAAATCTTCATCACCGGGTTCTCGCCGGTGGCCGTACCAAACTCACTTGTTTTCCTCAGTTCCACCTGGCCCGGCTGGACGGACGATGCCAACATCACCGCAGCCCTGGCGGCGATCAACGCCTCAACGAGCGACAAGGAAGCGGCCAAAGCTGCGGCCAACCTACAGAAGGCATACTTCGAGTACCTCCCCATCATCAAGTACGGCGACAAAAAAACGATCACTGCGCTCCGCAGCGATATCAAAGGCTACGACTTCCAGACCGGCGACATCTTCTGGAACGCAACCCGATAGTTTCGCAGGGAACCACGAGGTGCCCTCGGCCTGAATAGGTCGGGGGCACCTCTGTGTACTGGGCTTTTTCATGAACGGTGCCTGCGGCCTGAGACGTCGGACTCCGGCCCTTACCGGGAAGATTTTGTCATGAGGGCACTTCAAGCCGTGCCGTGACCCAGATATTCAAGCCAGTGTTCGGTATTTGTTTTCAAGACTGCCATAGGTCGGAGTTCGGAGAGTTTTTCAGTCGGCGTTTGTAACATTATTCAATGGCTCGCAAGAAAAATGGATGCGGGAGCGGCAAGGGCACCAGACGGCCCAGTCGCTGGAACTCTTCCGAGCGATCCTCGATGCTGTCCCGAGCGGTTGCCGAGTGATTAGGGCTTGATTGTCAGGCGCGAAAAGTAGCTCGTTGCCGATTAATGCTGACACTCTGACTTTCGTGCAGAAACTGCAACTCAATAGATCTGCCTTTTCCATTCGAGCTGAATATTGGCTTCTGTGGGCTCCACCTGCGGTGCGGGTGAGCGCCACTGTTCAGATTCGTGATGCACGCTGTTCAGCACCACTACCGGCGTGGTTGAACACCACCTGAAAGGCTCCTTCCACCATCTGATGGCCACGTGGTGGAAGGAGTACCGGTAATGGTACGGAAGATCAAAGCGAAGCTGGTGTTGCAGCTACGTAATCAAAGTTTGTCGCGACGAGCGATTGAGTCTGCTCACGGGATGTCCTGAATCACCCTGGGTTCCGTTCCGTCTGATCCTTTTGGAGGATGGAACTATGACTAACCCTTATCCGATGGAGTTTCGTGAGCGTGCGTTGCGGATGCTGGCTGAGGCTCGTGCCGATCACAGGTCCGATTTCG
>Ga0307486_1003393_pt1 | contig 10323 bp, 9 predicted proteins | sample CBIW02metaG_FD_203663 | JGI IMG/M metagenome (GOLD analysis project Ga0307486, IMG submission 203663) | Sea-ice brine microbial communities from Beaufort Sea near Barrow, Alaska, United States - CBIW 0.2 | ecosystem: Environmental > Aquatic > Marine > Coastal | place: USA: Alaska | collected... | reverse complement strand
TAAAAATAAGAATAGGTTAAGCTTAGTCCAGGTGGGACCACCGCAATTAAAGTCCTGATATTCAGGGCTTTAATTTTTTTATTCAGGTTTATAATTTGTTCTGATATTTTCAAAGTCAAGCAAATAGTCTAACAAAAAGCTGAATTTATTTTTTCAGAAACAAAAAAAGCCAAACGCTATTCACATTTGGCTTTAATAATTTTTTGAAGCGAGGGATTTATTAACCCATACTATCCACTTCTTTTTTCATTTTCATTTTCATTTTTTCATCATTCATGCCCTTTTTCATATTTTTCTTCATACCTTTTTTCATGCCTTTATGGTAAGCTTTTAGCTCTGCCATACTTATCATACCATCTTTAGAAGTGTCGGCCATATCAAACTTGTCAGAAAGCATGGCACCTTCTTTTACGTCAGCCTCTTCTTTGCTGATCATTTTGTCTCCGTTTTGATCCAATTTCATCATCATGGCCTTAGGAGTCATTGCTTTTTGACCAGAGTTCATATTTTGGTTGTCCATCTTTTGATCGTCCATGGTGTTTTGTGCCATAGCTCCAGAACATATAAGCATAAAACCCAACATTACGAACGCACTTAAAATTTTAGTTTTCATAATAAATATATTTTTTAGTTATACTTATAAATTTACCATTAAAAATAGCGTGCATGCGTAAAAGCAATCTTAAAGTTTACTTGATTTTTGCCAATAAATAACTGATTTTAAGAGGTTTTAGTCGATAAAACTCTAATGTTCATCGTCTTTAATTTTACGCACTTCCTTGTTTAATGAATGGAATATATATTCTTTTAACTCACAAAAGCACTATATCCTGTAATAGCTCTTCCTACAATAAGTGAATTAATTTCTTTAGTACCTTCATAGGAGTAGATCGCTTCAGCATCGGCCACAAAACGTGCTACGTCATATTCCAATAAAATTCCGTTGCCGCCCATAACTTCGCGAGCGCGGCTCACCACATCGCGCGTGCGCATAGAGCAGAACACTTTTGCCAGTGAAGCATGTTCATCGCTGAGAATATCTGCATCCTGCATTTCCGATAGGCGAAAGCACAAGGTTTGCATGGCGGTCAGATTAGAAACCATCTCAACCAGATGATTCTGTATCAATTGAAAACTGGCGATAGGCCGGCCAAATTGCTCTCTCTCCTGAGTATACTTTAACGCGGCTTCATACGCACCACGAGCGCAGCCTACGGCTTGCCAAGCTACCCCGGCGCGTGTCATGCGCAGTACTTTTGCAGTATCTTTAAAGGAATTGGCATTTTGCAGGCGATCTGCTTCTGGTACGCGGCAATCGGTCATGGTAATTATTGCATTTTGAACAGTGCGCAGCGCCATTTTATTGAGCATTTTTTCGGCTTTAAAGCCAGGGTTTTCTTTACGTACGATAAATCCCTTCACAAGGTCAGAATCCAGATCGCGCGCCCAGATAATGGTAAGGTCCGAAAAAGTTGCATTACCTATCCATTTTTTCTGGCCATTGAGCACCCATTCATCGCCCTCTTTTTTGCAGGTTGTGCCCAGACCACCGGCAACACCAGATCCCACTTCCGGTTCGGTAAGGCCAAAAGCGCCTATTTTCTCAAATTTTTGCATTTTGGGCAGCCATTCTTGCTTTTGTTCTTCACTTCCGCAGAGATAAATGGAACCCATGGCCAAACCACTGTGCACGCCAAAAAATGTGGAAATGGAAACGTCAACCCGCGCCAGTTCCATGGCTAGAATTCCTTCCATCATAAAAGATTGATTTGGGCAACCGTAACCTTCATAGGCGATGCCGCATACATTGAGCTCGGCCATTTTTGGAATGATCTGGTGTGGAAATTCGGCTTTGTTCCAGTACTCATTGGCAATTGGTTTTACCTCCGTTTCCATAAAATTGCGCATTTTCATCTGTATTTCGCGCTCTTCTTTAGTCAATTTAAGCTCCAGACTGTAAAAATCACCGTTTATGGGAGGCAGTTTGCGCTTACTCTTTTTAGACTGCGTCTTGAGCATTTTCATGAGTCCGTTGAGCTGGCGGTCATCCAGATTGCCCACGGCAGACATAACCTCAGGAAGGTCTACTTTTTCAGAAAGTTTATTAAGGGAATCAAGATCAACGCTCTTAAGAAGGTCTATGGTATTTTTTACTTTGGAAAATATCGACATTTATGGAGTATTTGGGAAGTGTGTACTAGATTTTCTAAAAATAAACTGTTTTTGGGGAATACCATGACCAAAGAATGTTAATTGCCAACATACTTACAAGCCTTTAACCAGACTTTGATGAATATAAGCGCTGCGTTTTTGCGGGGTGCGCACGTGGTACCAATCTATCACCTTTCCTAAAATCCTTAAAGTATCGCCCTGTTTTTCCTGTCCCAATTTTGGCGCTTTCGCGAAAGCGGAACTCCTTAAATTTGCGATTGCCGAAGTGATCGTACCATATTGTGCCATAATTTCTTTGTTTCCGGAAGGAAAGGGCGCGATTCCTTCAAAAATATAGGGCAGCGGATTTACAGCACCGCGGCCGCGTTGATAAATACCAAAATGCAGATGCGGCGGTGTGGTGCGCGCATTGCCTACAAGGCCTAGTGTATCACCTATTTTAACGCGCTGGCCGGCGGTTGCGATAATACTGTCAAGGTGCGCATAATATAGCGCATTGCCAAAAATACCGGAGCGCTGCCACACTTGTTTGCCGCCCAGCCCGCGGTTACTGGTGGAGCTTATCCTGCCATCAGCGGCGGCGAGAACGGGCGTGCCACGATCTGCAAAAATATCAAGGCCCTCGTGGCTGCGCTTACCGCCATCGCGGTTAGCTCCCCAAAAGCTCTGTATTGCAGCGTTGCCTTTTTGGGCTACGGGAAAGCTGTATAACGGCGTTCGGTAGAACAGCAAATTAAAGGCTGTATTGGATTGCACTTCTGGCTGAACCACGATTTTATAATCGCCCGTTTCTTTTACCGTAAAACTGATTTTATTTTCATCGGGCTGGTTTTCCGCCTCCAATTTTAATGCGGAAAGCGAATCTGTAGAAGACCTAAAAAGTGCCAAAAACACCCGATTTTTGACCGAATCTGTACGTATTTCAGCATAAAAACGTTCGCCCTGTTGGAGGTAAATAGTATAACCACTTGCGGTAAGATCATTGGGCCAGAAGCGGCCAGATTCAACATAGGGAAGTTTTGTCGTAACGCTATCATTTTTGGCCATTGCAAATTCACTTTCCCAGCGGCCAAGAAGCGAGGAATCTTTGACTAGTTCGCGTTTATATACTTCCCTTGCGGAAGGCTTTGTAATAAAATCGGTTGCTTTTGTAATCTTTTTACATGCTGAAAAAAGCAGGATCAAAAGCATTATTATAACTATATTTTTATAATTCAAAACAATATTTTGAAATGAAATCAGCATGAATTATGCCAGTTTTTGGAGTAAAATAGGGCGTTTTTGACGTCCAAAAAATAGTTTGTTTTAAGTAAAAAAAAGCAAGCATATCAAACTGAACTTACATATTTTTGTAACCATATATAAGGTTGTATAATATGGTTATAAAAGAATATTACACGATTTCAGAAGCTGCTGAAATTCTTGATAAAAATCCGGAAACGTTAAGACGTTGGGATAATGAAGGCAAACTTAGTGCTTCAAGGGAACCGATGAGCAATTATCGTGTCTATAAAAAAAACCAGCTGGAAATATTCCCTGAATTTCAGGCCTATATTGAAAATGGAAAATATAGCAATTACGTTGAAGCGCAGAATGAGTATGCCGTGCTGGAACTCTTTGCCGGGGCTGGCGGTCTTGCAATTGGAATGGAAAAGGCTGGATTAAAATGTGCGGCCTTAAATGAAATAGATAAATGGGCGTGCCAGACTTTAAGGGATAATAGACCTCATTGGAATGTTTTGGAAGGGGATGTAAGAAATCTTGACTTTCAGGAATATAAAAATAAAATTGATGTTGTTACGGGTGGTTTTCCGTGCCAAGCTTTCAGTTATGCTGGAAAAAAATTGGGTCTTCAAGATGCGCGGGGCACACTTTTTTATGAATTTGCCAGGGTTGTCCAAGAAGTGAATCCGGCTATTTGTATTGGGGAGAACGTTCGGGGATTGTTAAATCACGATAATGGAAGAACGCTGGAAGGGATGATTTCCATTTTAGATGAAATAGGCTATAAAGTGATGCCAGCACAAGTATTGAAGGCTATCAATTACAATGTTCCCCAGAAAAGGGAACGTCTAATACTGGTTGGTGTTCGCAAGGATATTGATCTGGAATTTGAATATCCAAAACCTTATCCGAAAATTTATAATCTGGAAGATGCATTAAAAAAGGGGGAATTATTTGAAACAAATGTCCCAAAATCAAAAGGTGCAAGTTACCCTGATCATAAAAAAAACGTTCTGGATCTTGTTCCTCCAAAAGGATATTGGAGGGATTTGCCATTAGATATCCAAAAGGAATATATGCAAAAAAGCTTTTATCTGGGCGGTGGGAAAACGGGAATGGCGAGAAGAATAGGATGGGACGAACCTTGTCTTACTTTAACCTGTAGCCCGGCTCAAAAACAGACCGAACGTTGCCATCCAGATGAAACCAGACCATTTACGGTAAGGGAATATGCGAGGATCCAGACATTTCCAGATGATTGGCAATTTGCCGGTTCTGTGTCTCAACAGTACAAACAGATTGGTAATGCGGTGCCGGTTAATTTGGCTAAAGAAATAGGGTATTCTATTATTTCTTTTTTGAATACATATTATTCTGCCTTTAAAAAAGCTTCGATTTCCAAGGCCAAAGAATCAATAGCGTCCTGAAGATGTTTCCGTCCATCAACTTCTAAGGCCACTTCGCCTATAGCATTGGATAATTCTAAATAGAAATTTTCATGGCCAGTAAGTCTGTGCCAAAATTCCTTGCCCACGAAAACAGGAAAGTCTTTGTTGATTTTTTTATAATGGCCGCTCAATTCATTTGATGTGCCGTATAAGACTCCAACAATCATATCGGTTGTCCTAACGTCCATATTATTGGTTCGAGCAAGGTTTTTTATGCCTTGAAAGTGGTTTTTGATAGTGATTACATCATCTTTATTAATGGTATTCGGTCCGGATTTCAATTGACAATATTTTTTTCTGTCATCAAAACTATCCACAAATTCTATGTCAATGCCACCTCCAACAGAGCCCATCATTCCCTCAAAAATTTCTGGGATCATTTTCTGTGCTTTGTTGCCAAAAATCGTTGTTATAGAAGTGCTTAATAGCCTTGGGTATACCAAAGCCTTTGCCATACTTTGCGGATCGTCATTGCCTTCGAGGAAGTTTGCCAAGTATTTTACCAGAAATGGATTGATATTATATGATTTCAATTTTGAAGCCTTTTTACAAGCGGATCCTAAATGTGCATCAACAATCTCTTTCCTAAAAAAATCTTGAGCATTTTTTAAGATTAAACTGCGTTGTTCTTCGGTCATATTGTTCTAATTTTTGGTCATGGCTAAGGAATACGAAAGTAATAAAATAAAAGTCCCCCGCTTTAACGAAGCGAGCGGTTTCTATACCACGCCGCAGCGCTCAAAAATAATGAGCAAAATACGCGGAATAAATACCAAACCCGAATTAAAATTACGGAAAGCCCTTTGGGCGGCAGGTTTTCGCTATCGCGTAAATAGCAAGTATTTGATCGGAAAACCGGATATTTCCATTAAAAAATACAAGACCGCTATATTTATTGACGGGGAATTCTGGCATGGCTTTGATTGGCAGAATAAGAAAGACACAATCAAGAGTAATCGTGATTTCTGGATCCCGAAAATTGAGCGCAATATGCAGCGTGATCGTGAGGTAAATGCAAAGTTGACCGAAATGGGATACACTGTTTTTCGATTTTGGACCAAAGAATTGAAAGACAATTTTGAAGGCTGTCTTCATAAAATCAGCGCACATTTATATCAAAAGAAGGGGTTTTCTGATGAAAATGGATCTGCTGATTTGTAAGTTATTCACTACTTGTCTGATACATTTCCGACTAAATTCTTGCCTATTATTATTTGTTAAAAAATAGCCGTACGCCCTATCTTAATTGACTTTTTGGAGAACTTTTATGTTTTATAAAAATTGTAAAACATTTATAATCAATGTATTGATTAATCGTTTTGGTTAAGTAGGAATTGCCCTATGTTGAAAACTTGTTGAAAACGAAAATTCTTTTGCTCCGGAACAACCTTATTTTTTCACATATTTGTTAGTCCCAAATGTTACCAAATTAATCACAAATAAACCCCTTAGACTATGAGTAATGCAGTAGAACACATTTTGCAGGAAAACAAAAACCGATTTGTAATCTTCCCGATTCAGCACCATGATATCTGGGAATGGTATAAAAAATCTGAGGCGAGTTTCTGGACCGCAGAAGAAATTGACCTGCACCAAGATCTTACCGACTGGAAAAACAAACTCAATGCAGATGAGCGCTACTTTATAAAACATATTCTAGCATTTTTTGCCGCTTCAGACGGGATCGTTAATGAGAACCTTGCCGAGAATTTTGTGAATGAAGTTCAATATTCCGAAGCGAAGTTTTTCTATGGTTTTCAGATTATGATGGAAAATATTCATTCAGAAACCTACTCGCTTCTCATTGATACCTACGTGAAAAATGAGGAGGAGAAAGACGGTCTTTTTAATGCAATCGAAACCTTTCCTGCCATTAAGAAAAAAGCAGACTGGGCCTTAAAATGGATTGATAGCCCCAGTTTTGCCGAACGTTTGATCGCTTTTGCCGCTGTTGAGGGTATTTTCTTTTCTGGGGCTTTCTGCTCTATTTTTTGGCTTAAAAAACGTGGTCTTATGCCGGGGCTTACGTTTTCTAACGAGTTGATTTCCCGTGATGAAGGCGTGCATTGTGATTTTGCCGTGCATTTGCACAACCACCATTTAATCAATAAAGTGCCCAAAGAACGCATTCGCGAAATTCTTGTGGATGCACTTAATATTGAACGTGAATTTATCACCGAATCCCTTCCTATAAGTCTGATTGGGATGAATTCTAAATTGATGACGCAGTATCTTGAGTTTGTCGCAGATCGACTTTTGGTGGAGCTGGAATGTGAGAAAGAATATAACGTGACCAATCCATTTGACTTTATGGATATGATTTCCCTGCAAGGAAAAACCAACTTCTTTGAAAAACGTGTAGGTGAATATCAAAAAGCCGGTGTTGCCAACGGTAGCGGCGGTCAGGAAGGTCAGAAAATCAGTTTTGACGCTGATTTTTAAACCGTTTTAGAATAAATGAATCAAATTTTTTCATCCGGAATGATGCCTATAAATATTTCGTCATGCTGAACTTGTTTCAGCATCGCACTAGAGGCGCTGATAATGTGTATTCGTAGCACTTTATTATCTTGTGTGACGGTCATTAGGATACTTTAGCGATTGAAAAATTCAAATTTTATTCTAAAAAGGCTACCGCGAGAGCAAGATGTCCAGAAGGCCTTTATACCCAGATTAACCCAATTATTTGAACCCCATAATCATATAACACAAAATACTATGTATGTACTTAAGAGAGACGGCCGCAAAGAGCCCGTAATGTTTGATAAGATCACCGCCCGCATTAGGAAACTGTGCTACGGTTTGAATCCGCTGGTTGATTCCGTAAAAATTTCCATGCGTGTAATAGAGGGGCTTTACGATGGAGTTACCACCAGTGAGCTCGATAATCTTGCCGCTGAGGTTGCTGCAACGATGACTACATCGCACCCGGATTATGCGAAACTTGCTGCGCGTATTTCGGTGTCCAACTTGCATAAAAAAACAAAAAAGACATTTAGCGATGTCATGACAGATCTGTATGAATATGTAAACCCGCGTACCGGTAAAAAAGCGCCGCTCGTGGCAGATGATGTGTACGAAGTTTTGATGCAACATAAAGAGGAACTGGATTCTTCAATCATTTACAGCAGGGATTATGGGTATGACTATTTTGGTTTTAAAACCTTAGAACGTTCTTATTTGCTGAAGTTGGATGGAGAAATCGCCGAGCGCCCACAGCACATGTTGATGCGTGTTTCACTGGGAATTCATCTGGACGACCTGGAATCTGTGAAGGAGACCTACGAATTAATGTCTAAAAAATACTTTACCCACGCCACGCCCACACTTTTTAATGCGGGCACGCCCAAACCGCAGATGTCCTCCTGTTTCTTACTTGCAATGCAGGATGACAGTATTGACGGTATTTATGATACCTTAAAACAAACCGCAAAAATCTCCCAAAGCGCGGGTGGAATCGGTCTTTCTATACATAATATCCGCGCTACTGGTGCGTATATAGGCGGTACAAATGGCACGTCAAATGGCATTGTGCCCATGTTGCGCGTGTACAACGATACGGCGCGTTATGTTGATCAAGGCGGCGGAAAACGCAAAGGTTCGTTCGCTGTTTATATTGAACCTTGGCACGCAGATATTATGGATTTTCTGGATCTTAAGAAAAACCATGGAAAAGAAGAAATGCGTGCCCGTGACTTGTTTTATGCGATGTGGATTCCAGATCTATTCATGAAACGGGTAGAGGCAAACAGTACGTGGACGCTCATGTGCCCCAATGAATGCCCGAATCTCTTCAACATGCACAGCGAAGAATTTGAAGCCAAATATTTAGAATATGAAACAGCCGGAAAAGGCCGTAGAACAATAAAGGCACGCGAATTATGGGAGAAAATACTGGAATCCCAAATTGAAACCGGTACGCCATATATGTTGTACAAAGACGCGGCCAACAGGAAATCAAACCAGAAGAATCTGGGAACGATCCGTTCTTCAAACCTCTGTACAGAGATCATGGAATATACAAGTCCGGATGAAGTTGCGGTATGTAACCTGGCTTCTATCGCGCTGCCCATGTTTATAAAAAATGGTGCTTTTGACCATAAAGAACTGTTCAAAATCACTAAGCGCGTAACCAGGAACCTGAACAGAGTTATAGATCGTAATTACTACCCGATCAAAGAAGCCGAAAATTCAAACATGCGCCACCGCCCCATCGGTTTGGGCATACAAGGTCTCGCCGATACTTTTATCAGACTGCGGATGCCTTTTACGAGCGATGAAGCCAAGAAGCTGAACGAAGAAATTTTTGAAACGCTATATTTTGCTGCCTTAACCGCTTCTATGGAAATGGCAAAAGTGGAAGGTCCATATTCTTCTTTTGAGGGATCGCCTATTTCAAAAGGGGAATTTCAATACAATCTTTGGGGAATTGAGGATGAGGATTTGAGTGGAAGATGGGACTGGAAAGCCTTGCGTGCCCAAGTAATGGAGCATGGTGTTCGTAACTCTTTACTTGTGGCGCCGATGCCTACTGCTTCCACATCGCAGATTTTAGGTAATAACGAAGCTTTTGAACCCTATACGTCTAATATTTATACGCGCCGTGTACTTTCCGGCGAGTTTATCGTGGTGAACAAGCATTTACTGGAAGATCTTGTGGAACTTAATCTTTGGGATGAAGATTTGAAGCAAGCTGTTATGCGTTCTAATGGTTCTATTCAGGATATAGATTGCATTCCCGATGATCTTAAAGAACTGTACAAAACAGTTTGGGAACTGAGCATGAAAGATATTATTGATATGTCGCGCCACCGCGGTTATTTTATCGATCAGTCGCAGTCGCTCAATTTGTTTATGGAAAATGCCAATTATTCTAAACTTACTTCTATGCACTTTTACGCTTGGAAGAGTGGCCTAAAAACGGGAATGTACTATTTGCGCACAAAATCTGCCGTAGATGCCATTAAATTCACGCTGGACAAAGAGAAAATAGCAGAACCGCAAGCGGAAGAAAAATTAGATCATGTTGCTCTGCGTGCCGCAAAAACCCTCAAAGCAAGCGCATCAAAATCTCAGCGTAATGAAACTTCAGAAGAACCAGAAGCAGTTTATGTCACTGAATCTATTTCCGCCGAAGGCCAAAAAACGACATCAAAGGCAAAGGTAGAAGTAGACACAACTCCCATGAGCGCGGCAGAAATGAAAGCCATTATCGCCCAGGCAAAAGAATCTGAAGGTGATGATGACTGCGTCATGTGCGGCTCTTAAATCCCACCAGTGGGTTTATTCCCCGATCTTCTGGGTCGAAATGAATTTTAATTAAGATCAAGACCTGACAGGTTTTAAAAACCTGTCAGGTCTTTTTTTATTTTTTATTATGCAAATCAGCGATTCCCCGGAGGAGCATTATAAATGGAATGCAGTGCTCTATAAGTTTGCTGCGCGCTTGCTCATCTTCGCCTTCGCCTATATAGCGTAT
>Ga0307486_1003392_pt1 | contig 10325 bp, 11 predicted proteins | sample CBIW02metaG_FD_203663 | JGI IMG/M metagenome (GOLD analysis project Ga0307486, IMG submission 203663) | Sea-ice brine microbial communities from Beaufort Sea near Barrow, Alaska, United States - CBIW 0.2 | ecosystem: Environmental > Aquatic > Marine > Coastal | place: USA: Alaska | collected... | reverse complement strand
TACGGGGAAGAGTTCATGATTGAGCATTCCGGCTTTAATGCCTTTGCGTAATTCATCTTCATTGAGACTTCCCTTTTCAAAGAATAACTCCATCAACTCTTCATCATTTTCAGCGGCTTTTTCAACCAGTTCATTATGCAAATTGTCAGCTGTTTCTTTCTGGTTTTTAGGAATTTGAAGTTTTTCAGGCTTTCCGCCTTCCACAGAAAATTTATACATTTTCATTTTTAAAACATCAATAATGCATTGAGCGCCATCAACCATAAGAGGATACTGGATTTTCACAGCATTGTTTCCCACCAGGTTTTTGATGCTCTTAAAGCTTTCTTCAAATTTCACATTAGGATGGTCAATTTGATTAATGACAAAAAGTGTGGGTTTATGATATTTATCGATGTAATTCCAGATGATCTCAGTCCCAACTTCAAGACCGTACTGACCGTTGAGAACTGTTACCACGGTATCTGCAACACGGATTGATGAAATAACTTCCCCGATAAAATCATCCAATCCGGGGGTATCTATGATATTGATCTTGTAGTTTCGCCATTCGGTATGCAACGGAGTGGCATACACAGAATTTTCTTTTTCATGCTCAATTTCGTGATAATCGGAGATCGTATTTTTGGCTTCTACCGTTCCACGCCTATTGATAAGTCCGGCTTCGAACAACATTGTTTCAGCAAGTGTGGTTTTGCCACTATTATCAGCGCCAACAAGGACCACATTTTTGATGTGTTTATCATCGTAAATTTTCATCTGTTTCTGTTTTTAATGATTTAATTGATTGTAGAAAATGAAAAACCCCGAAGCAGGTAAAAATTAAAATGTTGGAGTATAGTGGCATTTTTCTAACATTAAGGGTTTCAACCTTTTAAATTTAAGAAATTACTTTATAAAAAGCAGCTTTTTTTACCTGATGTTGCTCATATTTTGAAAAAAAATTGAATAATGATAATTTTGAAGAAGATTTTATTCCGAATACCGATCAATTTTCGTGAAATTGTCCAAAAAAGTTTTCCTTTTCTTATTTACAGATAGATATTGCTATAATCGAGCACTGAATGACCACGATGAGTTATCGTGAATCAATGGAATTACCCAAAGAAAATCTTCCAAATAAATCCGGTGAAATATACAGGAAAACCCTACTTGTAAGATCTTATAAGGAGTTGTAAATTTTAAACAACCATAAGGGGAAATAAGATATAATTTGACAGGATGGTATAAAACTACAATTAAATTAGATTTAACGGGTTGTCACAGCAATAGTTGAGTTTTTGGCCTTTTGCCAGATGATTTAGTTTTTAAGTTATCTCATTCCTTCTTCTTTGGCCCATTGAGAATTATTGACATTTTTTCTCTTCCGGGAAAGTTGATTTATTAATGAAATAACTGTTGTCATGAAATCACCGAAAACTTATAATCCATTCGAGGTTTTTATCGAAAAATTTAATACCGCTACTGAAGGTATAAATGTGGTGGGTAAGATAATTATTGCAATTATCCTTTTTGCTATCCTTTTTGCTATTATTTTTGCAGTATTTGGGGTTATCCGGTCATTATAGTTCGATTATCTCAGAATCTAATAATTTTTATTAAGACTTTTTCTGCAGATATGCCCAAAGAATTTTGCCGGATCAACCGAATGAACTGTATGGTTAGCGCCGGAGATTTTGGAAGTAGGAAATAAATTGGAGATCGAAATTCCTTTAACAGTATCTTAAAAACATTTTTGCAAGAACAATTAATAAATATTTTTCAGGCTGGGGATCAAACAAAAACTGGAGGCATATTAGCCTCCAGTTCAATTATTAAGTTTAAAAAACTATTAATAAGTATTAAGATACTTTAATTGTTTTAGCTGCTTTGCTTTTTGTAACAGGTTTTTTGTGAAGCACAAGCTTTAAAACCCCATCATGGTATTCAGCCTTAATATCCTTAGATTCATCTACGGTTTCTGGTAAACTCATGGATCTTGCAAAGGATCGGTAACTGAATTCCCTACGAAGGTACCCTTCTTCTTCTTTTTCTTCTGTTTTTTCTTCTTTTTCAGAAGAAATTGTCAAAATTCCATCATCTATTGTGATCTTAAAATCATTTTTAGTTAGCCCGGGAGCTGCCATTTCAATTTCAAAATTATTCTTGGTTTCTTTGACATTCATTGAAGGAGTAATTTCTGAACCCCCGTTAAAAATCCGATTTAAATTAAAAAGGCTTTTTTGGGTATCGATTAGATCTGAAAAGAATGGATCTCTTAAAATGGATGGTTCTACAAGCATTGGAGTGAGCGGATTTTTGAATTTTACTAATGACATAATTGTAGATTTAAAAGATTAATATTTTATTTTTGATAGTGTAAATTAGGTCATTGATCTACCATTTAAAATGATAAATATCAGGCATTTAAACTTTTTTGAGATTGTGAGAAACTAAGCTGGATCACTAGAGAAATGACCCGCTGAAACATCATTTATCCTTCTGTTTCTTTCAGGAGATCATCGAGATCAAGTGGTTTTGTGAACATATCCAGGGTGCCATCCGGTTTTTTTTGCCATTGATCTTTTGGCCTGTCCCAGTAAAGTTCAACTCCATTTTTATCGGGATCCTCAAGATAAAGCGCTTCTGAAACTCCGTGGTCTGAGGCTCCGGTCAAGGGATGTTTTGCCTCCAGGAGTCGTTGTAAAATTGTCGCTAGATCTTTTCTTGTGGGATAAAGAATGGCGGTATGAAAAAGCCCGGGGGCATTTATGGGCGCAGGCGAAGCATTCTTGCTGAACCATGTATTTAAACCAATGTGGTGATGATAGCCTCCAGCAGAAATAAAAGCGGCATCGGTTCCATATGTGGTGGTCAATTCAAAACCGAGCAGGCCGCAATAAAAGTCGAGGGATCGCTGAAGTTCGGCTACTTTTAAATGAACGTGTCCTATGCGCGTGTCCTGGGGAATTTTATAATTTTTATTTGTTTCCATAACTTTTTTTGTCAATAAGCTTTTTCCTTTTTATTCCAATGGAATTTCTGTTTTTCAAATAATCTTCGCCTCCAGCTCAACCGTATATGGGAAAGTAAAATTTAAAACTTCATCACCGGAAAGCCAATTTTTCCTATCTTCTATTTTAAGCACTACAGGCATTCGCTTTTTGCTGTTGTGAATTTTGCTCATTAGCTCATTTGCACTTGTTGTGAGGATAGAGTAGGAGTGGACCAATTCTTGATTTTGCGGGTTTTTCCAGGTGGAATAGATCCCTGCAAAAGCAAAAAGTTCCTGATCCTTTGGTGTGATCAAATATTTCTTTTTTTCTTTTCCTTTTGGATCCAACCATTGCCATTCGTAATACCCATTGGCAATAACAAGGCAACGATTGTTAACGGAATTGCGATAGGCCGGTTTTTCTTCAACCGTTTCAATCTTTGCGTTAAGGGTCGTTTTCCTGATCTTGTCATCTTTCGCCCAGAAGGGGATCAGTCCCCAATTGAACATTTCAATTTTTCCCCGGTTTTCATCTGTAATTACGGGCGTTTTCATAAAAGAAAATCCGTTTATTTCATCCATTGGAGTATAGGATTCGGGTTCTATAAAGCGAGCCTTGAAAGTGCTTTCAATATCCTTCAACACCGCATTTAATTTGGTTCGGTAGCACATCTGGTTTTTATTAACTTATGAATTTAAGAAAACTTCCTTTATTACCCCCAAATTTATTTTTAATCTTATTAGCGATAAATTCAGTTAATAAGCAGGCCTTTTTACTCCAGTATTTTGAAAACCTTGTCAAATCTGCATTTGTTGTTGACATTCAATTTCCCTACATAATTAATAGTTATGATCAAATTTAAAGGTTTAGCTCATTTATAATTTCAATAAATATCCGGGCTTAACAACTCAACATATCGGTGTATTAAATTGAATTTCTTCAGGACGGGTCAGTTTTGAAGTATACATCGGCTCAATTTATTTGATTTTGATAATAAGAACAAGACTGGAGCTATAGTAGGTAATAATAACCATAAACTTTTCCCAACTATTGTAAAAACTATTTATTTCATTTGGTAAGGGAGGGGAAACTGCAGTAATTTTACGGTCAAAATTTTGAATATGAATGATAATATTGAAGTGGGAATTTGGACCATACATAAAGACGGAGTCAAAGGTTCCCCTGAAAACTTCACCGATGTACAGATCGATAATGCCGAACTTTGGGCCACAACAAAGCGTGGGGAACTTATTATATGGGATTGTCCGGTACATTTTGCCGAAAAGCCTTGGTTTGATGAAGAGCAGGCTGTCAATTTGATCCAGGCACTGGCAATTGCACGGGAGAATCAAAACTCAGAAAACCCGGAAGAATTTCCTGAGGATATAGACGAACAGACATTTAGGGTCATGATGGAAATTATTGATGACAGAACCGAAGTAGACGAGATTGCGAAAAAATAATTTGGGCCAAAATATAATGGCTTAATTCTCAGACATTTAAAATGTAACACATTTTAAATGTGCTGCTTTTTTTTTAAAACAGGAAGGTCAACGCATTTTAATGTTTTTTTCCATTTCTTTGGTTTCAGCTAATTCACTATTACATAATTCACAAATAAGGCCGGTTGCTGTACAAAAACCAAGGCTTTAATCGATTTAATAAGTACTCTTAAAACAAAATGATTATGACAAAAACAAAAATTACGGTAAACAATAACGGATCCCTGAGAATAGAAGGGGATTTTGAAATTCTGGACAAATCCGGAAATCTGTACGACCTGGGAGGCCGGGATTTAGTATCACTTTGCCGTTGTGGGCATTCTAAGAACAAACCTTTTTGCGATGGATCTCATAAAAACAATTTTGAACACGATGCCGTGGCATTTGCCTTACCTCCAAAAAAATAATCCGGATTAAATAAAGAAAAATGCAGTACTCCCTACATGTGCTGCATTTTTCTTTTTAAAAGTTAGGTCGATATCTCAATATCAGTTTTCTTTTTTACTTTCATCCTGACATCAAATTGCGCTATTCTGTTAATTCTTCAACGGCTTGTTTTGAAACCGCGGCTAGATGAAGTGTTTCGAGATAGTTCTCACCTAATTCTTCTGATTGTGTTGCATCTTGTTTTTTCATTGTGCCATACTTTTTGAAATCGAGATGCCAGCTAAATGCCTTTTCCATGACATGTGGGGTTTGGCCCCCATTTTTCAGGGCTTCTGCCACGTAATCTTCCATTTGCGCTTTGTATTCCGGATGCATGCAATTGGCAATAATAACTTTGGCGCGTTCCTTTGGCGCCAATCCTCTTAAATCTGCCAGCCCTTGCTCGGTAACCAAAATATCTACGTCGTGTTCTGTATGATCGTGATGTGAAACCATAGGAACAATGTGAGAAATATTATTGTTTTTGGATGCCGACGGACAAACAAAAATGCTCAAGTAAGCGCTTCTGGCAAAATCCCAGGAGCCTCCAATTCCGTTCATCATATTCGTTCCGCACAAATGCGTTGAATTTACGTTTCCGTAGATATCAAATTCAATTGCAGTATTTATTGCGATAATTCCCAATCTCCGGATCACTTCCGCAGAATTGCTTATATTTTGGGGCCTCAGTACTATTTTGTGTTTATAGTCTTCAAAATTTCCGATAAATTTTTTGTAACATTCTTCTGAAACGGTAATTGACGAAGCCGAAGCAAATACCATCTTGCCTGCATCAAACAATTCAAAAGTACTGTCCTGCAAGACTTCAGAATACATAGTTAAGTTTTCGAAAGGACTATTTACAAAACCCGACAATACGGAATTTGCGATTTTCCTGATCCCAACCTGAATTGGCAATAACGATTTCGTAAGTCTTCCATCTTCAACTTCTTTTTTGAGGAATTTGAGGATATGATCGGCAATGGCGGTGGTTTTTTCATCGGGGGCAGAGATCTTTGCAGGGCTGTCCGGCCGATCAGTAAAAACTACCGCGATCACTTTTTTGGGATCTATTTTGATATATTCCGTCCCAATTCGTGTTTCAGGATCCGTTATTGCGATAATGTTCCTGTTTGGGTATGCCTTGGGAATGAATACATCGTGAATTCCTTTAAAAGACAAAGGGATGGAGGTATTTATTTCGATAATTATTTCATCGGCCAGTTCTGCAAAATTCGCCGAATTGCCAACAGAAGTCGTGGGAATAATAAAGCCATTGGCGTCAATATAAGTAGCTTCAATAATGGCCAGGTCCACTTTGGGCAAATGCTGGTTGTGCAACATTTCGGCAGTTTCGCTTAAATGCTGATCGACATACAACACCTCGCCGGTATTAATTGATTTGCGCAGGGTAGGATCGGCCTGAAAAGGCATTCTCTTATAGATGGCATGATTTTTTGCCAGATCGGCATCAGTATCATATCCCAGGGAAGCGCCGCTTAAAAGGGTGATCTTTAAATCTTCTGTCTCTGCCCGTTTGGCAAAAGCGGGCAATACAGATTTGCTGTCCCCGGCTTTTGTAAATCCGCTAACCCCAACAATAGACTTGTTTTTAATGAATTTCGCGGCTTCTTCGGGCGAATAAATTATATTTTTATAACTGTCAAAAAGAATTCGTTCCATAGTTGCTACTTTGTTGGTTTTTGAATAAAAGGTTTAAAAAATTAACATTAATTTGCTCATATAAAAATGTAAACCTATTAATTAGATACGCAATGTAGTTATTCAGGAGTATTGGTCGTATATTTAAAAAAGTCAATGTTTTATTCAAATCAGACAGCTGATACAAAATGAGCATAAAGTGAAATATTATTTAACGGAAGTTGATAAAATTAACAGCAGTATTTATTGTCATCACGATCGTATGGGCGAAGCATTTATTGAAACACATTCTCACAAGAAGGCACAATTTATTTATACCGAAGGCGGAATTGTTTATATAAAAACGAAGACAAAGACACACTATTTACCTGCCTGGCATTATATGTGGATCCCTCCTGAGGTTGAACATACTATCTACCCGAGTACTCCAGCTGTGGTTATGCGGAACCTGTATTTCCCGGTTGAAAAAACTGATGCCCCGTTTTATTAAACCGAAGGTATTTACCCGGTAAATGAATTGTTGTGGCATTTGTTGGGCTATACCCGAAAATGGGATGGCGACATTCATGAAGCAGACGAAGAAAGGTTCCCGATTGTGACAGCTTTTAAAATCCTCTTGTCTCAAATATCAAATAGCCCCTTGTTGCTTACCCTTCCACGTCCCAATGATCCCAGATTACAAAGAATCCTTTTTCATTTAAAGGACAATTTAAATAGAAATGTTTCCCTCACAGAAATTGCTTCTCATTTGGGGATGAGTGAACGCTCGCTTCACAGATTGTTTAAGAGTGATATTAATATGACTTTTATTCACTATTACACTTTGCTGAGAATGTTTAAAGCCCTGGAATATGTTCTTGAAAAGAAACACACTATTGGCGAAATCGCCCTAATGGTTGGTTACAGCAGTTTGCCAACATTTAGCAACACCTTTTTAAAGATATTTGGAAAAAGACCATCTGACTATTTGCGTGGAACCGGGATTTATGAGAAATAAATGGGGTACGGTATTCTTATTGATATTTTCCGTAATTCAAAACACCAGGTTTTTCAACCACAAATCAGAGGTCATTTCTATTATTTTTAACCTGATGAACAATAGTTTAAAATACTATGATTCAGAAAAGGAAAAGCCAATTGTTCTCGTTTCTGTTATAACAAACCAAGAAGAAGCAAGGATTTTTATAAAGGACAACGGAATTTGAATTAGCCAAAAATTTCTATCTAAAATATTTGAGTTAAAATTCCGAGTCAAGAAAGGTAAACAAGAAGGTGCCGGAATAGGCTTTTATCTTGTTGGAAAAACCGTTAAACTATTGAACGGTCAATTAGAAATCCATCGATAAGTAAAGGGACAGAAGTAAAAATTGTTCTCCCCAATAAAAGTAATGTGGAAAAACAACTGGTTCCTAGCGTGTATAATTAACTGCTAATTCTAACCGAATATAAAATCCTAGCGGATTAAATATTCGGTTTTTATTTGCTAATTTAGTTACTTAACCATTCAAAGGTTGTAAAACATTATTAAAAATGGCTGGTGATAAAATGAATTTTAATGCTACCTGGTCGATGGCCGTTGGCGGAATGGTTGGTGGTGGAATTTTTTCAGTACTCGGAGTAATAATACAAGCAGCAGGTCAATGGGCTTGGTTAAGCTTTCTTATTGCGGGTATTATCGCCTTGATATCTGCACACAGTTACAGCCAGCTTGCCCTTAAATACAATGAAGGTGGTGGAGCATTCACGTTTTTAAGAAAAATTGACCAAAACGGGTTTGCAGGGAGCCTGTCTTGGGTTCTGATTTTAGGATATATTCTAACGCTCTCTGTATATGCATTTACGTTTGGGCATTACGTGGCACACGTCTTTAATATGGGAAGTTGGCTACCAAGGATATTGGCGCTTTCCATCATTGCCATTTTGACATTTGTTAACTTAAAGGGAGTTTCAAATGCTTCCAGAGTGGAAATTGTCACGGTTTATGGAAAGCTTTTCGTGCTTTTGGGACTTGCGGTTTTCGGTATTACACAATGGGCACCTGAAATGCTTACAAAAGGGATTAGCCCAAAACCTTGGCATGCAGCCATTATTGGTGCAGGAACTATTTTTATGGCATACGAAGGATTTCAACTTTTGTCCTATGACTATGACGACCTTAAAAAACCAAACAAAACACTTCCCAAAGCGACTATATGGGCTGTAATTTCTGTAATTATAATTTATATATTAGTGACATTTGGCACAACTATGCTTGTAGGAGCAGAAACCTTAATCGAGAAGAAAGAAGTTGCCTTGGCTGTAGCAGGAAAAAAAGCTATGGGCACATTCGGTCTTGTTTTAGTCACAATCGCAGCCGCATTTTCAACAGGTTCAGCAATTAATGCCACTCTTTTTTCCACGGCTAGATTGATGGAAACCGTAGCAGAAAAAAAAGAATTGCCTAATCTTTTCGTAAAAGAAAATAAAGCGAATATACCTTATTATGCATTATTAACTATTGCCGGTTTTGCAGCATTATTGTCGATTATTGGAAGCCTGGGAAGTTTAGTGGATGCTGCAAGCATCATTTTCCTATTCACCTTTGGAACAGTAAATTTCATTGCCTTTCTTCAAAAAGTAAAATTGAAATGGGTTTGCTTAGGCGGAGCTATTGGATGTGGCTTGGCCATTGTAACCGATGTTATAAACCAAATAGAAAAAACACCCTATGTCATTGGCAGTCTGATTGTAATTACTGCCTGTATTTTTATATTCAGGCCTTATCTTTTAAAGCAAATAAAATAAAGTTCACTACAATTTTATAAACGCAATGGCTGAGCGGGTAAAGGGCATCCAGTAAGACGAACTCTACTCGATTGGGTCTTTATAGAAACTACCCAGGCTAAAAGACCTGGAAAAAATGCCATTAAATTATATAATGAAATAAGATTACACCTGTCTTTAGACTAAAAACACTAAATATGGTCTATAAATTAACAGCGTAAATCAATTATTAAACTGTCTCCATATTTCAAGACGAGACACCTCCTGCAATCCCGAAAAAACAGGAACCGCCTTGAAGTCTCCTGACTTCAAGTTATAAAATTGGTTAGAACTGGCCGGGAGTTTCCGGTCTTATCACAATTCGTTTCAACGTAGGGAGACGTTGGGTAAGTGAAAGGAATTAAAAGCGTGATGGTAGCTCAAAGTCATGAGACTTTGCAATACAGAAATTTTGTATGTACTATGGTATTGAGAACGAGGATTTACAAAAACCCTAAATTTAAAAGCTGTATCAGTAGTTTCTTGGTATATTATTGTTTGGTGTTAATCCTGTCGGCAGAATTTATGCATATACAATGGCTTTATTAATACTTTGGCCTTAAAAGAAAAGATCGGTCATTACTTCTGGTTGAGGGTAGGTGATAAAGAATTTGAAATGGCTGTGGGGCATAGCAGCATAAAACCCCATCAAAGTTTACATACATATTTTGGGTATTAACAGCAAAATTGTAAAATGTCCCTTTGATGATTCGTTTTAATTAGGTAAATTAGAGAGTGAATAAAACGACATGCCCTTCAAAAGCGATATATCAGCAATAAGATATAAACGACATTTCTGATATAAACATGTTAGCGGTCATTGTAAAAGGACTACAGCACCATTATAAACCGATAGACAAAAAAACGAATTTGAAATGTATGAATATTGTAATTCATTTCAAAAATTTTGTAAAATCTATTTTCCAGAACCTGCCCTCCTTTGTGGCATTATGAAAAT
>Ga0307486_1003390_pt1 | contig 10335 bp, 10 predicted proteins | sample CBIW02metaG_FD_203663 | JGI IMG/M metagenome (GOLD analysis project Ga0307486, IMG submission 203663) | Sea-ice brine microbial communities from Beaufort Sea near Barrow, Alaska, United States - CBIW 0.2 | ecosystem: Environmental > Aquatic > Marine > Coastal | place: USA: Alaska | collected... | reverse complement strand
GTACCAAAGGTTTTCGGCCTCATCGTTTTCTCATCAAAAATAAAACGATGCTGAAATTTGAATTGAATTGTTGGGATTTGTAGCGAAAATGACAAAAAATGGAAAAAAAGGAAACACCTAAAAGCTGGGAAAAAGCCCGTAATATTCGCATCGTAATAACGCTTGCAAAATTAGGGCACTTTCCCACCAAAATAGCTGAGAAAGAAGCTTGGTTTCTGAGTCCCCTTCGGTCAGAAACCCAAGCCTCTTTCAATGTTTCTTTAATTAAAAACCTGTGGTATGATTTCGGAACAGGAATAGGTGGCAATGTGATCGACCTGGTGATGCTTCTTGATAACTGTTCTTTTCAGGATGCTTTAAATTTCCTTTCTGATCAAAACATTTCTTTTTCTTTTAGCCCGGATATCCCTGTAATTAAAAAAGACAATGATGAAATTATAGGAATTGTTAATGTTCAAAGCATTTCGCACCCGGCCCTGTGTGGATGTTTACGATCCAGGGGCATTCCTTTGGCAGTAGGAAAGGCCTATTGCAAAGAAATCAGGTACAGCCTCAAAGGGAAGGAATTCTTCGCCCTGGGGCTGCAGAATCATCTGTGCGGATGGGAACTGCGCAATAAGTATTTCAAAGGTTCCAGCTCCCCGAAATCCTATGCTTATTTCAGAAATGGTTCTAAAAGCTTGTTGATCACCGAGGGGATGTTTGACTTTCTTTCCCTGGCTATCCTGGAGAAAGAACTGGTAAATACTTCCGATTTGATCATCCTTAATTCGCTTGCATTTTTAGTCCAAATTCAAACTCATATCCCGGAATATCATCAGGTACTCCTTTATCTGGACAATGATCCTGCTGGGGATAGTGCAACCCGGGAACTTTTAACCCGGTTTGAGAATGTTACCGATATGCGCAATTCTTATAAAAAATTCAAGGATCTCAATGAAAAACTGAACAATGAAAAAAAAGGAAATTTTATGGGAACGGGTGCCTAAGACTTCATGGGTAATTCCTGCACAAGCACTAAAGGATCACAATTCCATTTCAACGGATGAGCTAATAATATTCCAGCGGAAAACAATATCATTTGACATTTAGGGTAATTAATCCCCACCTACTTCAAAGGTAAATTTATATTAGAACTCCCAACCCCTCAGCACATTCCCCTTTATCCGGATACTCCCAAAAAGAGACGTTCCGTATTGCGGGGAAAGCGCTTCGTCGAAAAAGTCTTGGACACAGGCAAAAAAGTGAATCCCTTCGTTGCGCTAATCCGCAGAATAAGCGGAACCGCTTCACTCCGGGAAGCACTTTTTTGTCTGAGTCCGCCGGACCTGAACTTCTTTCAGGCTTTGTGCTTACCGGGACCGGTTGGAACTTCACCTTGATTTACCTTCCTGACCCATTCTGCCATATACCATTTTTTGAGAAAGCAAAGGACCGGAATTTAGAAATTAGCCGGCCTTATAGTCGACTCTTCCCAAAAGTCGGGATTTTCTGGCGGCCTATCCTAATTCTAAATTCCTGGTAAAGGCATATCAAAAAATGGTAACAGCGGATGGCTCTATAGGAAGTAAATCAAAACCTACAAAGCCTCGTTCAGTTCAACCTCCTTTTTTTCTTTTAACCCGAAAATCAAAAATGGAAAACGCTCCGGATATAAAAAGTAAATCATTGAAAAAGTGTTAAAAACCAGATTGGTGTGCTTTGATGCAATTTGCCATTTTCAGCCAACTCAATCGGCTATAAATACACCAATTCATACCTTTAAACATCAAATTTTATTTCACCCAAAAATGATTTTTTTCTTTCTCCAACAGAAATAAAAAGTACCTTAAATAACTGTAATTCAATGAATTTATACTTTTTATGTGTTGCAATTTTTAGAATTTTATCTAGTATATAATCCTTGATTTTATAAATTTTGATGGGAACTTATGTCTCAAAACTATTTTATGGTTGATGCAAATTTGTATGAAATTTTTGTCCCTTGGGGAACAAAAGTGGAGGAGCAAGAGGATAACACGCTGCGCGATGTTAAGGTTTCTCCACTTTTTGTAAATCATTGATTTACAGTGATTTAAATAGTTTGATTTTTGAAAATTTAATGGAACAACCGGGATTTTTTAGTAAAAAACTTTCGGAAGCTCCGGAAACAGTATAAAAAATTAGGAAAAAATGGATATCGGGTATGAAAAAGAACGGTTTGAAAGCTTTAAAATAAAAGCTTCCGTTGCAAAGAAATTCAGAAAGTTTAGCAAGGGAATCTCTAAATCACAATCGATGACCTTGCTACTGATGTTGGAATTTTTTGAACATAATGACATAGCTCCCACTGAAAACTTAGGTCCAAAAATGCGAACCCTGGAAGGTCTCATCAAGAAAAGGATCAATGGAGTGATTGCCATATTAAAGAACATTGAAAAGAATAAAGTAAACCCCACTTTGGCCATTCTGGAATCACTTATGGAAGTTGCTGATCCAAAAAATAAAAAATGGAATCAGAAAAGAAAAGACTACGAGGAAGACGACTCTCATCCTGATTTTTATAAATAGTTCACTATATATATATCACCATTAAACCCCAAAAACCGGGAGTAAATTATTCTCAAAGTGCTTGAAGACGCTGTAAAACGACTGGAAAAAGTCCAAGATACAAAGATCAGCATTGACTTGACCGAATTGAAGTCGGTTCTGTCAAATCACGAAATGGTTTTAAAAAACCAGATTTCAAATTTGCACGAGAAGTATAACAAATTTGAGAAATTATTGAAGGAGGCTAAGAACTATCCGAAATGGGCGGTGGTATTGTTTATTGTTTCACTTGTGTTGAACTGTATAGGGGTTACTATAATTTTATTCTTTTAGGGGCATTACTTTACATCACAATCACCATCTACTTTTTTTCTCTCATCTCTATAAAAGTTTTAAATTTAGGCATGTAAGTTCAAGACTAAATTTAAAATTTCATCAAATGGAATCGAAAGTTTTCTCCCGTGAGGAATTATATGAAATGGTTTGGCAAATAACGGTCAAACGAATAACTGTTGATTATATGGTTTCCTTCAATAGCTTCAAAAAGATATGCAGTGATAACAAAATTCCTCTACCTCCCAATGGTTACTGGAATAAAAAAAAGCACGGGAAAGAATCACCTCCTACACCATTACCGAACCAGGATCTAAAAGGAGAAAAAATAACCCTTTACAAAAGGAAGGAGGAGGATCAAAGGGATTTAGGTGCATTGTCTGATTTTGATAAATACAAACTGGAAATTGAGAACGATTCCAAAGTAAACTTAATGGTCCCTAAAAAACTTTCAAAAAAATTAGACCCAATAGTAAAAGCTACCAAATTTCCGGATACTGTAAATCATCCGAAAAAAGACGGAATTTGGGATTTCACTAAGCGCTATGATTATGGGGGAATCGCTGTTTCAGTATCTGCAAATTTATTACCTAGAACTTTGCGAGTCATTGACACATTAGTGAAAGCCTTAAAGGCTAGGGGTCACACTTTTTCTTTTGTATATAACCGTTCATATGTTTTAATTGATAGTATCGAAATACCTTTAAGGTTCAGGGAAAGGCATAAACGAATTAATTACACAGATGACTATGGCCATAAAAGCAGTAAACTTGAACCTCTAGGATTATTAAATTTATTTACGGGTGAATACTCTTCAAAAAGAGAGTGGAATGAAACAAAAACTATTTCTCTTGAAAAAAAATTATCTCAGATAATCACATATTTGGAAATAACAGCAGGGGAAAAATTGAATTGGAAAATAGAAAGGGACAAACGGGAAAAGGAAAGAAAGGAGCAAGAAAAAATAGAAAATCAAAAAACAGAAATTCGGAGCCTGGAAATAAAAAAGTTAAAAGACCTCATTGCTCTGTCACGTCAATGGAATGAGGTTAAAAAGTTGCGAAAATTCCTAACCCATCTAGATAAAGAATCCACTAAAAAACACACTTTTATTGCAGAAATTATAGAGCTAATAAAGTTTGGGAGAGAAAAAGCGGACTGGTTGGATCCAACAATAGTAAAAAAAGACGAAATACTAGAAGGAGTCAATCCTCATGATTTCTTTTGATTCCTTAAACTTAACGATAGCCTTATATAACGATTGAAATGGAATTAGGTCCGTTCTATCAAATCACGAAATGGAAAAAAAATAGAATTCAAATGTGCAGCAGACTTATAACAGCTTTGAGAATTTACTGAAGGAAGATCTATCCGAAGTGGGCGGTGATTTTGTTTATTGTTTCCTGTTATTGAATTGTATAATAATCTCATAATTATTCCTTAAAGGAGACTAAACATAGCATTTTCGCGAAATAACGTTTACTTGAAATGTTCCTGATACATTAAAATTAATCGAAGAAACTAAAAATTTGCTGTTAAATATAATATATCTATGTGGTTGTAAGTCCACTTAATTGTACTCACCGGATAGAAGTTTGATCATCAAACAAAAAGATTTGGGATGATTTAAGGCATAATGGTTCTAACCGTTTCAGAATTTTTCTGATAAAATTTAAGTCATACTGTGCAACCTAATTGCATTTAAAAGTTTTAGATTTACAACTCATTTGAAGAAATGAATTAGTAGAAATAAAAATGTCAAATAGCAAGCACGCACATTACCGATACAATATTCTAGACAAATGTTTTAGAAGGCGACAACAGCCATATTCATTTCAGGAGTTATTGGATGAGGTGAATGAAAAGATTGCTGAGGTATATCCTGAAGAATCGATACAAATACGAACGTTAAGGAGCGATATTGCATTATTTCGGGATGCTGAAAATGGATTTGGAGCGCCTTTGCCAGTTCAAAGAGATATGGGTAAGGAAGTGTATTGCTACTCAGACCCTAACTTCTCAATAGCACAGAAAAAACTACTACCATACGAACGGTATTTAATTGACGCGGCGCAACAATTATTAGAACGGTATGATGAAGATCCAAAATATGATAAGCTTTCTGAAGCTTTGGTATTATTTCAAGAAGAAGAAGGATCCACCTCTATCCCCAATTATGATAAAATATTGTTCTATGATAAAAACGAAGCTTACGAAGGGCTGCGCTATTTAAAGCCGATGTTTCTCGCTATCAAAAACAAACAAGTCCTAAAAGTTACAACCGAAAAATTCGATGGTACCGAAAGGAGAAACTTTATATTTCACCCTCATATTTTAAAGCAATACAACCAGCGTTGGTATGTGTTTGGGTTCAATGAGGATTTAAAGATGAAACATTGGGTAATTCCGCTAGATGACAGATTAAAAGAATTTGTCGTTCAAAAGGATGTTGAATATAATGTTGAAGATACTGATTGGGACAGTTTCTTTAGGGAAATGGTGGGACCCACGCGTAAGAGCCAAACCCTAGAAAATCCTGAACCAGAATTGGTCGTGCTTCGTTTTGCAGCAAATAGATTGCCTTATTTTAAATCGAAACCTATTCATCCTTATTGGGATGAATTTACGGAAGCCGATAAAAAAAATCAGGTTTTCTTCGAAACAATCATTAATCTAGAATTGATACAACAATTACTTTCCTACGGAAAAGATTTAGAAGTATTAGAGCCAGAGAGCCTAAAAACTAAAATGCGAGAGCATTCGCAAGGGATGCAAGAATATTACAGCGAGTAACTGTGCAGTTACTTTGCATAATTAATTAGTTAATTGGCAGAGTTAAATTAAAATAGATTTATGAGTTACGAGAATAAAGATTTTAGATATGAATTGGAAAACACAGCTGCCATATTTTGGAGATGTGCAGATGTGCTAAGATATTCTGGAGGTCCTAACAAACCAGAATTAATACTTTTTTTACTATCCGCTTACAAAGATGGACTTATTGAAGAAGGCATGTCAAACGACCCAAATTATTTTTTAAGAATATTAAATGAAAAAATCAACTATGATAATTTCTATGAGAAGGTTTACAGAGTGTTTTCGTCCGATCTTGAAAACATATCTTCAAACGAGCTAAACGAAATCATTCATTGTCTTATTCGTTTAGATAGAGGTTTTTTAGAAAATAATTTCGAAAAAATTTTTGAACTACTACTCAGTAAAATTATTGATTATCATGGAAAACGTTCCGGTGATTCAATACAACCTATAGAAATTAGTCGATTAATAATTAAGCTAGCAAATCTAAAACCCGAAGCGGAAGTTTATAATCCATTTGCTGGTCTAGCCTCTTTTGGTATGCTTCTTAAGCAAGGGCAGGAATATCACGGTCAAGAAATAAATTCCACTACATGGGCAATTGGGCAATTAAGATTAAAAGCACATAACAAAGGTTATGGTTATGAATTAGCTAACTCTATCGACTATTGGATTGAATTTCAAAAGTTCGATCTTATTGTAGCGAGTCCACCTTTTAACCTTCCAATACCTAAACACTTTCATTCACAACTTACAGGAGAACCATACGGAACAGTAGAAAGATTTTTAATTGATAAAGGGATTCATTCATTAAAAAATAACGGAAAACTTATAACGGTATTTCCATTGTCATTTCTTTTTAAAAGGGGGCGAGATGCTAAACTTAAGAAAAGTTTGATTGATAATAATATTATAGATACAATTATCACATTACCATCAGGGCTGTTTTCTAATACGAATATACCTGTTTGTATTGTGATTTTTAAAACTGTTTCTAGACTTCCAGGTTATGTGCGTATGGTGGATGCCTCTAAATTTTTCACTAAGGATGGTCCTCGAAACAAATTTTTAAATGATCAGGATTTATTAGAATTGATTAATAATGATTCAGAAAATAAATTTCTCAGATATGTTAGGGATGAAGAAATTTATGATAATGACTTTGATTTATCAGTAGGAAGGTATTTTTTAAGAGATATTCAAGGGGCGAAATTATTTAGTTTTTCACGTATTATAATAGGCGCAAAGGCGCCTATCAATGAAAAAATGAAACAAGTTCAGATAAAAAATCTTAAAGATGATGTTTTTGATAGTATTTTGACAAGCGATGAATTAGATTCTAATCTTATCAAGCGCGGAACTTTTACTGTGATTGAAGAGTCTTGTTTGCTTATTGCAACAAGATGGAATACACTTAAACCTACATATTTTAAATATAGCGGAGAGCCGATTGTTATATCCCGAGCTGTAGTTGCATTAGAACTTGAAGAAAATATAGTGGATCCAATATTTTTAATCAATGAATTTTCTGCAGATTACGTAAAAGAGCAATTGGATAGTTATCGAGTTGGCTCTGTACAACCGATGTTGCGTAATAAGGATTTAGAAAATATAGTTATTCAGCTACCTTCAATAGAAGAGCAGCATGCAAAGGTAAGTGGTATTATTGAGCTTTCTTCCAGACTAAGAGAACTAGAAGCTGATAAAGAAAACATACTTAGTGGTTATAAAAAGGAAGTGACTGAAAGTTCAACCTCTTTAAGTCACATTTTAGGGAAACCTTTATTAAGTATAGGTTCTTCATTAGAAATCATACAGAATGCTCTATTTAAGCTAGATCCTAATTGGAAAGATATTATGATAAGTGAAAACAGACAATTTAAAATGTCTGATGCATTTGAATCTATTTCTAAAAATGTAAAATACATTCAAGAATTGGCAGATGAAAACACTTCATTAGTAAGTGTCTCTTCATTTGGTTTGACCGAAGTACAGTTATTAAAATTCTTATCTGAATTTGTGAAGTACGAAAAGAAAAGCTTAAAAAATAATATAGAACTAAAGCTTGATGTACATAAAGATATAAGGGAACAAATGGACAATCAAGTCTTAATCAATGGGAATGAACAAAAACTTAGGATAGTGTTGATTAACCTCATAGATAATGCTAAAAACCACGCTTTCGTTGATAAAACAAAGGACAATAAAATAAATATTGAAATCCTACCTTTTACAGAAAATGAACAAGAAGCGTCATATCTAAATTATGATATAGATGGAAGAAAGTCCTATGTTGAAGTAAAGGTTTCTAATACTGGAAAACCATTTCCAAAAGATTTTACATTAGATGATTATGTGCGCAAAAACTTTGCAGTTGGAAAAACTCGCAATAGTGGTTTAGGTGGCTATGAGGTTAATGAGATACTCAAAGTCCATAATGAAGGAAAGAAAGCTTTAAATCTTGTCTCTTCTGAAGGAAGTCAAGAATATAGTTCAACCATCTCATTTATAATACCAGTAATTTAATTATGGATAAAACATATAACATACTTTGGATAGATGATGAGCACGATGATGATGCCTTACTTCCTTTTATAGTGCAGGCAGAAGCAGAAGGAATTATTCTAAAAGGCTTTGGTTCATTCAAAGAAGGCTTCAGTGTCTTAGAGGCGAATATTAATAATTATGATGTCATACTACTTGATGCATTATTTTTTGAAAATGAAAAATCAGAAACACCTAATCCCGCAGGTTTAGGATCGGCTATTCAGAAAATTAATGAATTAAGAAGTAAAAAATCGTTTCCATACTTTGTGTTATCTGGTCAAACACATTTTACGGATGTTACCAACCCAATTCTTGAAGCTTTTAAACTAAGATGCTACAACAAAAAGAATCCAGAAGATGTCAAAGAATTATTAGTGAACATCAAAAATGAAGCTGATAATCAAATAGAAACTCAGATTAAACACGAAAATCAAACGCTTTTTAATGTTTTAGAAGAATATCCGGATGAAGTCAGAGATACATTCATAGCTATTCTTAAAGGTTCCAAAGGTTTAGATAACCAGTTTGATGACCAATTATATTTCACGCAGCTAAGAATCGGTCTCGAACATCTATTCAGAAAAGCAAACGCAATTGGATTATTACACGATAAATGTGTTCAGGTAGGAAACAATAAAGTAAACTTAACAGAATCTTGCTTATTTCTTTCAGGATTAGACACGAAGCATTTAAAAGTAAATTGTTCGACAACCCATTTTCCAAAGGTTATAGCAAACAATGTTCAAAACATAATTTATACAACAGGTGCAGCTTCACATACATCGAATGTTGATGTAACTCAAAATATTGATATTCAAGCCTATCGTAAGGATATTAAATCACCATATCTATTATATTCTTTAGCATTTCAATTAATGGATGTGTTGATTTGGTTTGATGGATTTAGCAAAATATATAGCGATATTACTACAAATCAATCATATTGGAAAGAATTTGAACAAGATCAATTTGGTAATAAATTTGAAATAGCAACTTTAACAAATATCTCTTCAGCCAATTGGGGAACTGTATTTCTCAAAGATGGAAAGAGAGTAAGCGTATATCACGGAGATGTCATTCATTTGAATCTTGTTGTGCGTGACTCAATTAAATTTACTGTTAACGACTCAGCAAAAGCACAAAATATCACTAAACAATAATATAATAACCAATAAAAATATATGATCACAGGAGAATTAAAATCACGAATAGATGCCATCTGGCAGACGTTTTGGGAAGGTGGAGAGCCAAATACAATGACTATTGTAGAGCAACTCACCTACCTTATATTCATTAAAGATTTAGACGAAACGGAAACACGCAATGAGCGTATGGCTAAACGTCTAAAAAAACAATTCGAACCCATTTTTGGCGACGACCAACAAGACTTTCGCTGGAAAAACTTGAAAGAAATGGATGTAGCAGAACGTTATGCTATATTTTCAAATAATGTAGATGGTATTTTTCCATTCATACGCACTTTAGGCAAAGAAAAAAGCTTATTTAGCACACATATGCGTGGAGCCAGTTTTAGCAATTATAAATCGGCAGTACTGGATCAGGTTATCGAAAAGCTGGAGCGTATGGAAATGTCTAATCAGGATACTAAAGGGGATATCTATGAGTATATGCTCTCTAAACTAGAAGGCGGTGGTACCTCAGGCCAGTTTAGAACCCCACGGCACATCATCAAGTTGATGACAGAATTGATGCAACCTACCTTACAAGATGTTATTTGTGATCCCGCATTAGGTACTGCTGGTTTTTTAGTCGCAGCTAAAGAATATATAGATAAACATCACGAGGTTACAGAGCTAGACAAGCACAGAGATCATATTAATAAAGAAATGTTTAATGGTACAGAGTTTTCTTCCACTATGCTGCGTATAGCGTCTATGAACCTCTTTTTACACGGTGTAGAAGAGCCTAACATTTTAGATGTAGATGCGGTAAGTAAAGATAACGAGGTTAGCGATGCCTACACACTAGTGTAGTTACAATTTAATTAAGCAACGTAATGTTTGGACAATTTATGATCTGCATCCTGTCTTGTAAATGACCACTGGATTTTTTTCTTTGCTTCATTCCTTTCTCTTGACCAGCAATTAA
>Ga0307486_1003388_pt1 | contig 10339 bp, 9 predicted proteins | sample CBIW02metaG_FD_203663 | JGI IMG/M metagenome (GOLD analysis project Ga0307486, IMG submission 203663) | Sea-ice brine microbial communities from Beaufort Sea near Barrow, Alaska, United States - CBIW 0.2 | ecosystem: Environmental > Aquatic > Marine > Coastal | place: USA: Alaska | collected... | reverse complement strand
TCAAGCGCGGTGGCCACGACTATCGCAAGGTGTACGCAGCGTTCAAGGCTGCCAGTGAGCACAAGGGACAGCCCACCGTCATCCTCGCGCATACCGTCAAGGGCTATGGCCTCGGCCCGAGCTTCGAAGGCCGCAACGCGACCCACCAGATGAAGAAGCTCACGCTCGCCAACCTCAAGCAGTTCCGCGACGAAATGCACATCCCGATTACGGATGCCGCGCTCGAAGCAGACCCGTACCAGCCTCCGTTCTACCACCCAGGTGAAGACGATGAGGCTATTCAGTACCTCCAGGAGCGTCGACGCGAGCTGGGCGGCTACGTGCCCGAGCGTCGCACGAAGTACACACAGATCGAGCTTCCCGAAGCGAAGACCTATGACATCGTCAAGAAGGGCTCAGGCAAGCAGGAGATCGCCACCACTATGGCGTTCGCCCGTCTACTGAAGGACCTGCTGCGCGATAAGTCCATCGGTAACCGCATCGTTCCGATCATTCCGGATGAGGCACGCACGTTCGGCATGGACGCCTACTTCCCCACGGCAAAGATCTATAACCCCGCAGGGCAGCACTACACCTCGGTAGACCGCGAGCAATTGCTGGCCTATAAGGAAAGCCCTCAAGGTCAGATCCTGCACGTCGGCATCAACGAAGCAGGAGCATTTGCTGCCTTCACTGCCGTCGGCACCTCCTATGCGACCAACGGTGAGCCACTCATTCCGGTCTACGTCTTCTACTCGATGTTTGGGTTCCAGCGCACGGGCGATGCCATGTGGGCTGCCGGTGACCAGATGGCCCGCGGCTTCATCATGGGCGCAACTGCCGGTCGCACGACGCTGACGGGTGAAGGTCTGCAGCACGCAGACGGACACTCGATCTTGTTGGCCTCCGCCAACCCTGCCGTCGTGAGCTATGACGCTGCTTACGGCTATGAGCTGGGCCACATTGTGCGCGCAGGCATTGAGCGCATGTATGGCGGCAAGCATGAAGACCCCAACGTCATGTACTACCTGACGTTGTACAACGAGCCTCTCGTACAGCCCGCTGAGCCTGAGAACTTTGATGTTGAGGGTGCGCTCAAGGGTATTTACCACTTGGCCGCGCAGACTATCACTGGTCCGAAGGCGCAGTTGATGGCATCCGGTGTGGCCGTTCCCTGGGCTCTCGAGGCACAGCAGATTCTCGCCTCCGACTGGGGAGTAGCGGCTGATGTGTGGTCGGTCACTTCATGGACCGAGCTTCGTCGCGACGGACTTGCTGCTGAAGAGCACAACTTCCTCCACCCCAACGAAGAAGCGCGTGTGCCGTACGTCACGACGAAGCTTGCGGATGCGGAGGGCCCGTTTGTTGCGGTCACTGACTTCATGCACGCGGTTCCCGACCAGATCCGGGCCTTTGTTCCTGGTGATTTCGCAACGCTCGGTGCCGATGACTTCGGCTTCTCGGACACGCGCGCTGCTGCACGTCGCTTCTTCAAGATCGATAGCCACTCACTTGTGGTTCGCACCTTGGAGATGCTCGTGAAGCGCGGTGAAATGGATCCCGCTGTTCCTGCTCAAGCAATTGAGAAGTACGGCATCCACGACGTCAACGAGGGCACCACCGGTTCTGCTGGCGGCGAAAGCTAGGTCGCAACCATTCCCCCGGTACAGAAAACTAAGGCGCAGACGCTCGCTTGGTTGCGTGTGATTACGGGCGAACTTGCGACAGCAACCCTGAAGCAGCTTGAGGACACGCTGCCCTGGTATGGCGAAATGCCACCAGGGCGGCGTTCCGCGGTCGGTCTGGTGGCCCAGGCCGGCATCACAAGCTTCATTAGCTGGTTCGAGGACCCCACGACAACACCGTGGATTGCGGCAGATGTGTTTGGAGCAGCTCCCCGCGAGTTGCTGCGTTCGGTCTCACTACAGCAAACACTTCAACTGATTCGCATCACTGTTGAAGTCGTTGAGGCACGCGTTAAGGCTGACGACGATGTTTTGCGAGAAGCAATTCTGTTGTACTCCCGCGAAATCGCATTCGCTTCGGCAGATGTTTACGCGCGAGCAGCTGAGGCACGCGGACTGTGGGATGCACGCCTCGAAGCCCTCGTCGTCGATTCGATCCTCAGCGGCGAGTACGACAACGAGCTCCCCAGTCGCATTGCTGCTCTGGGCTGGAACGGTCATGGTGAGGTCTGTGTCTTGGTTGGCACTGCCCCACGGATGCTCGATGTCGACCAGTTGCGACGCACGGCCCGCCATCTCGATGCCGATGTATTGATCGGCGTGCAGGGCAGTCGACTGGTTTTGGTGATCGGCCGCGCAGCTCCACGTTCTGAAAAGGCTGAGGGTGCCGAGCCTCTCCCGTTCATCACGATCGCAGAGCAGCTTGAGCCTGGGTTCGGCAGCGGTCATCTGGTGCTCGGCCCTGAAGTGGCGAGTTTGGTTGATGCATCGAAGAGCGCGAAGGCTGCGCTGGCAGGTTTTGCGGTTGCTAGGTCGTGGCGCAATGCCCCTCGACCGACTCTGGCCAACGATCTGTTGCCCGAACGCGCTTTCGCGGGCGACCCTCTCGCTCGTTCGACGCTCATTAACAAGATTTACAAACCATTGCAGGCGCACTCTACAGATCTGTTGACCACGCTGTGGTGCTACCTCGACAATGGCCGTTCACTTGAGGCGACCGCGCGTGAACTCTTTGTGCACCCCAATACGGTTAGGTACCGCCTGAAGCGTGTTAGTGAGGTCATCGGCTGGGATGCCACCGGCGCCCGTGAGGCGCTGATCTTGCAGGCAGCGCTCATCGTTGGCTCTATTTCTGATCCTGAGTCAGGGCGCTCGAACTAACGAGGCCCGTCTTTTGACGAATTCACACAACGATCCTCCAAAGGTTTGGTGGGGTCATCCAAGCGGTTCCGATAAAAGATTGGCAGACTAGCTAAGTGATTGTTGTAGTAGCGCCCGGTCAGGGCTCCCAGACCCCCGGATTTCTCGCACCATGGCTCGACGACGAGTCTCTGCGCGATCAGCTCGGGGCTATCTCTGAGGTTGCGGGGATCGATCTCATCAAGCACGGAACGGTTTCGGATGCCGACACCATCCGCGATACCGCAGTGGCCCAGCCGCTTATCGTTGCAGCCGGGCTTCTCACCCTCAATGCATTGACCACTGGCGGACGCCGCGAGCACATCAGTGCTGTCGCTGGCCACTCTGTCGGTGAGATCACGGCGGCGGCCGCGGCCGGAATCCTCTCAGAGGACGACGCGATCCGGTTTGTGGTTGAACGTGGTTCTGCGATGGCTTCGGCGGCCGCTCTTGAGGCGACGGGCATGTCGGCTGTCATTGGCGGAGACGAAACAGTGCTGCTCGAACGGCTCGCTGAGCTCGGCCTGCAGCCCGCAAACTTTAACGGTGGCGGGCAGGTTGTAGTCGCCGGTGCGCTCGATGCCCTGGCAAAACTTGCGGAGGATCCCATCAAGGGCACCCGCGTGATTCCCCTCCAGGTAGCCGGTGCATTCCACACCCGTTACATGCATCCTGCGGTCGCTCACCTCGAGACAGTCGCGGCAGCCCTCACCAAGAACGACCCAACGCTGCCGATCTATACCAACCGCGATGGGTCCCTCATCGAAGTCGGCGAACACTTCGTTGATTTGCTGGTTGGTCAGGTGTCATCGCCGGTGCGCTGGGATCTCACCATGAACTCGTTGGCGGATGCCGGCGTCACCGGAATTATTGAACTTGCGCCAGCAGGCGCTTTAGTTGGTCTCGCGAAGCGCGGACTTCGGGGCATCCCAGCGGTCGCGGTCAAGACACCAGAAGATTTATCAGCAGCATTTGACCTGATGGAGGCCAACGCATGACCGCACCCACCCTCACCCAGTCTGTCGGGTCACAGTTCACAAGGATTTACAGCTACGGGGCGGCCCGCGGCGATCTCATTGTTGACAATAATCAGCTCGTCGAAGCGATCGACTCAAGCGACGAGTGGATTCAGCAGCGCACCGGCATGATCACGCGGCGTCGCGCATCGCCGGGCATCCTCGCGCTCGATCTTGCAACAGATGCCGCTCGCGAAGCCATCGAGAAGTCGGGCATCGACCCCGCAGAGATCGGCGTCGTTATTGTTGCGACCATCAGCAACGTGCAGCAGTCGCCCTCGATTTCTGCTGTCGTCGCTGACCGCGTTGGCGCCAACCCCGCTGCGGCTTATGACATAAATGCGGCCTGCGCTGGATTCAGTTACGCCGTTACTCAGGCTGACGCCCTCATCCGCAGCGGTGCAGCTAAGTACGCGCTTGTGATCGGTGCCGAGAAGCTGTCAGACGTCGTTGACCCCACGGACCGCAGCATTTCCTTCCTGCTTGGCGATGGCGCCGGTGCGGTCATCATTGGTCCTAGCGATACCCCCGGTATTTCGGCACCGGTGTGGGGTTCCGATGGTTCGAAAGCTGACGCGATCAAGATGAACGCGACTCTCGTTGACTTCCGCGAGGGTGATGCCGCCTGGCCAACCCTGCGTCAAGAGGGCCAGACGGTGTTCCGTTGGGCTGTATGGGACATGGCAAAGGTTGCGAAGGAAGCTCTGGATGTCGCAGGCATTACCGCAGACGATCTTGCGGCCTTCATCCCCCACCAGGCCAACATGCGCATCATCGACGAGTTCGCGAAGCAGCTGAAGCTTCCCGAGTCAGTCATTATTGCGCGCGACATTGCCGACACCGGTAACACGTCGGCCGCGTCGATCCCACTGGCTACTCACCGTTTGCTCGAAGAAAACCCTGAGCTCAGCGGCGGCCTCGCACTACAGATTGGCTTCGGTGCTGGTCTCGTATTCGGCGCGCAAGTAATCGTTCTGCCTTAGTACCACCGCGAATCGCGGCTGCTGGCCTACACTGGCTAACGGTCAATTTACATCCCAAGGAGAAAAACATGGCACTGTCCACCGAAGAAGTCATGGCCGGACTGGCTGAGCTCATCAACGACGAGACCGGCATTGCGACCGACACTGTTGAGATGGGCAAGTCGTTCACCGATGACCTCGACATCGACTCGATTTCGATGATGACGATTGTTGTTAACGCCGAAGAGAAGTTCGACGTAAAGATCCCCGACGAAGAGGTAAAGAACCTCAAAACCGTCGGTGACGCTGTCACCTTCATCACTAACGCTCAGGCCTAATCCGAGCTACTCGCGGACGGCCAGCCGCTACTTTCGTCGGTTGGCCGCCGCGCAGCACCCTAGGGATGCGCACCCTTGTGTGCGATTCCTGTGCCGTGTACCCAAAAGGAACGTGAAATGACCAAAAAGATCGTAGTAACTGGCATTGGTGCCACCACGCCATTGGGCGGAACCGCGACCGAGTCGTGGAACGCCCTCCTCGCTGGCGAATCGGGCGCTCGTACGCTCGAACAGGACTGGGTTGCAGAGCACTCTCTCCCCGTGACCTTCGCAGCACAGGCAAAGGTTCGTCCTGAGGAAGTCCTCGAGCGCGTTGAGTACAAGCGCCTCGACCCTTCGAGCCAATTCGCTTTGATTTCTGCCCGTGAAGCTTGGGCCGATGCGGGTTCGCCCGATGTCGACCCCGAGCGCATCGGTGTTGATTACTCCACCGGTATCGGTGGACTCTGGACCCTTCTCGACGCGTGGGACACCCTGCGTGAAAAGGGCCCTCGTCGCGTGTTACCTATGACGATACCCATGCTTATGCCCAACGCGGCCGCTGCCGCCATCAGCATGGCCATTCCCTCGCGCGCCTACGCTCGCACTGATGTGTCGGCCTGCGCGTCTAGCACTGAAGCGCTTGCGAACGCCTACGCACACCTTCAGGCCGGGCTTGCGGATGTCGTCATCGCCGGTGGTACTGAAGCAGTTGTTCACCCGCTTCCGATCGCCGCGTTCTCATCGATGCAGGCGCTCTCCAAACGGAACGATGACCCCGCAACGGCATCGCGCCCCTATGACATCTCGCGTGATGGTTTTGTGCTTGGCGAGGGTGCAGCAACGCTTGTGCTTGAGACCGAAGAACACGCGTTGGCACGCGGCGCAAAGATTTACGCCGAGCTGGCGGGTGGAGCGGTCACGAGCGACTCGTTCCACATCACCGCACCAGACCCCGAGGGAACCGCTGCGGCTCGTGCCGTTAGCGATGCTCTTGAGGCTGCGGGAGCAACCCCCGACCAGGTGACTCACATCAACGCCCACGCTACGAGTACTCCGGTTGGCGACATCGCCGAATACAAGGCACTCCTACGGATTTTCGGCGACCACCTGCCCAACATTCCGGTGTCGGCCACAAAGGGCGCTACAGGCCACCTACTGGGCGGTACGGGCGCACTCGAGGCGATCTTCACGGTACTGGCACTCCACCACCGCACCGCTCCCCCCACAATCAACCTCACGGAGCAGGATCCAGCAATTCCGCTGGATGTCGTGACGTCGCCTCGCGATCTCGGCTCAGGCCCGCAGCTCGCAATCAGCAACTCGTTCGGCTTCGGCGGACACAACGCGGTTGTGGCTTTCCGCTCGGTCTAATTCGACGAGCTGGGTCGCGACCCGCACATTCGATCCACAATATTGGTGCTCGCTTCGACCCTCGGGTCACAGCGAGCACCTTCTTGTGTGGTGCACGGCTAGAGGATTGAGCGGCATCCGTCGTGCTGGGTGCACTCACCGTCGAAGAGTGAATCAGTAGGATCGAGAACAACATCACTGCAGTCTTGCCATTCCAGAAGTGGAACGTGCGTGTCGACAGCAGGTTCCGGGATTCGAGTTTGCGCAGAGATCATCGTCATCCCACCTTGTGTAGCCAAACAACCGCAGAATCTTGACCTGCGTGGCGGAATGACTCAAGTTCTTCATCCCACGCCTGGCCGAGTGCCAAGCGAAGTTCGCGGTGAAGTTCGAATGCGTCTGAACCGGCGACTTCCATGGCGTACCGAACGCGATCTTCGGGGATAACCATGTTGCCGACAGTGTCAGTCTGGGCAAAGAAGATGCCGAGGTCTGGAGTATGCATCCAGCGCCCGCCATCACTACCGGCGCTTGGATCTTCCGTAACCTCGAAACGGAGGTGCTCCCAGCCACGAAGCGAGGATGCGAGTTTGGCGCCGGAACCCTGAGGGCCTTCCCAGTAGAACTCAGCACGCTGAGAACCCTTGAGTACGGGCTGATCGTCCCAGTCAAAGTTCACTGCACGTTCAAGGGCGCGACCCGCTGCCCATTCAATGTGTGGGCAGAGCGCGCGAGGAGCAGAGTGCACAAAGAGCACTCCGCGAGCGTTTTGTGCAGTCACGATATCTCCGTTCCGTTTAGGTGCGACTTCCCCATCGACCTGCGAACGGTGTTAGTGACAACACTGGAACTGTTAAATTGTGCGGCAAACCGCTTACGGGCCATTATTGCCGAAGAAACTCCAAAAATACAAGCATGTAGTTACATTTATGTGCTCGTGTCGAACATACCCAACATGCATATACTCAGTCACAACGGACCCCTAGTCGGAAGGTGCAGATGTCGATTCGCCATAGTTTGCTTGCGATCTTGGCGCAAGGGCCGTGTTACGGCTACCAACTTCGCACGGAGTTCGACCGGCGAACGGGTTCAACATGGCCCGTTAACGTCGGGCAAATCTACAACACACTGGATCGGCTTGTGCGAGATGGCCTTGTCACCAAAGGTCTCGGCAACCCGGATGACGACGATGCTTCGTCCGCTCAGCATGCCTACTACGCCATCACTGATGCTGGCCAGCACGAGTCCCAACAGTGGTTCCTCTCTCCCGTGGAACGATATTCAGTCAGTCGTGACGAACTCGCGCTCAAAGTGGCAATCGCGATAACTCTCCCCGGAGTCGACGCGAACAACATCATTGAGCATCAGCGGCAGGCAACACGCGAAGTCCTCAACACCCTCGCACTGAGCGCACAGCAAAGACCAGAAGCAACAGATGCTGGCGACTTTGCCCAGAATTTGGTCGCCGACTCGATGCAGGAACACGCGCACGCCGAATTGCGCTGGCTCGACCAAGTCGAAGAATCCCTGCGCAAGGCTCGCTCGGAGGGCCGAGCGCCCGCCTTTCCGCTCAACACCACCAAGCCCAAACGTGGGCGACCAACATCCGGTCTCCAGACGGAGAAGGCGCGCGACTTATAACGCCGAGACCGGACACTGAGAGAAACTACTTCGCGGCGTCATAACGATCAACCACAGCAACCGTGAGCGGAAAGGTCACCGGCAGTTCTCCGAACAGCAGGCGGCCAGCTTCTTGCGCCGCGTCATCGATGAGAGCCACAACGGTCTCGGCGAGTTCCTCTGGAGCATGCACAACCACTTCATCGTGCAGAAAGAACACAAGGTGCGGTGACTCGGTCAGCCACTGCCCGTCTGCGAGCGAAGCAAGGCGACCCCGAATGCTCGCCATCCAGCACAGCGCCCATTCCGCCGCTGTACCCTGCACGATGAAATTGCGGGTGAACCGTCCCCACGATCGTCCGCGCTCTCGAGCCGAGGTGCGTTGGGCCGGGGTAAGTGATTCATCGTACGCCCCGGTATCTGCGCCGCGCGGCGAACTCCGGCCGAGCTGAGTTGACACAACTTCTCCGCGTTCGCCGGCCCGCGCGGCATCCTCAACGAGCTGAATTGCTCGGGGATACGCGCGGGCGAGCTTCGGCATGAGTCGTCCGCTCTCACCAGTAGTCGCCCCATACATGGCGCCGAGCATCGCGAGTTTGGCTTGAGCGCGAGTATCCACAGCACCACTGGCAACGATGCCTTCGTACAGATCACCAGAAGCTCCTGCCTCAACCATCCCCCGGTCTGCGGACATGGCAGCGAGAATGCGCGGTTCCAGCTGGGAAGCATCAGCGACGACTAACTTCCAGCCGGGGTCGGGGATCACCGCTCCACGGATCAGATGCGGGAGTTGAAGCGCGCCTCCACCGCTGGTCGCCCATCGGCCGGTCACGACTCCACCTGGCACGTAGTCAGGGCGGAACCGACCGTCAACAACCCAAGCGTCTAGCCAACTCCACCCGTTGGCCGTCATGAGCCGCTGCAATTTCTTGAATTCCAGCAGGGGCGCGATGACCGGATGTTTCAGTTGTTTTAACTCCCATGATCGAGTCGTCGTGGCCTGAATACCCGCCACGCTGAGCGCCCGCAGGAGCTCGGCAGGCGACTCTGGCGCAAGTTGCGGCGCATCGAGCAGAGTGCGGATGCGGTCGACAAGTAGTTGAAGCTTGACCGGTCGTGCGCCTTCAGCTGTCGGTCGCGGCCCAAGCATCTCGCTCAGAATGTCGTCGTGTGCTGCGGCGCTCCACGGTAGGCCCGCGTAGCGCATCTCGGCTGCAATTAGCGCGCCTGCAGATTCGGCAGACAGGAGTCGCTGCAATCGTCCGGTTTCACGGGAAGACGAGACGGCTTCGAGCTGGTGCTGAAACTCGGCGAGCACATCAAGAGTCGGGGAGTTTTGAGTAGCAGACTCGACATCGTCGAAGTCAAATAGCGTTGAGTGTTGTACCGCACTGTGCTCGGTTGGCGCGGCGGGTCCGACCTGCGGCAGCGAATCCCAGAGCCCAGTGCGCGCTGTCGCCAACGGTGACTGGCTCGTGAAAACGGAATTGCGCAGGATCGTGTGGCACAGGCGCAGATCAAAGCAACGGTTCACCCGCACACGAGCTGCAAGCAACCGTGGGTACCACGCGGCGGTGTCGTGCCACACCCAGCGCACATCGGTTTCGTTCGCTTGGATGTCGGCGACGAATTGTGGCAGATCTGCAACTGGCTGTTCGTCGAGCACAGCGCCGACGGGGTCAACACGGGTTGCCGTCACGTCGCGGCCGGCAGTCGTGAGAACGATATACACGTCCCTAGTCTGCCGTGCTCCGCCGACAGCCCAGCCCAACCAACGCTGCACTCGGCGCGCGCCGCAACTACCTATACAGGTTCGCTAAACGGCGTGGCGGTCTTCATTAGCGTTGAACGAATCAGAAAGCGCACACCCTCAGGCGCTTCGAGGGAGAATCCGCTCCCGCGCCCTGTCACGACGTCCACGGTCAAAAAGGTGTGACTCCAGTACGCAAACTGCTCGCCCGACATCCAGAAATTAGTCGGCTGCTCCGGATGCCCTTCCGCTGCAATATCAAACACCCCGAGCAGCACGTCGCTGCCGCCGGTAATGAATTCGCCCTCGGTGAAGCACATCGGCGAACTGCCGTCACAGCATCCCCCTGATTGGTGAAACATCAACGGACCATGCGTGCTCCACAACGAACGCAAGAGGTCAATGCTCTCCGTCGTCAGCGCCAATCGTGGTTGGGTCTCCCCCGGGATGACAACACTCGCCTCAATCATTCGACCGC
>Ga0307486_1003387_pt1 | contig 10341 bp, 5 predicted proteins | sample CBIW02metaG_FD_203663 | JGI IMG/M metagenome (GOLD analysis project Ga0307486, IMG submission 203663) | Sea-ice brine microbial communities from Beaufort Sea near Barrow, Alaska, United States - CBIW 0.2 | ecosystem: Environmental > Aquatic > Marine > Coastal | place: USA: Alaska | collected... | reverse complement strand
TTAATAAATCCGGATTTATTTTTGAAGCCGTGATCAATTCTAATGCATATTTGTGTATAAATTCTACAATCCGGAAATCTTTGGAGATTATGGTAGGAATGGTTTTTTCAAACAGGATTTGATGCGTATTATCCAAAATTGCCAGTGTGATCTTGAAGCGCTCTATTTGAATGCTCAATACAAAAAAGCTGTGTTTCTTTAATCCGAACAAATCTGGTTTTCGTCCTCCAACCGAATCGCCCTGACCTTTTTTTTCTACTATTCCGGCAGCTGTCAATTGGTTGAGCAGCGCCATGGAAGTAGGCAAACTCAATTTGAAGGTATTGCAGAGATCTGCATTTGTATTGGTACCATTAATATAAAGGTGTTTTATAATACGGATCTTTTGTAAATATTTTTTCCTTTCAACATTAGTTAACCCAGATGGAGGAAAACTGTTTGTAAAAAAATCCTGTAAAACTTGAGTCATTGTTATAATTTAATTTGAAGGAATTGCTTTTATAAATATCCCCGATTGGGATTTTTCCTTTATCGGGACAATAATTAATTTTCTCTAAAAATATATAAAAATATATATTTCTCAATATACTTTGTGAAAAATTTTATAAAAGTTTGATTATTTATTTAAAATTTATATTTTTAGCCTTTGGTTTGTAAAAATAGAAAAAAGAACCAAGAATCAAGAGCAAGGACCAAAAGTGTAGAAAATAGAGGAAAGAGGAAGGTTCAAAGTAGAAAAGTGAAGGGTGGAAAGTAAAAAAAGTTTATGGTTTGGTGTTTGGGATTTGAAAGAGGAAGTAGTTCTAGGACTAAAAAAGATAGAAGTGTTATTTATGTAGTGGAGGAGTCCAGCAATCCTCTTGGTTTGTCATTCTGAGCCAGCTTTTGGGCGAGGAAGAATCCCTACTCTTAGTGAGGGTTCCAGGGTTGAAAATGTAATCGACTTTTATAGGTGATTCGTCCCTGGAGTACACTGGATTCTTCACTGGTGTTCAAAAGGACATGCCGGGGGTGATATGAAAGAAGGAAAAGTTGGGAAACTGAAGGCTGAAAAAAACAAGTTTATAGAGAAAATTTTTAGTTCTGATATTAATTTAAAACAGTTCAACAATAAATACTAAAATTCATTATGTTAAAAACTCAACAACGTTATCTCGCTTTGGACGTGCTCCGGGGACTTACCATCGCCCTGATGATTTTAGTAAATACACCCGGCAGTTGGGCCACTATTTATGCGCCATTCAAGCACTCTGCCTGGCACGGTTTTACCATTACCGACCTGGTTTTTCCCACATTCCTCTTTGTAGTTGGGAACGCGATGAGTTTCAGCCTGCGAAAATACGAGGGAAAAGAAGAAAGCCTTTTCCTTAAAAAAGTATTTAAGCGCAGCATATTGATCTTTCTTATCGGCTTGTTTTTGAATGCTTTTCCCTTTTTATACAGAGATGAGTCGGGCGAACTGGCATTTAATAACCTGGCTAATATTAGAATTATGGGGGTTTTACAGCGGATAGCCTTGTGTTATTTAATTGCTTCCCTGCTAATTCATTATTTAAAATTAAAAGTCGCTGTTGTTGCAAGTATCCTGATCTTATTCGGATACTGGCTTGTGATGTACATCTTCGGAGATCAGCCTGATCCATATAGTTTGACGGGAAATGCCGCATTAAAATTCGATTTAATGTTGTTCCGCCCTGAAAACCTTTATCGGGGTTTTGGCTTGGCATTTGATCCTGAAGGTTTGCTGAGCACGTTCCCTGCCGTGGCAAATGTTGTGGCGGGCTATCTGGCCGGAATTTTTATTCAAAAGTCGGGAAATACGTTTTCAACGGTTTGGAAATTGATATTGGCAGGGATTATTGCTATTATTCTGGCCCAAATCTGGAATCCCTTTTTTCCTATTAATAAAGCGATCTGGACCAGTTCGTATGTATTGCTGAGCATTGGATGGGCCCTTATTATTATCGCGTTGCTTATTTTGGTTATCGAATTGTGGAAGTTAAAAGCATGGACCTATTTTTTTGAGGTTTTCGGGAAAAACCCTTTGTTTATTTATATGCTTTCAGGTTTGGTGGTGGGGATAATGGATGTCATCCTGGTAAATTCTGAGGGCTTACAAACTTGGATCTATAAAAACGGGTTTTTGAGCTGGCTCACAGATTATAACGCCTCGCTGGTTTTTGCCATTTGTTATGTGCTATTAATGTGGATCGTGGGTTATATTATGGATAAACGAAAAATATATATCAAGGTTTAATCGTTTTTATATCTGAAACCCTTCATCAATAAAAATCAATTTTTACCTATGAAATTTTTACATGCTGTTTGTTTTGTTTTAATTATCCTTTGTTCCGGAATTTCCTTGAAAGCGCAGGAAAACAGTCCAAAAACCCCGGAATTCCTGCAATATACCAACAGCACCTGGGTAGATTCGGTGATGAAGAGCTTAACTCCAAATGAACGTGTTGCGCAACTTATAATGGTTGCGGCATATTCAAACAGGGGAGAAGAACATCGGCAGGAAATCCTTGAATTGATCAAAAATCAAAAAATAGGCGGATTGATCTTTTTCCAGGGAGGTCCAATAAGGCAGGTCAACCAAATGAACGAGTATCAGGCAGCTTCAAAAGTCCCGTTATTGGGAGCAATTGATGCCGAATGGGGATTGGGAATGCGCCTGGACAGCACCATAAGTTACCCGTTTCAAATGGCCCTGGGAGCCATTCAAAATGATTCTTTGATCTATAAAATGGGAACCGAAGTAGCCCGGCAAATAAAACAGGTTGGATTGCATCTCAATTTTGCGCCTGTGGTAGATGTAAATAATAACGCCAACAACCCGGTCATCAATTTCCGGTCTTTCGGGGAAAATAAATACAATGTTGCTGAAAAAGGAATTGAATATATGAGCGGCCTACAAGATGGCGGGGTGTTGCCAACCGCAAAACATTTTCCCGGCCACGGTGATACTGCTACCGATTCACATTTTGCGTTGCCTCAAATAAATCATTCCCTGGCAAGACTGGATTCCCTGGAGCTTTATCCCTTCAGGGAAATAATAAAAGCCGGAATTGGCGGGGTGATGGTTGCCCATCTGGATATCCCGGCCCTTGATTCTACTGGAGTTCCTTCAACATTATCAAAACCCATAATCACCGGTTTGTTAAAAAACGAATTGAACTTCAAAGGTTTAATAGTTACCGATGCGATGAACATGAAAGGAGTAACAAAGGATCATTCTCCCGGAATTGTAGATAAAGATGCCATTCTTGCCGGGAACGATTTGTTGGAATTTACCGAAGATGTGCCGCTCGCAATTGCCGAAATACGCAAAGCCATCAACCAGGGTCTTATCTCACAGGCTGAAATCGATAAACGCTGCAGAAAACTTCTGGCTCTCAAACAATGGGCTGGATTAAATGAATATCAACCTACTTCTTCAGTAGATCTGTTAGAATATTTAAATACTTCAGAAGCCGAATTATTCAGCAGAAAACTCACCGAAGCTTCACTTACCGTGCTCAAAAACGACAATGATCTCCTGCCGTTAGAGGATTTGGAAAACCTGCAAATCGCCTCGGTTTCATTTGGAAGCGAGAACACCACTTTTCAGGAAACCATGAATTTATACGCCAATATTGCTCAATTTCATCTTCCAAACGATGCCACTGCAGAACAAGTGCTTGAAATTAAAACTGCGCTTGAAAATTATAACCTGATCATTGCGGCTGTTTATGACGAAAGTAAATTCCCAAGGAATAACCTGGAACTATCATTGGAAGCACAGGAATTCCTGAGCGAATTGGCAGGCAAAAAAAATACGGTAGTCACATTTTTTAAGAATCCCTATGTATTAGATCAATTGGAGGGAATAGAAAATTCCCCGGCTTTAATACTTACCTACCAGGACAATGAAAACGCGCAAAACCTGGCCGCACAGCTTATTTTTGGCGGAGTTGGCGCAAACGGAAAACTCCCGGTGAGCATTGGTGAAAAATTCAGGGAGGGAGACGGACTTGATGTTGAAGGCGGGATCAGGTTTAAATATACCCTGCCGGAAGAAGTGGGAATGGATTCACAAATACTCAATACTCAAATTGATTCCCTGATGCAGGAGGCAATGGAGGCGAAGGCGATTCCAGGAGGACAGATTTTGGTGGCCAGAAATCAAAAAGTGATCTTTCACAAGGCTTATGGAGAACATATTTACAGCGATACCACAAAAGTAAAACTCACCGATATTTACGATTTAGCTTCGGTAACCAAGGTTTCTTCAGCATTACCGGCCTTGATGAAGTTATATGATGAAGGAAAATTCGATTTGGAAGCAGGGATTGAAACCTATCTGCCCTATTTCAAAAATTCAAACAAAGCCGGTGTTCCGTTCAGGGAGATCCTGGCGCATCAGGCGGGGTTTAAACCCTGGATCGCTTACTGGAAAAACACCCTTCGTAAAAATGGCAGCTATAAATGGAACACTATCAAAAAGGATTCTTCGGCCAGATTTCCAATAAAAATCACCTCAACGATGTGGTTGCATAAAAGGTATAAATCGAAAATATTTAAAGCCATAAAAAAATCCCCGTTGGAACCTGAACGAAAATATTTGTATTCCGGCCTTGCTTTTTATTTGCTTCCCGGCATTGTTGAAGAAATCACCGATGAAGATTTTATAGCTTACACAAATAAAAACTTTTACGGCCCATTAGGAGCCACAAGCCTTACATACAAACCTATGGAAAAGTTTCCGCTGAGCCGGATCGTACCTACTGAAAACGATTATTTATTCAGGAAAATGCCAATTCACGGAACGGTGCATGATGAGGGCGCAATTATGATGAACGGAATTTCGGCCAATGCCGGATTGTTTTCCAATGCCAACGATCTGGCAAAATTGATGCAAATGTACCTCAACAAAGGAAATTATGGGGGAAGACAATATATTTCAGCAAAAACTATAGAGGAATTCACAAAATATCAATTTCCTGAAAATGATAATCGTCGCGCGTTGGGATTTGACAAACCCTCTTTGGGCGAGCGAAAAGCAGATGGAAATACTGCCCGGGATGCAAGCGATTTAAGTTTTGGACATACAGGTTTTACCGGAATTATGGTTTGGATGGATCCGGCAGAAGAGCTTCTTTACATTTTTATGTCAAACAGGGTAAATCCTACAAGGGATAATACGCGATTATATCAGTTAAATACCCGGACCAAAATTCAGCAGGTTTTATACGATGCGATAAAAAAGGAATAAGTTCAATAAAATGAAAGTTTTGCTCTATTATTCTGAATTAATTCGGAATAATAGAGTGCTGCCATTTTTTGAAATTAAGAATGAAATGTTAATAGGTTCTTAAAGAAAATGTATATTTGTTTGTTCAGCTCTTAATAATACCTACTAATTCTCATTATTTAGATGAAGAAATATTTTTTTTCACCCATTATCTGTTTAGTTTTTCTTGTTTGTTCACAAGCTTTTTCCCAAAATTCTGTAAAGGGGTCTTTAATTGATCAAAACCAAAATCCAATTGCATTTGCCAATGTAATTTTGCTTCAAGCTACCGATTCCACTACTGTTTACAAAGGAGCAGTTTCTGATGAAGCCGGAGGTTATTCCTTTGACAACATCGCCAATAACCCTTATATGCTTCAGGTTAGTTTTGTGGGATATGAAAATTTTTTAAAACGAATTGAGATCGATGGAAATAATACCATTGAAACCATCATTTTAACCGAAGCTGCTTCAGGATTGAATGAAATCACAATTACAGCTAAAAATCCCACCGTGACCAGGAGCATCGACAGGTTGACCTTCAATGTTGAAAACTCCACGCTTTCCTCGGGAAATTCCTGGGATATTTTAAAGAAAACCCCGGGCGTGATCTTAAATCAGGGGCAACTTCAGGTAAGGAATTCAGCTGTTACGGTATATATCAACGACAAAAAGGTGCAGCTTTCGGCATCAGAATTACAGTCCTTGCTGGAAAGCTATTCCGCAGAAAACATTAAATCGGTTGAGGTGATCACTAATCCCCCGGCAAAGTATGATGCTGAAGGCGGCGCAATTTTAAACATCATCACATCAAAAGCATTGACTCCCGGCTATAAAGGAAGTGTGGAAAGTTCTTATTCCCAGGCGACTTTTCCGAAATTTAATTTTGGGACCAGCCATTATTTCAAATCCGAGAAATTTAACTTTTTCGCCAATTACAGTTTTAGTCCCCGAAAAGATTTGAAAAAGGACGATAGCCATATTAATTTTATGGATGACAATGGGACCGTTTTCTCCCGCTGGAATACCGATTTTCAACGGATCACCCGTTCCAGGGCTCATAATGCCAATGTTATCCTGGATTATAATATAGACGATAAAAATTCCCTGAGCTTTTCTTCAAATATTAATATTTCGCCCAATCGCACTTTTAACAATAAGGTGAATACCAATATTGCCGATGGTCAAAATCAAATTGATTCAACTTTGGTTACAAATAGCCAACTGGAGAATGACGAAAAAAACCTCGCTTTTGATGTGAAGTACGCCCATAAGTTTGAGAACGGAAACGAAATTACAACTGCGGCACATTTCACCAAATTTGATCAGGAACGCACCCAGGATGTCATTTCAAATTATTTTGGAACATCGGGACAAGCTTTGAACAATATCAGTTTTAATACAAAAGCCAAACAGGACATCAATATTTTTACCGCGCAAATAGATTATACGGGAACCCTGGGATCTACAAATTTTGAGACCGGCGCAAAACTTTCGAGGATAGATTCTGAAAGCGGGATCGATTTTTTTAATGCCGAAAGCCTTGAGAATTTATACGATAACCTGGCAGATAATTTTCTTTATGATGAAGAGGTATATGCCTTATATGCCAGCTTCTCAAAGGATTGGGAAAAGTGGAGTATTAAAGGGGGTTTACGTGGGGAGTTTACAGATCTGCAGGGAATTTCAATGTCCATGAATGAAGTGAATTCACAGAAATATTTTGAGCTGTTCCCAACGGCATATTTGCAGCATAAAATTTCAGAAAATCATATTTTAACCTTGGATTACAGCCGAAGGATAGACAGGCCGAGGTATGAGAGTTTAAACCCTTTCAGGTATTTTCTGAATGAAAATAATTTTAATGCCGGAAACCCCAATTTAAGGGCAGCTATCAGCAATAATTTCAACTTAAATTACACGCTTCAGAACCAGTATTTTTTCGATCTTTATTATCGGGATCACGGAAATTCCCCGGCAATATTGGGTTTTCAGGACAATCAAAATTTAACTATCAGAAATGTGAGCACCAATCTGCTAAGCGATAAATCCTATGGATTGGATATTTTACACGGCCGGTCGATCACCAAATTTTGGTACTCGCAGCTTTATATGTCGGTATTTCATGATGAAAGCACTTTTCTGGCCGTTGAGAGCAATAATCAGGAGGTTACCAACAAGGTGGATGCTTTTTTCGGACAACTTTATAACAGTCTGACACTATCAAAGGACGGGAATTTTACCGGGAATTTGACCTTGACCTATGTATCAGATTATATTTCGGGATCCTATAAATTTGATCCCATGACCACTCTTTCCATAGGTTTCAGAAAAACCTTTTGGAACAACAGGGCTGAATTATCCCTGAATTTTGAGGATATTTTGGATAAAACCAACACGAGATTGACATCGCGATATTTGAACCAGGACAATTCATTTTTTGCCAGGGAAGAATCGCGATATATTAGAATAGGCTTTAAATACAACTTCGGAAATTTCAGGCTGCAGGACAATAAACGAAGTATAGATGCGGCAGAAAGGGATAGGATCTAGGCCCCCTCACCCCCAAAGGGGGAATAAAAGGGGGTTAAATCAAGAAGCATCTTTTTACTTCGGATATCAAAAATTATTAATCCTTGTTCTGATTCCTGTTTAAAATCAAAGATATGTCGGGCTAAAAATCCTTCCTGAGTTTTCTAACCCTAAAAAGATTAAGGGATTTTATCCATTGCCCCTGACTTTAGTCAGGGGATATAGAATTAAAATGAACTGGGGCTTTAGCCCCTATATTTTTTTTGGACAAGTAAAATGAAGAACGCATCACTGTGTTGAACTATAAGTGAGCAAGCGCTATTTAACCACGCTAAAATTGGATGGATTACAATAAGTATGGAAAAAGTTCGCGGGATGAGGCTAAAGCCCTTTATTAGGATGAAAGATGGAATTGTTTATTTCAAGAACAATTGATGTGGATTTAGCAAAAATGAAGTGCATTTTTCCCTTGGATTTTTTTGAGTTCCCCCTTCGGGGGTTAGGGGGCTTTTCTTTTTTTGCGTAATTTTGCAAACTTAATTAAAATGAATTGGCAAAAATAGGTAACATAGATGTAGGGGAATTTCCATTGCTTTTAGCACCGATGGAAGATGTGAGCGACCCACCGTTTCGCGCTTTGTGCAAGGACCAGGGGGCAGATGTGGTGTACACCGAATTTATTTCTTCGGAAGGTTTGATACGCGATGCCGCCAAAAGCATGATGAAATTGGATATTTACGAGAAAGAACGGCCAGTTGGCATTCAGATCTTTGGCGCCGTTTTGGAATCCATGCTGCAAACCGTTGAAATTGTTGAGAGATCCAAGCCGGATATCATCGACATCAATTTTGGTTGCCCGGTTAAAAAGGTGGTTTCCAAAGGAGCCGGAGCCGGGATTTTAAAAGATATAGATTTGATGGTTTCCCTGACCGCGGCCATGGTGAAACATACCAATTTGCCAATTACCGTAAAAACCCGACTGGGCTGGGACCAGGATTCCATAAGAATTGTGGAAGTCGCCGAGCGTTTGCAAGATGTGGGAGCAAAAGCCATTTCCATTCACGGGCGAACCCGCTCGCAGATGTACAAAGGAGAAGCCGATTGGGCGCCAATTGCCGATGTTAAAAACAATTCACGAATGCATATTCCTGTTTTTGGGAACGGCGATGTAAACACCCCTGAGAAAGCGATGGAAATGCGGGACAAATACGGTTTGGACGGCGCGATGATAGGTCGTGCAAGCATTGGATATCCTTGGTTTTTCAGGGAAGTGAAACACTATTTTAAAACAGGGGAACATCTGGCTCCACCAACTTTGGAAGAGCGGATAGAAGCAGCCAGAAAGCATCTTCAAATGTCCATCGACTGGAAAGGGGAAAAATTGGGCGTTTTTGAGACCAGAAGGCATTATACCAATTATTTTAAAGGGATCCCGCATTTTAAAGAATTCCGTTCAAAATTGGTGACCAGTGATCATTCTGTTGATGTTTTTGCGGTATTGGACGAAATAGAAAGGAAATTTTCGGGCTACGAATTCGTTTAGGCAGTCAATGCTTTTTTGCTTCGGCTTGCCGCAATATAGGAAGCCGCGAGTCCTAAAACCCCAATTGTAACAAACACCAATAATATATTGGTGGCCTTAATCTTTACAGGATATGGGAGGCTGGGCGTGATCATCACAAAATTAAATTGAATTTGAAGATATACCAGTGCAATCCCGCACACCAGGCCAATTGCACCACCGGCAATGGTCAATAACGCACCCTGCAGGAAAAAGATATTTTTAATACTGTTGGGAGTAGCTCCCAGGTTATAAAGTGTCCTGATATTTTCCCTTTTATCAAGGATCACCATAATTATGGAACCGATAACGTTGAACAAGGCAATGATCAGCACCAAAGTAAAGATGAGATAAACCGCCAGGTTTTCGGTATTCAGCATTTTATAGAGCGTTTCATTGAGTTGCGCGCGGTTTTTGACCACTATTTCCCCATCAAAAACTTGTCTGATTTGCGAGGTCACAGCTTCCTGATCTACACCCGGATTCAATTTTAACTCGATCGAAGAAACCTGATTTTCATCCAATTCGAGCAATTTCCGGACAAAATTGATGTTGGCAAATACATATTTGCTGTCCAGCTCTTCATTTACGCTGTAAATTCCCGTAACAATCACACTTTCTTTATTAAATGCATCGGCAGGATTTGTGATCTGGCCTTTTCCGGCCCGGGGAACCATGATATCGAGTAAATTGGTATAATCAAAAGCGCTTAAAGTGAGCAATCTGGAAATCCCGTTACCAACTACTACCTGAAAATCACTTTCGGTAAGCCAGTTTCCATAAACCAGGGAACTGTCTATATTGTTCACTTTTTGATAATTGGCATCTACGCCTTTTATAAATGCCGTGTGGTTTTTGGATTTGTAATTCAGGAAAACGCGTTCTTCAACTACTTCAGAATGGGCGTTGATCCCTTCAATTTTTAAAAGTTTTTTACTTTCTTCTGAAGAAAAAGTTATTGTTTTTCCGCTTG
>Ga0307486_1003385_pt1 | contig 10344 bp, 11 predicted proteins | sample CBIW02metaG_FD_203663 | JGI IMG/M metagenome (GOLD analysis project Ga0307486, IMG submission 203663) | Sea-ice brine microbial communities from Beaufort Sea near Barrow, Alaska, United States - CBIW 0.2 | ecosystem: Environmental > Aquatic > Marine > Coastal | place: USA: Alaska | collected... | reverse complement strand
CGATTCGAGAACACATCTTTGATTGCGCAAAGATAAAGCTTTCCCTGACTCGTTTTGTGTTCCGTGATGTCGGTCAGCCACAGCTGATTTGGCCTCGACGCGGTGAAGACTCGCTGCACCCGATCGTCATGCACGGGTGGGCCTGGTTTCCGGTTGCGGCCCTTCTTCTTCGCGAACACGCTCCACAGCCGCTGCTGGGAACAGAGCCGCCAGACACGCCGTTCGCTGGCGGTGAAACCCAATTCGGCGAGTTCGTCGGCGATGAACCGATACCCGAACGTCGGGTCATCAGCATGCGCATCGAACGCGGCGTTAATAAGATGAGCATCGTCCCAGTCCCGGGCGGAGACGGGGTTCTTGACCCATTTATAGAACGCTTGCGGGGAGAAGCCCAGCACCCGGCAGGCCACCGTGATGGGAACCCGTATCGGGGCATCCAGCGCGGCAAGGTCACGGACCAGCGGGAACATCATTTTGGGAGCTGCGCCTGAGACAGATACGCCACAGCGCGCCGCATCACCTCGGCTTCCTGCTCGAGCAGGCGGATACGTTTGAGCGCCTCCCGCAACGCCACCACATCACCAGCAACTCCGGCTCCGATCGATGGCCCGACGAGGCCACGCTCCTGCAACTCCGCTGCGCGCATCCACGTCGACAACGCAGACTTCGACACACCGAAGTCCTTCGCGATCTGCCGCTGTGTTGCCGCGCCCTGCTTCGCAACCGCGACGACATCGCGCTTGAACTCATCCGTGTAATTCTTCGGCATGATTACCATCCTCCCGCATCGCAAAACGATACAGTCCAAGAATCAACCAAACCGACAGCAGTCCCGAGCCGGCAGCAGACTTTGACCCGATAGCCCGCCTCAATGAGGACATCGACTACCGGGTGAATCCTTTTGGGCCGGGACGAACCTCCCCGAGGAGTGTCGCTGCGATCTTCAAAATCTCGACCTCTTCCTCGAGCTGTCGGATCCGTTCTTTCGCCTTCGCCAGCTCGATACTCTCCGGCGTTGTGATCCCAGGGCGCTCACCTCGGTCGATTTGATCCTGGCGGACCCAGTTATGGATCGCGGCGGCACTGACCTCGAGTTCGACTGCAGCAGTGGTGATGGGTTTGCCGGCGCGGACGAGCGCAGCTGCTCGCATTCGGAACTCAGCGGGGAAGGGTCGTGGTATGGGTGAAGCCTCTCAGGAGAAGCCCGATCCTCAGACTATTTCGGGTAACCAAACCATGGGGCACGTCACATCCTCTGCTTCACGGTTTTCCGCCGGGTTCGGATTGTCATTGACACGATAAGTGTGCCGCGCCAGCGGGTGCCCTTCCAAACGAAGCTGCGCGGAACCAGAAAAGGGTCATCGGAGGGTTGGGATTGGATCGTGTGCAGTTGTTCGATGAGGTCGCGGTGACGATAGAGGAATGAGCGGCCCTCTACCTGTTCCGCGCTGCTGGATACGATGGCACGACGACTTCACTGCATCCTCGCCGTCGATTCTTCCGATGGGCATCTGCCCTCTGACCCTGTGGAAAGCACCGATCGAAATCATGTTGCCTTCTGCGCGGCGAGGATCGTCGGCACGAAGAGACAGCGCGGGCACACGATCCGCGAACGGGTCCTCTCACTCTGCGAGCGAGCTCCCGGAACATGAGGACTTTGCCGGTTTCTCCAATTTGGCTGGAGCGGATTGACTTCCGCCGTGGTGAGCCATAGGCTCCATATGTTCATAGTTGTCTAGGTACAAAGAAGTCCGGTTCTCATCAATGAAGATTGCAGTTGTCGGTAGCTACGGCGTCGGTTTAACGATGCGCGTCCCGAAAGTGCCCGCCCCAGGCGAGACCGTCTCTGGCGGCACGTTTCACGAAGGCCCTGGGGGAAAAGGCTCGAATCAGGCCATCGGAGCGGCCCGACTAGGCGCTGAAGTCTCCCTTCTCACCGCGATCGGCGACGATGCGTTCGGAAAGTCCGCCCACGCACTGTGGATTGCAGAGGGCATTGACACCACTCACGTCGTCACTACGTCATCAGCGACGATGGTCGGCTTCATTCTCGTGGATCCCGCAGGAGAGAACTGCATTTCGATCGCCCCAGGGGCGCTCGATACCTTGGACGAGGCGTCGGTCGAACCATTCCGGTCGGCGATTGCCGAGGCAGACATCGTGGTGCTCTCCATGGAAATCCCGCTCCCCGCGGTTATGGCAGCTTTGCGCATAGCACGCACGGTAGGAACACGAACGCTACTCAACCCTGCCCCGGCGCAGTTGCTGCCAGATGAACTGTGGTCACTCGTTGATGTAATCACCCCGAACCAGACGGAAGCCCCCGTGCTCCTCGGATTGGCGCCCGACCACGGACTGAGCGATCAGCAACTGGTCACTGAGCTTCGTCAGCGCACAGGAGGAATAGCGATCCTCACTCGCGGTAGCGACGGAGCGCTCATTTCTGATGCCAACGGATCGTCCGAGGTTCCCGCCCAGCGCGTAGAACACGTTGTCGACACCACAGGAGCTGGCGACTCCTTCACCGCGGCACTCGCCGTGGCTCTCGCGGAGGGTCAACAGCTGACCGCCGCCACCGCATTCGCCGCCGCAGCGGGCGCTCACGCTGTCACTATCGCCGGTGTCATCCCTTCACTTCCTACTCGTGACCAGCTGCTCTCAAAGATTGGATCGACCCGATGACCGCCACGCTAGTGAGCGAACCGCGAACACGCTTCGACTTTCGAAAGCTGCTCCACGCCCGAGAATCGGGAGTCTTTGCAGCGCTCGTCCTGCTGTTCATTCTTGGCACCGTGCTCTCTCCCAACTTTGCACAGTCCGGAAACCTGCTCTCCGTAGGGCAGCAGATTTCTCAAATCGGAATCATGGCCATCGGGGCGACATTCGTCATCGTCAACGGAGAGATTGACCTCTCAGTTGGGTCCATCTACGCGCTTGCCGCCGTTTCTACTGGAATGGCGATTGTCGCGGGGCTCAGCTGGCCGATCGCGGCTCTCGTCGGTCTCGGCGCCGGAGCACTCGCTGGTCTACTGAATGGTCTAGCCGTTGTGCTTTTGGGCGTGCCGTCATTCATCGTGACACTCGGCAGCCTCAGTGTCTTTCGCGGAGTGACACTGCTCATTTCGGATGGTGCGCCGATTTCGCTCAGCTCAAAGCAGGCCGGAGTGGCCGAGTTCTCCCTGCTCGGCCAAGGAAGACTGTTTGGAGTCGTTCCCATGCAGCTGATCATCTTCGCGGCAGTTGCCGCAATCGGCATTATCTTGCTCTCCCGTTCGCGACTCGGATTCAATAGCTATGCAGTTGGAGGCAACCACGAGGCTGCGCGCCTCGTCGGCATCAACGTCAAGTCGGTCAAGCTCGTCGCCTTCGTGCTTTCAGGCATCACCGCGGCCATTGCTGGCGTGCTCGGACTTTCCTTCCTCTCCTATGTTCAGGGCGTAACGGGAACGGGACTAGAACTCACCGTGATCTCCGCGGTGATTATCGGTGGCGCCGCGCTCTTCGGCGGGTCCGGAACGATGTGGGGCACCGTGATCGGCGTTGCCTTCATCGGCCTGCTCCAGAACATCCTCAACATCAACGGAATCTCGTCGTTTTGGCAGACAGTCGTTACCGGCCTCGTAATCGTCGCCGCTGTCGCTGCCGACACCTGGCAGCGCAAACGGAAGACCAAGGCGTGAGTTTTCGCGCCCATCCATCGTCGAGCCGGTAGAAATGCCGTGCTCAGCACCACAGCACGACAGCTCCACAGCACAACAGCACAACGTCCATCCGGACACAACCAAAGGAGTATTGATGTCTATTCGTACCAAAACGCACCGCCTAATCACGGTCGGCGCTATCGTCAGCGCCGCTGCACTCGCACTCAGCGGATGCGGGGCAATCTCGTCAAGCAACGACGGAGCGACCGCAGACGGCAGTTTTGAACTCGCCGGCTACATCCAAGAACGCATCGATAACGGTGATGAACTAAGAATCAAGCTGAGCTATCACGACCCGTCGTTGGCGTTCGCAAGCCCCATTAGCGAAGGTATGGAACGTGCCGGCGCTGACCTCGGTGTCGAGGTTCAACTCATTGGGCCCACTGGTGGTGATGCAGCAAAGCAAGTCGCCGAACTGCAGACTCTGATCCAGCAAGAAGCAATTGATGGTCTGGCGGTATCCTCGGCCTCCAGCGATGCGCTGAAGCCCGTCATCGCGCAAGCTTTCGACGCGGGAATCCCGATCATCTCGTTCAACACTGACAACGCAGATTCGCAGCAAATGGGATTTGTGGGACAAGACCTCCGGGGCTCTGGCCAGTCACAGGCAGAAGAACTACTCAATGAGCTGGGCGAAAACGTCTCGGGCAAGGTAATCGTATTCTCGCTCGATACCGGTGCCGGTTGGTCGAATGAGCGCTTCGGTGGCTTCGAGGCAGGCTTCGAAGGTAGTGACCTCGAGCTCGTTGGGCCGGTAAACGTTGGCAATGAGCCCAACGCGGCGTACAACATCGTTGAGTCGACGATGGCCGGGCTTTCGGATGTCGTTGCTATTGCTGGTCTCGACTGCTGCTCAACAACCGCAGCTGCGCAGTGGATTGAACAGTCGGGAAACACCGGCAAGATCACGATGGTCGGCTTCGACTTGCTTCCCTCAACCGCTGAGTTCGTTGAAAACGGCGTTGTGACCTTCACGATCAGCCAGAACCCCTCAGAACAGGGTTACCAGGCAGTCAAGATTCTTTACGACTTCCTGATCGACGGCACCGAGATCACCGGTGTCGACACCGGAGCCGAATTCATCACGCTCGACAACCTCAGTGAAGCGACGGTAGAAGGCTAATGGCCACGCTCTCTCCCCTCGATGGGTCGGGCTCGACGGTGACAGCGGAGAACTCTCCCTCACCGGCGATCACGATTCGCGGACTCACCCGAAACTTTGGTGCGGTCCGTGCTCTCGAAGACGTAAGTTTTGATGTTCCCGCTGGTGAAGTCACTGCACTTCTCGGCGAGAACGGTGCTGGAAAGTCAACACTTCTCAAAATTCTCGCCGGGCTGCAGCCACCGAGTGGAGGGAGCGTTGCATTCTTTGACCGCGAGGTCACGTCGTACAACCCCAACACAATGCTCACCGAACACAGCGTCGCGATAGTTCCCCAGGAACTGTCTCTCTTGCTGGATCGGACTGTCGCGGAGAATATCCTTGCCGGTGTCGAACCGGGCAACCGATTGTTCCCATCGAAACGCGCGATGGTGCACCGCACGACCAGCCTGCTTAATGAGCTGGGGTTGCAGATCGATCCCCAGTTGCCCGTTCGAGATCTCGACATGGCAACCCAGCAACTTGTGGTCGTTGCACGTTCCATCGCGCGGGGCTGCCGCGTTCTCATCCTCGATGAGCCGACCGCGATGCTCACGCCAGCGGAATCCGATCGCCTCTTTGCCCTGATGGCGCGCTTGAAAACATCCGGGACCACACTCGTCTATGTCTCGCATCGGATGCCGGAAGTGTTCGCCCTCGCGGACCAAATTGAGGTACTTCGCGATGGGAGACACGTCGCGTCTTGGCGCGTTGCCGACACAACACCACAGGAAGCCGTTTCGGCGATGGTCGGCCGGGAACTGAGCCAACTCACGACACGCGCGGAGTCCGCTGCGGGTACCGTTCGCGATCCCTCCGCCATTCCGGCAATCGCGGTGAGCACGCTCAGCGGAACCCGACACTCCTCGATCAGCTTCGAGCTGTACCCCGGCGAGATCCTCGGAGTTGCGGGGCTCCCGGACTCGGGCCGCGTGGAAATGTTGCAGAACATTTTTGGCGCAACCAAGGGCACCGGTGGCACTGTTTCGCTTTCCGGTACGGAGTACTCGAACCGGAGCCCCGCCTCAAGCATTGACGCAAAACTCGCCTTCGTGCCTGGTGAACGGCGAGCCCAGGGGTTGCTCTCCACCATGAGCGTTGGTGACAACATCGGCGTGCTCACAGTGCGGGCGCTGAGCCGATTCGGACTTCTCCGCCGAGGTGCTTTCGATCGCAGCGCTAGCAAGCGCGCACAGACAATGCGAGTGAAGACGGCGACAATCGATCAGCCCATCACCAACCTCTCCGGCGGCAACCAGCAGAAAGCCATGCTCGGGCGCTGGTTGGCCATCGATCCCACAGTGCTCGTGCTCGATGAGCCGACGCGTGGGGTAGACGTCGGTGCCAAGTCCGAGATCTACGAACAGCTCTTTGACCTCTCAAACCGGGGAGTAGCGATCCTGTGCTCGTCATCGGATTTGCCAGAACTCTTGACCATTACGGACCGGATTGCGGTGCTCCGTGAGGGGCGCCTCGTCGGGATCGTCGACACGATTTCGGCAACGGAAGAGTCGATCATGACCCTGGCTACTGGCGCTGAACCGGCCGCAGCCTAAGCACATCCATCTCAACACGAAGGAAGCACATGAAGCGCAACGGCATTCTTAACGCAGAACTGAGTGGTGCACTCGCAACCCTTGGCCACACCGACCTCATTATGGTGGTTGACGCGGGTTTTCCGATACCTTCCACCGCACATCGAATTGATCTCGCGATCGCAGAGAATCTTCCCGACCTGCGCACCGTTATCGGACTAATCGCCGACGAAATTGTTGTCGAGGGCGTGGTTCGCGCCGAGGACGTGCTGACCAACAATCCGAAGCTTGATGAGTGGCTTCACGATCGATTTACTGCGGCAGAGTTTACGAGCCGGACCCACGCGCAAGTGCTCGGCGAGCTTGCTCAGCAGGCGAAAGTGATCGTGCGAACCGGCGCTTTTGAGCCATGGGGAAACATTGGGCTCTTTTGTGGCGTCGATGTGCCCAAGTGGTTCCGCGGCGACGGGGTCGTGGCCCCCGAATACTACGCATCACAACTCTAAACCCCGGCGCAGAAGCGCCACTAAGTCGCCACAATCACTGTGCCGACACACGCGATAGAAAGAGAAACTAGTGTCTGAAACAACCACCACGTCCGAACTCATGCTGACGCCTGCTGAGATGGCCCCTTACATTCAGCACACGAAAATCGAGGTTGGGTCGACTCGTGACGAGATGATCGCCCATGCGCAAGAAGCGATCAAGTATGGATTCAATGCGGCTATGGTTCCCGCATCGTGGGTTCCTCTCGTCGCAGCTGAGCTGGCTGGCACCGGAATCGAGATCGCGTCTGCGCTCGACTTCCCGACTGTTGGTGTGATGACGAGCGCGGGTAAAGCGGCCGAGGCTGCTGAAATCGCACGCCTCGGTGCAACTCAACTCGACATTGGAGTACAGCTCGGCTGGCTCAAGAGCGGCATGTACGACGCGTTCCGTGACGACATCGCCGGAGTCGTGCGCGCATCGGGGATTCCCATCAAGGTGATGCTCGAGCTGCCGCTGTTGACTGATGCGGAAAAGGAAATCGCGGTCGAGCTCGCCATGGATGCGGGGGCTGCCTACTTGAAGAATGCGAGCAGCGGACAGATCGAAACCGCTAATCCTGAGAGCGTTCGCTACCTTGTCGAGCGTGCTCGCGAGGGCGTTCTGGTGAAGGCATCTGGGTCGATTAAGTCGTACACCCAGGGTTTGAGCCTGTTGCGCGCGGGCGCGGTACTGCTCGGCACGAGTGCCGGAATCGAAATCCTTCAGGACTCGGGTAACGAGAACACTAAGAGTTATTGATCAAATATCACCGTTCCGATTGCGCAATGCATCGGGACGGTGATATCCATTAGTTAAGCCTAGGGAGCACCGTGACAACCACGTTGAATGAAGTGATCAATCGCGATGCCCCGACTGCTATCCACGCCCAAATTTCTGAAGGATTCCGCGGGCGGATAATCTCCGGCGAATGGCCAGCGCACTACCGTCTCAAGAGCGAGCCAGAGCTTGCCCACGATCTCGGGGTGAGTCGCGGAACACTGCGACGCGCGCTTACGACGCTCATCGAGGAGGGCCTGTTGCGGCAGGTGCGCGGCCGTGGCACGTTTGTCACCTCCACGACCATCGAGCCAGCAATTGCACAAAAGCTCAGCACCCTGTCGGAAGACTTTGCCCACCAGGGGATTGTGGCCACAACTCGCGTGATCGAGTGTGCGCTCATCACTCCACCAGCGCCGATTGCGGCGCTCCTGGAAGTTCCGCACGGTGGTTCCGTGTTGAAACTCGTGCGCCTGCGGAGCGCCGATCAGGGACCATTGGTTCTCTTGTTCAACTATGTGAGGACGGACCTCGCCAGCGGTATTGAACTCGTCGATTTCGAAGAAAAAAGTCTCTTCGGCACGCTAGAGGGCTCGTACGGGCTGAAAATTTCCTCGGCCAGGCGCACGTTTAGCGCGCGGGCTGCGGAAGCGGATGTGGCAAGTCAGCTCAACCTCGAAGTTGGCGCGCCCGTGCAGTATTTGCAGCAGGTTACTTACCTCGCAGATGACCGCCCTGTGGAGTACTCGGATGTCTGGATTCATAGCGGACGGCTACAAATGACATCGCTCTTGTCTCGCCGCTAAGGAGCAGAGTTCTCGATCGGACAATTGCGCCAGTCTGCTCCGTCCGTGTTCCCGTCTACTGTGCATCGGGTTTGAGCGACACCTTCAGAATGTCCTCGATCGTTTCGCGCACGAGCGCTTCCCTTCTTGTCGGGTGCGGTAACCGACGAGTTGGTACGCAGCGGTCGCATCGATGACGCCAAAGAGCACGAAGGCGGCTCGTTCGGGTTGGGTGTCGGCGAATGATTTGGCGGCTTGACCGGCGCGGATGATGCCGGTTGCGAGCTCTAGCCAGGCATCCATTGCGTCGCGGGTAGCTTCGGCGAGGCGCTGATTCGTTCGGCCAACGCTCCACGCGTCGCACCACACAGCACCGACCGGGTCGCGTCGGGGGTCGGCGAGGGTGTCAATGAGTGCACGCAGCTGATCTACCGGCTCGGAGTGCTCTTGAGCGAAAAGCGCAGCGTCCGCAATCTCTTCCTCAGCGATCTCGGCAAACGTGCTGGCAACGAGGGTTTCCATATTGGGCTCATAGTGGGCGATGAGAGGAGCCGTCACACTGCAATGGGCGGCGAGGCTACGGAGCGTAATCGCCGCGAGCCCTCGGGTTAGCGCAATCGTCTTCGCTGCGTCACGGATTTCGGATGCTCGCTGGGCGGGGTTTCGTCGTCGGGTGGTGCGTGCTGCCATCCTCGCAGTGTAGCCGTTCTTGACTCTTATTGAACAGGTGGTCAATAATGGGGTCGTGGCAGTCGCCCCCCCCGCACACCAGAGAGCATCAAGCATCATGAACACCATCGAACGCGACGTCGTTATCATCGGGGCTGGCACCACCGGTCTCGCTGCAGCCACCGCCCTCGTCCGCGCGGGAAAGAGCGTGATCGTGCTCGAAGCGCGTGACCGCATCGGTGGACGACTCTGGACCGACTCCATTGACGGCCAAATGCTTGAAATCGGCGGCCAGTGGGTTTCCCCGACCAGACCGAGCTCATCGAAACGCTCGACGAACTCGGCCTCGAAACCTACGAGCGGCACCGCGAAGGGGAGAGCGTGTACGTCTCCCGCGACGGCCTTGCCCGGCGCTTCACCGGCGACATCTTCCCCGCAGGAAAAGTGACCGAAGCCGAGATCACTCGGCTGATTGGGCTGCTCGACGGCCTCGTGGCTGAGCTTGACCTCCAAGCTCCGTGGGAGCATCCGCAGGCCGCAGAATTCGACCGCATCTCCTACCGCGCCTGGTGGGAAAGCCAGAGCACGGATGCCGAAGCGATCGACAACATTAGTGCCCTGTAGAACGTGCGGCTAACTTCGCTGACGCGACTGACTTGGGTCTAAAGGCCGCTCACGAAACCAGTCGGAGCCTCTTTCGCTTCACCGTGCGATATCTGAGATCTCACAAGGGAAGATCGCGAAGCAGGTTCAGGGTTTTGTTTAGTCCGCTGCTGATATTTCGATCGAGCCGATCGGTCGTGGACAAGACGTGAGACAGACGACGGTCCTGCGCCCAGAGGTTCTCGGTTTCGTAGAGTACAACGTTAGACGGACCCTCCACTTGCGCGTAGTGTTCCGTGAAGGTTTTCAGGTTCTCGGGGCTTATGTAGGCCGTATAGTCCAGACCGCCGCGTCGGGCGGAGTTTTCTGCGTGCTGACTGACGTTTGACAATAGGCTGCTATTCGAAAGCCCGCGGATGTCTTTCGAACTGATGCCGAAGGGGTAAGGCACCGCTCGTGTCTTGACCCATGCTCGAAGTAGCAAATCGGGGCGAGGATGAGTTTGCAGTCGCGAGACTTTTCCGCGCAACCTCTGCCGGACGGTGGGGGAGACTTCGGGAACGTCTATGCCCACCATGAGCCGTAACAGCGCCCAGGCATTGGGC
>Ga0307486_1003384_pt1 | contig 10344 bp, 11 predicted proteins | sample CBIW02metaG_FD_203663 | JGI IMG/M metagenome (GOLD analysis project Ga0307486, IMG submission 203663) | Sea-ice brine microbial communities from Beaufort Sea near Barrow, Alaska, United States - CBIW 0.2 | ecosystem: Environmental > Aquatic > Marine > Coastal | place: USA: Alaska | collected... | reverse complement strand
ACAGCCGAAGAAATAAAAAAACCAGGACAGAAATTCAAACGTATTTATAGAATAGGTCGCAATTATGGACCAAAGGAATCTTTTATCGGGGGAATATAGGCTTGGGAAGAAAGTGGCGGTGGGTCAGACCACCAAAAGCGACAAAAAAAGCAATAAAAACAGCACCTTACAAAACACTTTCTTTTGCCCTTCAATAACTTACCTTCTCGTTTGTAGTCTCCAATAATCTAATGTAGTCTCCAATAAGATATTTAATGATAGGTCTGATGATACGTCTGAACTCAGGCCTGCATCATTGGTGGTTAGGATTCCAAACCGACCGCCACCATCTTTACCGGAGTCTGCACCATGCCGAAGAAATCCAGAGAGTTAAGCGCCACCGAGGTCAAACGGCTGACCCATGGCATTAGCGCCGAGGGTAACGAGTACAATGCCCTGCACCCAGTTGGTGGTGTCGCCGGCCTGCTTTTACAGGTGAAGCCGTCCGGGGCAAAGTCGTGGATATACCGCACCCAGGTAGCAGGCAAGCGCCGGAATATAGGATTGGGTGGATTCCCTGACGTTACGTTGTCTCAGGCCCGTGACAAGGCGCGAGAGACGCGCGACAAGATAAAGGAAGGCATTGATCCTGTAGAGCATAGCAAGGCCGTTAAACGCGGCCTCAGAGCCGCACAGATGGCCACTATCACGTTTGCTGATGCTATGGGCAAGTACATCGCCATGAAGTCCAAAGAGTTCCAGAACCCACGGCAAGAACAGCAATGGACAAACAGCCTGACCACCTACGCCGTTCCGCATATTGGCAAAGTGCCAGTGCGTGAAATTGACCTGCACCATATCAAAGCCGTGTTAGATCCCATTTGGGAAGAAAAGACGGAGACAGCCAACCGTGTTCGCGCCCGTATGGAAAACATATTGGGCTGGTGTGCTGTTCACGGCTACCGATCAGCCGAAAACCCGGCCAAGTGGCAAGGCTACTTAGACGAGGTTTATCCCTCACCGGAAAAGATCAAGAAGAAGGCACACTTCACCGCCCTGCCGGTTGAGCAAATGCCAGACTTTATGAAGGCATTGCAGAAGCGCACCGGCACCGCTGCCCGCGCTTTAGAGTTCCTGATTCTCACTGCCAGCCGGACGAACGAGGTTATTGGTGATAAGCGTATCGGCAAGCCTGGCGTTACCTGGCAGGAAATCGACTTAGACAAAAAAGTGTGGACGGTGCCAGCCGACCGCATGAAAACCAAAAAGCAGCACAAGGTGCCGCTCACTGATGCCGCTATTGATCTGCTCAAAGGCATTGAGCAAGGCAAGCCGGATCAACTTGTATTCCCAGGCCCGAAAGGTGACGTCCCTTCAAATAACTTTCTGACGGCGTTGCTCAAACGGATGGAGCAACCAGTTACGTCTCACGGCTTCCGTTCCACTTTCAAGGATTGGACGCGGGAACATACAGCCTACCTTGACGAGGTATCAGAACTGGCGCTTGCGCATGTCAACAGTGACGCCACACGCGCCGCCTACGCCCGCTCAGAGCTGTTAGACAAGCGCCGTTTACTGATGGCGGATTGGGAGCGGTATTGCTATCACGGCGAAGCCCAAAAAGACGACAGCGGCAAGATCTCTCACATTGGTGGAGGTGCGGCATGACACAAGAATATGACGAGTTCGCCCATGACGACATACAGCCAGAGCCAGTAAAACCTGAAATGCGGTTTTTAGATCTGACAGACCCTCAGTATCTATTTCATAAAAACATCACAGATTTTACATATCGCGACGTTGACCAAAAACTAGGCAGCAAGAGCGACCCAGACCGGCACCTGGCGCAACTGGTACAACTTGAGGTTCAAATGATTGCGCCTTTCGAGATAGCCGCGCTTTGCCGTCAATATGCGTATATGTGGCGTAAAGAAAAGAACCCGCATTGTGCCGACCTAATCGCCATGGCCTGCCAGCAATACAATTTTGTGCCGCCGCCCTCAGTGGTGAAGGTTTTGGCAGAAGCGGCAACCGCCAGAGTTGAAGGCTTCCCAGCCGGAACAGCAAAAAGGCTACGCATTGAAAACGCAAAGCACCAAGCATTAAGACTGATGGCGAACCTGATTTATTCAGGCGACACCCAGGAAGCTGCCGGAAGCAAAGCCGCACAGTGGCACCACGACAACTTCCCTGACCTGAAGCTGAAGGCTGGCACCCTAGATCAGTATTACCGCAAAGAGTACCGCGAAACCGGCGTTGAGGGCTGGCTTTTTGAGTTGTGGAACAGGTGCCCAGAAATAAAGGAGCAATGGAAGGCAATTAAGGACGAGTTACCGTTTGCCGACATAACACTTATCGGCAGTCGAAGGTAAGAGGGGAAAAATTGAATTCCAAAAATTCCCTTATATAACAGTCAGTTAGCCATAATCATGTAACCGTCGTTAACAGTTAGATTAGATAAGGCGGTTACCTTATGAATACCGAATCAGCAACAAAGACCCTTCTATCAGATCGCGAGCTTGCAGCACGTTGGTCAGTCCATCGTGTTACCCCTTGGGAATGGGCAAGACAAGGCCGAATCCCGAAGCCGATCAAACTTTCCACCCGTTGCACCCGCTGGCGCGTTGCAGAAATTGAGGCATGGGAAGCTAAGCAGGAGGCTGCAAAATGAAACGCACTCCTGGAACTTTCCGCAATCACGGCAACAGCCTTGAATACATCGTTCTGACGCAAGCGGCTGATGAGGTGGGCGTACCTGCGCACGTTATCACCAACGCAATCAGCAACGGCTCTTTGCCTGTACATGAAGTCAGTGGATGCAAAGCCGTGACCCTGGCGGATCTGCTCAGGCTGAAAAGTGAGGGGGCAAAATGAAAAATGCTCCGACCGTTTCCAGCCAGAGCACACAAGATAATCAGCACGATAATTATAACACTACTGGTCAGAAAATGACCTACACCCTATGGCTGAATAAGTCCGGTACGAAAAAAGCCGACAAGTGTCAGAGCTGGGCAGAGTTCTGCCAATGGCTGCAAGACTTGCCAGCGGCCATAGTAAAAGATGACTGCAAGCTGATTAAGCTGGCACGGTTTGGTGATTTACGCACCGACAAACATTGTTTGCGTCACAATGCCAACGTGTTGGAAGTCACCGGCATTGAAGGCGACTACGACAACGAAGAAATGACACCGGAACAGGCGGTTGAATTGCTAGAGGCTCACCATCTGAAAGCCGCGATTGCTCCAACCTTTACCGCAACGTCAGAGAGTCCACGCTGGCGTGTTCTGACACCGCTGGGAACGCCTGCAAGCCCTGCCGAGCGGTTACGGTACATCGAAGTCCTGAACGGCATGTTAGGCGGTGTGCTGGCCTCAGAGAGCGCCACATTGTCGCAATCCTACTTTATCGGCGTTCCAGCCGGTGCACCTTATACCGTGATCCATACGTTTGATGACCCAGATGAAGGTCATACGCTGGACGAGCTGGATCTGATGGACGACCTGGATCAGTTGCGCCAGAAGTGCGGCAAGCAAAGGGAAAAAGACTCCAACGGCGATGGCTGTAATTTTGATTTGGGCGACTATGACGATTGGGTGAAATTGCTTTGCTCAGGCGACGAAGTACACCCGAACGTGATCAAGATTGCCGGTCACTACGTGGCCAAAAGCTGGAACGACAAAGACATAAGAACCCTATTCATAGGTCTGGCTGACCGTGTGGAAGCGGAGCGAGGCAAGGAACGCGCGGATCTGCTGCGCGGCAAGGAACTGGATGATGCCATTTCCAGCGCAAGGGCCAAAGGTTACGCGCCGCGAGAATTTACAGAAATCCTCGCAGATGCCAAAAAGCTGACACCGGAATCAGACCCGGGTGATGTTGATGCGCTGGTCAAAGAAACCACAGCTCTATCGCCAACTAAGAAACGAAGAATATGGGAGGCAATCAAAACAGCGGCAAAGATGCCTTACAGCGTCATGGAGGAAACCGAACGCGCATGTTCTGACGATGATGGCGGCAATGATGACCTGCAACTGGCCCGCACACTGGTTAAGGGTATTGGCCATAACAACGTCATGGCGGCTGACACGTTCGTCTGGCAGTGGCGGGACACCGGAGTCTGGCAGAAGCAGGAAGATAGAACGGTGAAGCAGTGGGTACAGCACCACCTGGCCGAGAACGTGGACGGCGTTAAAAAGAGTCTGGTCGATAGTGTGGCCGACCTATTCAGAACCGAGATATTCCGTCCCCATCATGCCTTTAATATTGGGCCGTCTGAATGCGTCAATACGTTGAATGGCGAGCTGGTTTTACAGTCTGGCCATTGGCAACTGATGCCCCACAACCGAGAACACTACCGGACAACCCAGATTCCAGTTGAGTATGACCCGAAGGCACAAGCGCCACGCTTCATTCAGTTTATGGGCGAAGTGTTCAAAGGCGATCCCGATGCAGGCGACAAGGCCCAGGCATTGCTGGAGATGATCGGCTATACCCTGATGGCTCATTGCCGCCATGAAAAGTTCATCATCCTGGTAGGCACAGGGGCCAACGGTAAGAGCGTCCTGCTGTCTGTTCTGGAAGCTCTGGCGGGCCATGAAAATGTGGCGGGGGTACAGCCCTCACAGTTTGATCAGTCGTTTAAGCGCGCTCACCTCCACGGCAAGCTGGCCAACATCGTGACCGAGATCAAGCAAGGCGAGGTTATTGATGACGCCAGCCTAAAAGCGATTGTTTCAGGTGAACCATCGACGGTTGAACACAAGTTCAAAGACCCGTTTGTGATGCGTCCCTTTTCAACCTGCTGGTTTGGTACGAATCATATGCCACACACGCGGGACTTCTCCGACGCATTATTCAGGCGCGCCCTGGTGGTGGAGTTCAACAACAAGTTCAAGCCGGAGCTGGGCAACTGTGACCCGCAACTGAAAGACAAGTTGATGGCAGAGCTGCCCGGAATCCTAAGCCTTGCCCTTGATGCGTATGCCGATGCCTTGCAGGTAGGTTTCACCATGCCGGAAAGCTGCAAGCAAGCCAGCTCACAGTGGCGACTGGAAGCGGATCAGGTGGCACAGTTTGTTGAGGATGAATGCATGTTTGAGCCAGAGAGCAGGATTAAGCCGCAAGCTCTGTTCAATGCCTATAAGGATTGGGCAGACGAGAACGGCATCCACAAACGTCTGGCGCAAAAGTCGTTTGGTGATCGGCTGGTGATGCTTGGTTGCGAGCGCAAGAAGTCGGACGGTGTGCGGTATATCAGCGGGGTAAAGTGCCCGAAAGCCATTGATTTCAGGAGTTACCCCAACTAAAAGGGACACACAGGGACGGCAGGGACGCCAGTTTCAACATATCGCATTACGAGAGAAATGAATTATCTGTTTTTCAGTATGACCCTGAACATAAAAATACTTTTTCTCAGTAGTGAAGTATGTAGGGCAATCCGTCCCTGCCGTCCCTGCCCGTCCCTGAACGCTTATCTGCAAACGTTATAACCCCGAAAACCTAAACCCAACATGCACCGCAGACCACCTAAAAACGATGATGGCGGTTAACTAAACCACCACCCAGCCATTAACCACGGTTGTTTCAGAGTTGTTTTGCTTCAGACGTATCATTAGACCTATCAACTAGCCGTAGTTTTTGAGACAATAACCCTACATTCCGTAAGGTTTAACGAGGCGTAACCATGGCCAGACCCTTTGAAAAGCTCCCTACCGGTGCGAAGAACCATCTTGAGTCTATGGCGGCAAACGGTCTTCTGTCTGAATCCGCCGCTGCTACTTCGCTAGGTATGCCCCTGGATCAACTCAGACGTGTCATTGCAGAACACAAACCATCCAAAGAGATATGGGACAACGCCCTGGCAGTGGAGCGGGATCAGCTCTTAGGCGCTATGTATGCCCGTGCCATGGAGGGTGACACCAAAGCAGCCCAGACATTGCTGGCAGTGCGTCACGGGATGACGGAAAAGCAGCCTAAAGGCGCGTCAGAGCGCGTCAGTGTGGTCTTCAACTTACCGCAAGCACTTAATCCTGCCGAGTACCTGAAGTCCGTACAAGTCGAACAGGAGCGGCTGACCGGTGGCAACTGAACAACGCCCAGATCAGTTAAGCCCCTGGCAGGCTCAGGCCATGGGAGTGCCGGAAGCCTTTGATCTATTTCTAGGTGGTGGCCGTGGTGGTGGCAAGACGTTTACCCTCGCTGCCCTGTTCCTGCGTCATTGTGAGCAGCATGGCGACGAGGCCCGCTGTCTGGTGGTGCGTAAGTCGTTCCCCGGCCTTCAGGATCTTGAGGCAGAGTTCCGCTCCTACTTCACCAAGGTATACGGCGATAAGCTCCGGTTTGATGGCCAGAAGCACCGCTTCAGTTTGCCCAACGGCGCTACCATCCAACTCGACCAATTGGAACGGGAAAACGATTTCCAGAAGTATCAGGGCAAGTCGTTCTCCCATATCGCCGTGGACGAGGTAGGCCAGTATGCCAGCCCAGCACTAACCGACCGGCTCAGGTCATCATTACGCGCCCCTGCTGGCGTCCCCACACGTTTTATATTGATTGCCAACCCTGGTGGCGTAGGTCATGCCTGGCTGGTGCGCCGGTACGCCCTGAAAGAGCCGTGGCAACCGTACATTGATGAGGCAACCGGCTTTGATTTTGTGTCCATTGCCAGCACCTACCGGGACAATGAGTTCATCGACCGTGACCGCTACGCTAAAAACCTGATGGCCAGTTGCGCAACAGATCCAGAACTAGGCCGTGCATGGCTGGAAGGTGACTGGTCTGTTCTGCGTGGTGCCTACTTCAGCTCAGTCATTGACGAGCAGCGAGTAAGAATAGACCCATGGCCAGAGCTTCCCTTGCCGGATCAATGGGACACTGACCGCTGGAAAATATATCTTGCTCACGACTTTGGCAGTGCCGCGCCTTCTGTCACGTATCTGTGTGCGCAGTCGCCCGGCGCTGAAGGCCCAGACGGTTACTTTTATCCGAAAGGCTCCGTTGTCCTGGTGGATGAAGAAACCACCACAAGCCCAGACGACTTGAATCAAGGTTTAGGGCTAACCGTGCCGGATCAGGCAGACCGCATTCTCAGTATGTGCAAGCAATGGCGCGCTTCTCCCAAAGGCGTGGCGGATGATGCGATATTCAATAACAACGGCTCCCAGTCCGGCACCATCGGCGATGAGTTCCGCAAGGCTGGTGTGTCGTTCACCAAAGCACATAAAGGCTCCCGGCTCTCTGGCTGGCAGATCATGCGCCGTATGCTGGCTGATGCTGGAAGCCCAGACCGTCCTGGCCTGTATGTGTCCCGTAATTGCCAAGTGTGGTGGCAGACCGTGCCCGCGCTGCCCAGAGATCCCCGTAAACCGGAAGATGTCGATTCAACGGCGGCAGATCACGCCGCCGATGCTTGCCGGTATGCCCTAACCGGCTATCAACCCATGCCCAATGTTCAATTCAAATTGTGAGGTAACACCATGAACGACAACATCGAAGAACTGAAAGACGAGATTGAAAAGCTGAAGGCCAAAAACTATGAGATTGTCGGCGAGAAACGCAAGGCAAAGGCTGACGGCGAGGCCGCAACCGCAGAGCTGGAACAGGCCCAGAAAGAGCGCGACGAGGCCAAAGCAGAATTGCGCCGCGTAACCGTGGATCTACCTCGCCAGAACATGCTTGAAGAAATCGCCATGCCGAACATGGCTGATACGCTACTGCGTGAAATCACCCACCATTACGACATTGGCGAAGGTGATGCCCTGTTATCGAGAGAAACCGGCGAACCCCTGCAACTTGAGATCCCGAACAAGGCCACGGGCCAGAATGATCTGGTTCCAGTTAAGCTGGATCAGGACGGCATTAATCGTATTGCCGAGAACAAGTTGATACCCAGTATCAGGGCCATGATTAAAGGCTCAGGCGCTACCGGGGGAGGCGCTGCTGGTGCCGGTAAGCATATGGACGCAACAAAGACCGGCAATCAATCCGAGGCCGCGCAAACTAGACGTTTTGGCCTCAGTTGAGTATAATATAATCAGTTAGTTAGCCGTGCCCTGGCGGTACGGCGGCTGACCCTTTCGCGCCCGTGGCGCAACTCTCACAAACCCGTGGTTTGCCGAGAATCAACCTTCAGCAATATGGTGATTCTTATGGCCGTAGTACGTCTTTCCGACATTATCGAACCCGCAAAGTTTACCGACTACATCATTCAGAACAGCATGGTGAGAACCGCCCTGTTTGAGTCTGGTGTGTTGGTCAATAACGCTGTTATGAACGATCAGCTAACCGCTGGTGCTCATGCTTTCACCGTCCCCGGCTGGCTAGACCTGACCGACGATGAAGCAAACATCGTTAACGACGACCCAACCAACTTTTCCACCCCGAACAAAATCGGCAGCTTCAAACAAAAAGTGCGTAAAGCCTTTTTGCATGGCTCCTGGTCAACCATGAACCTGGCCTCAGAGATTGCCGGTGATGATGCCATGATGCGCATTCAGAACCGTGTGGTGGCCTACTGGAACCGGCAGGTTCAGAAACGTCTGGTATCAACCCTGCAAGGCATTGAAGCCAGTAACCTGGCCAACGATTCCGGCGATATGATCCTGGATATTACCGGCGAAACGGACACGGCTTTCAGTGCCGCTGCTGTCATTGATGCCGCTGGCACCATGGGCGATGCGATGGACAGCTTGAGCGCCATTGCAATGCACCCGGACACCTACCGGCTGGCACTGAAAAACGATCTGATCCAGTTCGTGCCGGACTCCCAGGGCAGTCTGACCATGCCAACCTTTCGAGGACTGGCGGTGGTTATGGATGAGGCCATGCCGAAAGTGACCGGCACCGGCACCACGTACACAAGCGTACTATTTGGCGCTGGTGCTGTGGGCTATGCCATGGGCGCACCACGGGTGGCAGACGGCACCGAAGTAGAAAGCCTGCCTTCATCCGGTAACGGTGGTGGTCAACAGGTACTTCACAGCCGTGTGAACCTGGCGGTGCATCCGCTTGGCTTTAGTTGGTCTGATACTGCCGTAGTGGGCGAAAGCCCGACTATTGCAGAGCTGGCCGATGCCACGAACTGGACACGCTCAATCGAGCGTAAGGCTGTGCCGATGGTCTTCCTGAAGCACACGTTGTAAGAGTTCGCGCTGATGACTGGCACCTCATCTGGTCAGAAGCGCAACATCGCCGCCGAGGGGTACGTGGCAGGCTCTCCGGCGGCACTCTTTCCCCTTGATCCCATCGAATACGGCAATGACGCAGGCAGAGCAGAATATAACCTGTGGTGCGCTGTACTGATGCAAATGGTAGTAGACGCAAAACTTTATTGGAAAGGAAAGACCTCGTTTCCAGTGGCTCACCATGAGTTAAGGCAGGCGTTCGATGATCTATTCCGATGTGGGCCGATGTTGCGGCACGTATGCGAATATACCGGCCATGATGCGCAGTGGATTAGTGAAGGTTTTATAGCGTGGTGTGAGCTTGAGTGAATTATTTGATGGTTTCTGCTAACTTTTGCGCAAATCGAACCAAAAAAGCAGGAAGCTAATTAAATGAAAATGCCTAGCGTTACTATTCTCGCCGCCTTGCTGGTTTTGGGCGGCTGCGGAGCTATGGCTGCGGTTCCCGCGTCAGATCTCCAGCATCAGGGAGTTCATTCCATAGATCTCAGTTCTGGCGAAATCTTTGATAAGTCCCAAGAGTGGCTAGCGTTAACCTTCGTGGATTCTAAAGCGGTTATCGAGTCGGCGAACAGAGACACAGGAAAGATTATTGGGGCTGGGGCGACTTCTATATCACCAATGAGCATGCTCAATATTCCCGTTCGCTTCACGATTATCATTGAAGCGAAAGAGGGAAGGTATCGCACAACCTACACTAACTATGTTGCGTACCACGGGACATATCAGAATCAGCCCATACCGGTTCAAGATCAAGTATCAGCCGATCTGATAAATCAGAAATTAGTGAAATTGGATATAAGTCTGCTCGAGTATCTTCAGGGCAGCGATAAAGATGAGTGGTAGATATTCATTTAATTAGTGCCAGTCTCTCCTGACTGCCACACCACTAAAGCAGGTGGCGCGACCGCTAGGCAATCCATGCGGGCGGATTAAAATCCTGTAATTATTGACCAAGATATGACCATTTTGCTCATGTTTTGAGCATTTTGCGGTTGATAGGTCTAATGGAAGGTCTTGCTTGGTTTTGCCTGTAAACCCTTGATTTATAAGGGTTAGTGGCGGTGGGTCAGGGATTCGAACCCCGGGAAGGCTATTAACCTTCGGCGGTTTTCAAGACCGCTGCATTAAACCACTCTGCCAACCCACCATATTCTTCCACTGCTGCCTAACGACAGCCGGG